>WNFM01073136.1_pt1 | contig 58214 bp, 62 predicted proteins | sample 5400271 | NCBI WGS metagenome assembly WNFM01 (sample SAMN13153352, study PRJNA577476) | soil metagenome | isolation source: 60 cm saprolite on Douglas fir-dominated hillslope | place: USA:California | collected 2013-09-17
GACCACGTTCGAAACGCTGCCCTCGACCCGCTCCACCAGCGTCGACCCCAGCGTCTGTATCGCATACCCCCCAGACCGCCCCCGCCACTCCCCGAACCGCACATACCGCCCCTTCTCCATCTCGGAGAGCTGCTTGAACACCACCGAGGTCCGTTCCAGCCCACTCCGCTCCTCCCCGCCCTCCAGCACCACCAATCCGCTCAGCACCTCATGCGCCCGCCCCGACATCCGATTCAAATACTCCCGTGCCTCCACCTCGTCCCGAGGCTTCCCCAGCGCCTTCCCGTCGAGCACCACGTCCGTATCGCAAGCAATCACCAACGCCCCGTCTCCGGCTTCCACGGCCCGCGCCTTCATCCGAGCGTTCTCCAGCACCTCGTACTCGGGCTCCCCTCCGGTGAGCTCTTCCACGCCCGGCACAACGACCTCGAACTCAATCCCCAGCTTCCGAAGGATCTCCTTCCTCTGAGGCGATCCAGATGCCAATACCACGGCAGGCTGGGGGCCGATCCCGATTTCGCGAGCGGCCCTCACGGCGAGAGTCCGGGTAGGGGTGGAACGTCTTGTACTTTTTCGGCGCCGCGAACCTCAGACGGCGGCAGGCGATCCACGAAAAAGTTAAGTGGAACCCCTACCCGGACTCTCGCCGCTAGGACAGCTCCGGGAACCAGATCCCAATCTCGCGCTCGGCAGACTCATCGGAGTCCGACCCATGCACCATGTTGAAGGTGACCTCCAGCGCGTAGTCCCCGCGGATCGACCCCGGCGCCGCCTCGACCGGATTGGTGGCGCCGATCAGCTGGCGAGCGGCGGGCACCGCCTCTTCGCCCTCCAGGACCATCGCGACCAGCGTGCCGCCCGTGATGAAGGAGACCAGCTCACCGAAGAACGGCCTCTCGGCGTGCTCGGCGTAGTGCCGGTCGGCGATCGACTCGTCGGCCCGCATCGACTTCAGGGCGACGATTCGCAGGCCCTTGCGCTCGAAGCGGGCGATCACCTCGCCGGTCAGGGCGCGCTCGAACGCGTCAGGCTTGACGAGGACCAGGGTCCGGCTCACGGCTGGGGCTCCTTTGCTCTGGTTCGGGGCTTGACGCCTCTTTCGGAGCACCGCGTGCCGGCTCTTTCCTCTCGGCGCTCGCGGAAGGTTTCCTGTCTGGGGCGGCGGGCGCTTTTTTGCGGCGGGCCGGCTGCCGTTTCGGCACCGACTCCTTCTCGGCCGCGGCTTCGGCCTCACGGCGCGAGCGCTCCGGGCGCCGCTCCTGCTTCTGCGGTCGGCGCGCACGCTCGCCGCCCCCGCCGAGCGCGGTCTCGCAGTAGGGGCAGAGGCCCCAGCGCGGATCGACCGGCTTGCCGCAGGTCGGGCAGGGATCCTTGAGCCGGCGCTGGCAGTTGGGGCAGCGGAGGAAGTTCTTCTCGACCGGGTACTCGCAGTTGGGGCAGGTCAGCTCTTTCAGCTGGCGCACGCGCAGCTCCGCCGCCTTGATCTCCAGCTCGCGCTCGTGCGCGTCCTCGAGGAACTCCGGCGGGCGCACGATCGCGTAGACGGCGGTGCCGATGAAGGGGAAGAAGGAGGCGACGGTCGCGCAGGCGACGAGGAAGGGGTCGGAGATGCGGCGGCGCGCGTCGAGGTAGGTGTAGACGATCAGCGCCAGCCAGAGGACGACCAGCATCAGGACGAAGAGGGTCGCGACCAGGTTGAGGCCGCTGTTCGTGATGCCGAAGATCGCTAGTGACATGGGTGGGCGCCCCTATGAGGGAGCGGGGCAGTCTACTTCGCCACGCGGGACACGAACCCTGTCGGCACCTCGTGGGCGGCCACGACCGTCAGAGGAAGAGCCGTCCGAACAGGTAACCGACCCCGAAGAAGACCAGGATCACGATCGCGACGACGGCGGCGACCAAGCCCATCATCGAGAGCAGCTCGGAGCCGGCACCGCGATCCATGCCCGAATCCTCGCAGAACCTGTCACAGCGCGGCGCGGGCGGGCGCGATGCCGTAGTGGGAGCCAGCCACCAGCACGGCGCCCTGAGGAGGTTCCGACGCGAATGCGGAGGCACGCCGCAGCGCCGTCCCGAAGCTGGGCTCGGCCTCTGCCGGCAGCCCGGCTTCCTCACAGGCCGCGGCCAGCTCGGCCGCCGGCCGCGAGGCGGCGCCGGGCCGCCCGTGCGCCTCCAGGGCCTCGGGTGGCAGCTCGGTGCAGACCGCCCGGTCCAACGCCGGCGCCAGCGCCCGCACCATCGCCGCGGCGTCCTTGTCGGCGAGAATCGCCAGGCAGGCCACGACGCGGCGGCCGCCGGTGACGGCGGGCAGCGCCTCGGCCAGGGCGGCGGCGCCGTCGGGGTTGTGGGCGGCGTCGACGAAGGTCGGCGGCTGCTCGGCGATCCGCTCCAGGCGGCCGGGGACCTGCACGGTCGCTCCCGCTCGCGCCACCCGCTCCGGGTCGAGCGCGCCGAGGAACGCCTCGGCCGCGGTCCTGGCGAGGGCAAAGTTGCGGCGCTGGAAGCCGCCGGGCGCGAGCAGCCGCACCTCCGCCCCGGGATCCTCCGGAGCGCGCAGGAGGCGGGCCCCGCGCTCGGCCGCGACGCGCTCGGCCAGCGCCGCGACCGCGGGCGAGACCTGCCCCAGCACCAGGGTCGTCTGGTCGCGCAGGACCGCCAGCTTCTCCGCCGCGATCTCGAGCTCGGTCTCTCCCAGCCAATCGGTGTGGTCGAGCCCGATCGAGGTCAGCACCGTCACCCGCGAGGGGATCGTGTTGGTGGCATCGAGCCGCCCACCGAGGCCGGCCTCGATCGCCGCCGCCTCGACCCGGGCCGACGCCAGGGCGACGAAGGTAGCCGCCGTCGCCGCCTCGAACTGGGTCACCGCGTCCCCCTCCTCGAGGGTCCTGTCGACGCTCTCGGCGGCCTTGGCGACCCGCTCGACGGCTCCGGCCCACTCTCCTGCCCCGATCTGCTCACCGTGGATCAGGGTCCGCTCCGCCCAGTGGGCGGTGTGGGGCGAGAGGCAGGTGCCGGAGCCGACCCCGTGGGCCTCGAGCAGCGCAGCCGTCATCCGCGCCACCGAGGACTTGCCGTTGGTGCCGACGACGTGGATCGAGGCGAAGCGGTGCTGGGGCATGCCCAGCGCCGTGGTCAGCCTGTGCATCCGCTCGAGGCCGAGTCGCCAGCCGATCGGCTCGAGCGAGTCGAGGTAGGCGTCCGGGTCGAAGTCAGCCACCTTGGGCGGTCAACCCAGCTCGGACAGTTCGGCCCGGTAGCGCTCCAACTTCCCCCGCTCCTCCTCGACGACCTCGGCCGGCGCCTTGGCGACGAAGCCATCGTTGCCGAGTTTTCGCTCGGCCCGCTCGACCTCGGCCCGCAGCTCCTCGCGACGCCTGTCCAACCGCTCCGCGACCGCCTTGGCGTCCAGCTGCTCGGACGGGAGTACGCGCACGGGGCCGATCGAGGCGACCGGGTCGCCACCGCGAGGCGGAGCGGAGGGAGCGTGCATATCTGACTCTTCGCGACCGGAGCGAAGCCGAGCATTTGCACCCGCGGCAAACTCGAAGCGGGCGAGGCGGGCGACGAACTCGGGCGGATCGACGCCCTCGACCCGCGCCGGGAGGACGCTGGCGGCGGGCACGTCGACGAGGTCGCGCCAGGCCCGCAGGCGCTGGGTGAGCCCGATCCCGCCCTCGACGTCGGCTTCCGCCGCTGGGTCGAAGAGCGACTCGTCGGCCTCGGGGAACGGGTGCACCGTGAGATGGCCGCGCCGGGCCGGATGGAAGGACCAGATCTCCTCGCTGACGAACGGCATAACCGGGTGCAGCAGGCCGAGCACCCGTTCCAGCGCCCACAGCAGCGTCGCCGAGACCTCCACCTCGCCGTCGTAGAGGCGTGGCTTGACGATCTCCAGGTACCAGTCGCAGAGGTCGCGCCAGAAGAACGAGTAGGCCTCCTGCACGGCGTGGGCGAAGTCGTAGGCCTCGAGCTTCTCGGTGACCGAGGCGATCGTCCGCTCCAGTCGCGACAAGATCCAGCGGTCCTCGACGTGAAGCGGCGCGGGTTTCGGCTCGACCTCGGCCGCGTTCAACAGGATCAGCCGACTTGCGTTCCACAACTTGTTCGCCAGATCGCGGCCCTGCTCGACCTTGGCGTCGGAGAAGCGCACGTCCTGCGTCGAGGACATCGCCAGCAGGCCGAAGCGCAGCGCGTCGGCGCCGTGCACGTCGATTTCCTCCAGCGGATCGATGCCGGTGCCGAGGCTCTTCGACATCCGCCTGCCGTCGCGGGCCTGGACCACCGAGTGGACGTAGACGTCGCGGAAGGGGACGTCGCCGGCGAACTCGATCCCGGTCATGACCATTCGCGCCACCCAGAGGAAGAGGATCTCGCGGGCGGTGGTGAGGAAGCTGGTCGGGTAGAAGGCGCGCAGCTCCGGGGTGTCGTCGGGCCAGCCGAGCGTGGCGAAGGGCCAGATCGCCGAGCTGAACCAGGTGTCGAGCACGTCCTCCTCCTGGCGCAGCTCGCCGTCGCAGGCGCCACAGCGCTCCGGCGGCCGCTCGGCGACGATGGTTTCCTCGCAGGCATCGCAGTACCAGACCGGGATCCGGTGTCCCCACCAGAGCTGCCGCGAGATGCACCAGGGCCGGATCTCCTCCATCCAGTCGAGGTAGACGCGCTTCCACTGCGCCGGCGCGATCCACACCTCGTCTCGTTCGACCGCCTCGATCGCCGGCCTCGCCAGCTCGTCCATGCGGCAAAACCACTGCAGCGAGATCAGTGGCTCGATCCGCTCGCCGGAGCGGTGCGAGAAGGGGACCGAGTGGGCGTAGGGCTCCTCGGCCCGCAGCCGGCCCTCCTCGCGCAGCGCCGCCACGACCGCCTCGCGCGCTTCGGCCACGCTCATCCCGGCGAACTCGCCGGCCTCCTCGGCGAGGCGGCCGTCGGGCCCGATCACGACGATCTCCCCGAGCCCGTGCCTGCGGCCGATCTCGAAGTCGTTGGGGTCGTGGCCGGGGGTGATCTTCAGCGCCCCGGTGCCGAACTCGGGGTCGACGTGCTCGTCGGCGACGATCGGCAGCCGCCGCCCGACCAGCGGCAGGACGCAGTGCTGGCCGACCAGGCCGGCGTAGCGCTCGTCGTTCGGGTTCACGGCGACGGCGGTGTCCGCGAGCATCGTCTCCGGACGCACCGTCGCCACCGTGAGGACGCGGTCGGAGCCCTCGACCGGGTAGTCGATCGAGTAGAGCGTGTCCTCGATCTCGCGGTTCTCGACCTCGAGGTCGGAGATCGCCGAGTGCGAGCCGGGGTCCCAGTTGACCATGTAGTAGTCGCGGTAGATGTAGCCCTTGTCGAAGAGCCGCTTGAAGACGCGGTAGACGGCGCGGACGTAGTCGGGGTCGAGGGTGAAACGCTCGCGCTCGTAGTCGCAGGAGGCGCCGAGCCGCTTGTACTGCTCGACGATCCGCGAGCCGTACTCCTCTTTCCACTCCCAGACCCGCTTGACGAACTCCTCGCGACCAAGCTCCTGGCGGGTCCTGCCTTCGGCCCGCAGCTCTTTCTCGACCACCGACTGGGTGGCGATTCCGGCGTGGTCGGTGCCGAGGATCCAGAGCGCCTTGCGGCCCTTCATTCGATTCATCCGCACCAGCGCGTCCTGGATCGAGCCGTTCATCGCGTGGCCCATGTGCAGGGCGCCGGTCACGTTCGGCGGCGGGATCGCGACCGAGAAGTTCTCCTCCGGGGTGCCCTCGACGTCGGGGTGGAAATAGCCGCCCTCGATCCATTCGGCGAAGACCCGTCGCTCGACCTCGGCGGGGTCGTAGCGGGTCGTGCTCTCGAGCTTCTGTCGGTCCGCGACGTTCACCGCGCGAGTGTAGATAGATGCCGTGGTATGCGGAAGGGATGTCGGTACCCCTCCGCGGGAAGTTGTCGCGCGCCCTTACGGGCGCGGCTCCGGATGTTGCTGTCCGCCTATGGCGGACAGGAATCAGATTGCATATCGCCGCTTCGCGACATTCCCGCGGAGGGGTACCGACATCCCTTCCACCGGCCGCGTCCCTTCTCCAGCTTGCGAAGGTCGGGGCTTCGTCATGGAGATGCGTACCGATGGAGGGGCCTCCTACCGCACGCCCGTCCCACGGATGAATTCCGACTAAGCCGATTCCTCGCTGAGGCCGTCCTCGGCGGCACCGATGTCCTGCGGCGCGGCCTCGGTGACGAGAGTCGGGCGCCGGCCCTGGGAGATCGTCTCCTTGGTCACCACGCACTTGGTGACGTCGCGCCGCGAGGGTAGTTCGAACTGGACGTCGAGCAGCGTTTCCTCGAGGATCGAGCGCAGGCCTCGGGCACCGGTCTCCCGCTCCAGCGCTTTGTCGGCGATCGCCTCGAGGCTGTCCTCGGCGAAGACCAGCTCGATGTCGTCGAACTCGAAGAAGCGCTGGAACTGGCGGGTGAGGGCGTGGCGGGGCTCGGTCAGGATCGTGGTCAGGTCGTCACGGCTGAGCTGGTGGATCGCCGTGATCACCGGCAGGCGGCCGATGAACTCGGGGATCAGCCCGTATTCGATCAGGTCCTCGGGCAGCACCTGCTCGAACCATTCGCCCGCGTCCTTCTCTTCGCGCGAGGAGATCGAAGCGCCGAAGCCGATGCCGCGGTCGCCCACCCGCCGCTCGATCACCTTGTCGAGCTCGGCGAAGGAGCCGCCGCAGATGAAGAGGATGTTGGTGGTATCGATCGTCAGGAACTCCTGGTGGGGGTGCTTGCGCCCACCCTGCGGGGGCACCGAGGCTGTGGTCCCCTCGAGGATCTTCAGCAGGGCCTGCTGTACGCCTTCGCCGGAGACGTCGCGGGTGATCGACGGGTTGTCCGCTTTGCGCGCGATCTTGTCGATCTCGTCGATGTAGATGATCCCCGTCTCGGCCTTCTTGACGTCGTAGTCGGCGGCCTGGATCAGCTTCAGGAGGATGTTCTCGACGTCCTCGCCGACGTAGCCGGCCTCGGTCAGCGCCGTCGCGTCGGCGATTGCGAAGGGGACGTTGAGGATGCGGGCCAGGGTCTGGGCCAGCAGCGTCTTGCCGCAGCCGGTCGGGCCCAGCATCATGATGTTCGACTTCTGCAGCTCGACCTCGGTCTCTTCGGACTGGGCGATCTGGACCCGCTTGTAATGGTTGTAGACGGCCACCGCGAGGGCTCGCTTGGCGGCCTCCTGGCCGACCACGTACTCCTGCAGCACGCCGTGGATCTCACGCGGTTTCGGCAGGTTCTCCAGCTCGAAGGCGGGGGGCGCCGTCAGCTCCTCGTCGATGATCTCGTTGCAGAGGTCGATGCACTCGTCGCAGATGTAGACGCCGGGGCCGGCGATCAACTTCTTGACCTGACGCTGCGACTTGCCGCAGAAGCTGCAGAGGAGCTGCTCGTTCGAGTCTGTGGGACGTGCCAGCGGAATCCCCTCCTAACGGGACGATTTGACCTCCGGCAGCCCCAACAGCTTAGACGGGCGAACAAGCCGGTACGAGGGGTCGTTTACTGCGTGGGCACGGCTGTCCCTGCTCGTGACCGGGGCCTTGCGCGCTCGCGATACGGTGGAGCGGTGCCAGCCGAGGTCGAGATCGCCCCGATCGACGCCGCCGAGTTCGAGCGACTGCTGACGCTGATCGCCGCCTACCAGCGCTTCTACGAGGTCGAGGACGTGGACGAGGAGCGAAACCGCGCCTTCTTCCACCGCTTCCTCGCCCCCAGCAAGGACGGGATGTTGATCGGCGCCCGCGAAGGCGGCGAGATCGTCGGCTACGCCTGCCTCTACTGGCACTTCTCCTCGCTGATCCCGGCCGAGACGGTGCTGATGAACGACCTCTTCGTCACCGAAGCGGCCCGCGGCCGCGGCGTCGGCCGCGCCCTGATCGAGGCCAGCGCCGCCGTCGCCCGCGAGCGCGGCGCCGCCCACCTGGAGTGGGCCACCGCCCCGGGCAACGTCACCGCCCAGCGCCTCTACGACAGCACCGGCGCCGAGCGCTCCGAATGGGTCGAGTACGAGCTACCGCTCTGAGCCCTGGCCGCCAGCACGAAAGCTGCATTGACCCCCTATAGCGTGGAAAATGCAGCTCTCGTGGGTGGTGACGTTCGACCGAGTCGATCCCGACGATTCCAAGGTGCGGGAGCTCTACGACGCCTTCATCCGCGAGGCGGATGGGCCGCTGGAGGTCGAAATCGACATCGAGGCCGAGATCGCGGCGGGGCCGCCAGCGGGCCTCGTTCCTCCCGGCGGGGTGCTGCTGCTTGCCCGGGTCGGAGGTGCGCCGGCGGGGCTCGGTGGCGTCCGCTGCCTGGACACGGAACTCGCTGAGGTGAAGAGCATGTTCGTCTGCCCCGAGTTTCGCGGCGCCAGGGACTACGCGTCTCTGAAGCGCCGCCTCGCGGCACGCCTCGGAGACGATCGCGAGGCCTACACCGACGCCAAGGCCGATTTCATCCGCGAGGCCCTCGGCGAAGCCTGAGCGCGGGCATTTACCGTTCCCATAGGCACGGTAAATGCCCGAAATCGCTCAGCTGTAGCGGTCCCAACGGCGCAGGTCGGGCTCAGGGTCGATCGGGACTCCGTGGACGTGGATCTCGAAGTGGAGGTGGCAGCCGACGGTGATCGCGTTGCCGGTCTCACCGACCGCACCGACCCTCTCCCCCGCCCACACCCGCTCGCCCCTGTGGACCAGCGCCGGGCGCGGCATGTGGGCGTAGAAGTAGCTGCGGTCCTCGCCTTCGCCGTGGATCAGCAGGTAGTAGCCGTAGAGGACCGGGTCATAGCCGCTGCGCAGGACGCGGCCGTTGCGGACAGCAACCAGTTCGGTGCCGCAGGCGGCGACGACGTCGAAGCCTTCATGGACACGACCGCCGCTGCGCGGGGCCCCGAACTCACCGATCGCCCCGCGGCTGCCGTGCGGCCCCTGGACTGGGAAGACGTGGCCGTATACGGCACGCCTCCCTCACGGCTGGATATCTGTGCGAACGCCGGAGCGGCGAGAGCAAGCGCCAACAGAACGGCGATACCGGCAGGGGTGAAGCGTCTTGTACTTTTTCGGCGCTTCCCACCTCGGACAGCCGCCCTCGCCGTCGAAAAAGTTAAGCGAAACCCCTGCCGGTATCGCCGTTCAATGGTGCTCGATGACGCGGTCGACGATGCTGTACTCCTTCGCCTCCTCGGCGCTCATGAAGTAGTCGCGATCGGTGTCTTTCGTGACCTTGTCGAAAGGCTGACCGGTGTGCTTGGCGATGATCTCGTCGAGGCGGCGGCGGACGTCGATGATCTCTTTGGCGTGGATCTCGATGTCGGTCGCCTGGCCCTGGAACCCGGCCGAGACCTGGTGGATCAGGATCTTCGAGTTGGGCAGCGCCATCCGCTTGCCGGCGGCGCCGCCGCAGAGCAGCAGCGCCCCCATGCTCATCGCGACGCCGACGCAGATCGTCTGCACGTCGGGCTTGATGAACTGCATCGTGTCGTAGATCGCCAGCCCGGCGTAGACGGAGCCGCCGGGGGAGTTGACGTAGAGGCTGACGTCCTTGTCGGGGTCCTCGGACTCCAGATGCAGGAGCTGGGCCACGATCAGGTTGGCGATGTCCTCGGTGACCGGGGTGCCGAGGAAGACGATCCGCTCCCCCAGCAGGCGCGAGTAGATGTCGAAGGCGCGCTCGCCGCGCGAGGTCTGCTCGACCACCATCGGGACCAGAGGGCTCATGTTCCGCACTCTATAGAAGGCGCCTGCCGTGCCTGTGTGGCGAGGGAAGGAACTGAGCGCAGCGGAGGTGGGATGTCGGTGCCCCTCCGCGAGAATTGAGTCGCTCGCCCTGGCGGGCGCGACTCAATTCGCCCGGAGGGTGACCAGACCCCTCCTTCGCTGCGCCGATCACGCGACTAAGAGGCGCCCACCCCTCTCACTCAGAGTCGGGAGTCCAGAGGCTGCCGGCCGCTTCGCGCTCCTTCTCCGGCGTCCAGATCCGCTCCCGCGCCTCGGCCTGCTCAAGCGGGATCGGCTGCGCCGATTCCGCCACCAGCTCGATCGCCTTGCGCGCTTTGATGTCCTCGACGACCATCGCGTCGCGGCCGTTTTCGCGCAGCCGCTCGAGCAGCTTCTGCGGCGTCGTCCGTTCGTGTTCGGCGCTGTGCTCGAGCGCCTCGACCAGCTCCTCGTCGCTGACCTCGATCTCCTCTGCCTCGGCGATCGCGGTGACGACCGCCTCGCGCTTCAGCTCCCGCTCGGCGTCCGGCTTCGATTCCTCGATCAGCTCCTCGCGAGTTTTGCCCTGCATCTGCAGGTAGGCGTTGGGGTCCATGCCGCGGCTGGCCAGCTGGCGTTCGACCCGCTCCCAGCGTTCTGTGGCGCGCGCCGCGACCAGCTCGGCCGGGACCTCGACCGTCGCGGCGTCGACGGCGGCGTCGACGGCGGCGATGCGGAAGTCTTCCTCGGCGCGGCTGTTCAGCGCCTCGCCGACTTTCTCGCGGATGTCGGCGCGCAGCTCCTCCAGGGTCTCGAACTCGGAGGCGTCGGATGCGAAGTCGTCATCGAGCTCGGGCAGGATCTTCTCCCGTACCTCTTTCACCTTGACCTCGAAGACCGCGTCTTTCCCCGCCAGGCGCTCGGCCTGGTAGTCCTCGGGGAAGCTGACCTCGACCTTGCGCTCCTCGCCCGCCTTGGCGCCGCTGAGCTGCTCCTCGAAGCCCTCGATCAGCTGGCCGGAGCCAAGCGCGAGCAGGTAGTCCTCGGCCTTGCCGCCGTCAAAGGCGGTGCCGTCGATCAACCCCTCGAAGTCGATCAGCAACGAGTCGCCGTCGGCGGCCTCGCGCTCGACCGGCTCCAGCCGGGCGAAGCTCTCGCGCACCCGCTCGATCTCGCGTTCGACGACGTCGTCGGGCACCTCGTTCTCGGCCCTCCCCACCTCGAGGCCCTTGTACTCGCCGAGCCTCGCCGGCGGTCGCACGCCGACCTCGAACTTGAACGTCAGCGGCTCGCCCTCGTTCTCGGGGGTCGAGACCATCTCGATGCTGGGGTCGCCGATCGGGTTGATGCGGCTGTCGAGCAGCGCCCGTTCGTACCACTCGGGCAACACCTCGCGGATTGCCTCCTCCAGCACCGGGCCGAAGCCGATCCGCTGGATCACCAGCGACGGAGGCGCCTTGCCCTGGCGGAAACCGGGCATCCGCATCTCCTTTGCCATCGCCCGCGCGGCGCGCGAGGCGGCCCGCTCGACGTCCTTCGCGGGAACCTCGACCTCGACCCGCACGCGCGAGTCGGGCAGCTCTGTGAGGGAGGCCTGCATCGCTGTTTCGCGCTCCACGCTCATGGGCGCCTGACCCTAGAGGAATCGGGGCGCCGGGCTAGCGGCGACGCCGGGCCAGGGCGGTGCGCAGCGCCACCCCGAAGTCGATCGCGAAGGAGAGCCCCCTCCCCACCGGCCCGGTCACCAGCCAGGCCCTCGCCCTATCTAGCCGCGACACCGGGCTCCGTCGCCGTCCCCGGCGCCGAGCCGGCACTCATGATCTGCTCCTCCAGCCGCGCCCCGTGCCCGGCCGCAACCGCCCTTTGCGCCCGCTTCTCGTCCAGCTCGACGCCGTGGTCCTGCGCCAGGTCGAGCAGTCGCTGCCGCTCGACCCCTTCCCGCGCCACCTCGAAGAAGACCCAGGCGAGGACACCGAGCGCGAGGAAGGTCCCCTCGACCATCATGATCACCCCCGCGGTGCTCTGGTCGGCGATCGGCGAGAGCCCCCAGTGCCGCTCTCCGGGCGCGTAGATCGTGTACAGCACCGAGCCGGACCACATCAGCACGTTGCCGAGGATCGCGCCGGTGAAGCGCACCGCGATCACGTAGCCGACTTTCCAGCCGGCCGTGAACCACTGCGGGGTCGGCAACGGTCCGAAGACGGGCATCCACATCAGGCAACCGAAGAAGATGAAGGTCGTGTGCTCGAGCGCGTGCAGCGCCGACCCTCCGTAGGCGGCGTCGTAGAGCACCGGGGCGTGCCAGAGGTAGAAGTTGAGCGCCCACAGCGGGAAGGCCACCGCCGGGTTGGCGAGGACCCGCAGGCGATCGAGGACCGGGACCGCCAGGATCGGCTGCAGCAGCGGCCCGGTCAGGCCCAGCACCAGCAGCAGCGTGGCGATGTCGCCCAGCAGCAGGTGCTCGGCCATGTGGGCGATCACCAGCTCCTCGGCGAGATGGCCGATCGGCGAGACCAGCGCCACCGCGATCACCAGCAGCCCGGATGCGAAGCAGGCCTGGCGCCAGGCGGGGACCGGCCGTCCCTTGGCGGCCAGGGTCGAGGACCGCTTCGCGTAGAGGGCCGCGGCGACCAGCAGCGGCAGCAGCTCCAGCGCCGCGAAGACCCCGGCCACGTGCGCGAACGGCAGAGTCATGGGAGTCAGCGTAGCGACGCCGATCGCCCTTTCCCTGCCCGGGAGCGCTGGTAGCTTGGGCAGCGCCGTGAGTGCCCTCGACGACCGCTTTCCCCCGATCGGCAGCTACGGCTTTCTCTCCGACTGCCACACCGCGGCGCTGATCTCCTTCGCCGGCTCGGTCGAGTGGCTCTGTCTGCCGCGCTTCGACTCGCCCAGCGCCTTCGCGGCGTTGCTCGACCGCGGCGCCGGGCACTTCACCCTCAAGCCCCGGGACGTGGTGGTGCCGATCAGCCGCCGCTACGAGCCGGGGACGCTGGTGATCGAGACGACCTGGGTGACCGACACCGGCTGGGCCGTGATCCACGACGCCCTGACGATCGCCGACTGGGCCACCGCCGACGGCAAGCGCGGCCGCCCCGAGACCGCCCACGAGTCCGACCGTTCGCTGCTGCGGACGATGACCTGCATCGACGGCGAGGTCGAGATGGAGATGGAGTGCCTGCCGCGCTTCGCCTACGGGCTCGAGGGCGCGAGCTGGAGCGGCGGCGAACTGGGCGAAGCAGTCGCCCGCACCGCCGACGGCACCGAGCTGCGCCTGACCAGCGACATGGAGCTGACGATCGAGGACGGCGCCGCCCGCGGCACGCTGAGGCTGCGCGAAAACGAAAGCGGCTTCTGTGCCGTCAGTTGGGGCGACGGCGAGCTGGGCGGCCCGCGCAGCTCTCCCGAGGCACTGGAGCGGCTCGACTCGACGGAAGAGTTCTGGCGCGAATGGCTGCGCGACGGCGAATTCCCCGACCACCCCTGGCGGATCCACCTGCAGCGCTCCGCCCTCGTCCTCAAGGGCCTCACCTACACCCCCACCGGGGCGATCCTGGCGGCGCCGACCACCTCGCTGCCGGAGGCCCCCGGCGGCGAACGCAACTGGGACTACCGCTTCAGCTGGATCCGCGACTCGACCTTCAGCCTCTGGGCCCTGCACACGCTCGGCTTCGACCAGGAGGCGCGCGACTTCATGCGCTTCATCGTCGAAGTCTGTCGCGACGACCCCGATCTTCAGATCATGTACGGGATCAGCGGCGAGAAGCAGCTCGACGAGAAGACCCTGGACCACCTCGGCGGCTACGGCGGCGCGACGCCGGTGCGGATCGGCAACGGCGCCTTCGACCAGCGCCAGAACGACGTCTGGGGGGCGCTGCTCGACTCGATCTACCTGCACGAGAAGGCCCTGAGGGGCTCCGGGACGCCGGCCGACCGCGAGCTGATCCGCTACCAGGTCGAGGCCGCGATCGCCGCCTGGCCGCAGCCCGACCAGGGCATCTGGGAGTCGCGCGGCCAGCCCCGGCACTACGTCTCCTCGAAGCTGATGATCTGGGTCGCGGTCGACCGCGGCGCTCGCCTCGCTCGCGGCCTCGGCTTCGACGGGATCGCCGGCGAGTGGGAGGCGATGGCGAAAGAGATCCGCGAGGAGATCCTCGAGCGCGGCGTCCGCGACGGGGTCTTCCGCCAGCACTACGACACCGATGCTCTCGACGCCTCGCTGCTGCTGATCCCGCTGCTGCGCTTCCTCCCACCCAGCGACCCCCGCGTCTGCGCCACCGTCAACGCGATCGCCGAGGACCTGACCGAACACGGCCTGGTGCTCCGCTACAAGGTCGAGGAGACCGACGACGGCCTCAGCGGCAAGGAGGGAACCTTCCTCATCTGCTCCTTCTGGATGGTCTCGGCGCTCTCGGAGATCGGCGAGAGCGAGCGGGCACGCGAGCTCTGCGAGCGGCTGCTGGAGGCGGCCGGCTGGCTCGACCTCTTCGCCGAGGAGCTGGAGGCCGACAGCGGCCGCCATCTCGGCAACTTCCCCCAGGCCTTCACCCACCTGGCCCTGATCAACGCGGTCTCCCACGTGATCGCCGACGAGCAGCGCGAAGACGGTGGCGTCACCGCGGTCTTCAGCGAGATGGGCGGCGTTCGGGAGGACGCATAGGGCGGCTGCGTCTGCACGAAATCTTTCCGCAGACAGAGGCTCTACAGACAGAACGTTTCGTTTGCTCTATATTGCGCGGGCCGAGATGACGAGCCTCAACCGTTCGGACGACAACGACCTGCTGGTGGCGCTCCGGCATCCGCTGCGCCGGGACATCCTGCGCGAGATGGCGGGCGAGGAGGCGATCAGCCCGCGCGAGATCGCCAACGCCCTGTGCAAGCCGCTCAGCAACGTCAGCTACCACGTCCGTGTACTCGCCGACTGCGCCGCCGTCTCGCTGGTCGGAAGGAAGCCGGTGCGGGGGTCGATGCAGCACTTCTACTGCACGACGATCGAGGCGCCATGGGCGCGCCATGTGCTCGGGCTCGACCAGAAGGACGACGGCCCCGCGGGGGAGAGTTCAACCGAGCCAGGGACTTAGCGGCCAGGGAAGGCCATGGACGAGACCGACGACAGCTGGACGCCCACGACCGAAGACGCCGCCACCGAGTCCGCTGTCCTGCAGCAGGTGCTCGACTTCCACCCGGTCCAGGTGACCCTCACCGAACTGGTTCGGGAGGTCGGTGGCGAGTCTCCCGGCTTTGCCGAACGAGACGCGATCGAACGCGCAGTCCGCGACCTCACCGGCGCCGGCCTGCTCCACAGTCACGGCGCGTTCGTGGTCCCCACACGCGCCGCGCTTCGCTTCAACGAGCTGCTGGACCACTGACCACCAGTCGCCGGAACGCGGCCCGCAGTCGCGACTCCAGCTCCGCCGCGTCAGCCTCGCCCGCCGGGTCTTCGCCGGCACTGCCGGTGACGAGGATCACATCGGTGGCGGGAAAGGTCTGGAGCTGGTCTTCGACCGCTTGGACCAGGTCCTCGTCGCCGACCCTTGCCTCGGCGACGACGCCGGCCTTGGCCAGCGAGGCGACCGTGATCACCAGCCTCTGCTGAGCCTCGCGGTGCGCTCCCTCGAGATCAGAGGCCCAGCGGTCGAGAAAGCCGGCCGGCGCCGGAGCGAGGACGAGAACCTCGGCCGCCTCTCCTGAGAGGCCCTCGGACCTCTCCGCCTCGGCGGCGATCTGCCGAATCGCCCCGGGATCCTCGACCGGCCGGCTGACGACGACCAGCAGGCGGCGGCGATCGGCACTCGAAGCCGGCTCCCCGATCGCGTCGCGGGGGCGCTGCCGGACCGCGGCCACCACGATCCCCACCGCCACCAGGGCGCCCACCGCCACCCCGACTCCGGGGCCGCCGGCGTAGAAGGCGGCGGCGACCGGGACGGCGATCGCGATCACGACCAAAGGCAGCTTCCAAGGCGCCACCACCTAAGCCTGCCAGGTGCGACCGCCGTCCCCCGCCGACCCCTAGGAGCCCTTGCTGATGGCCACTGGGGCAACCCGCTCCTGCATCGTTCCGATCTTCACGTTCGTCCACCTCCCCTCGTGAATCCAATCCCCGAACCGCCCACTTTGCGCGGTATCCGTATGACCGAAGTAATACTCGAAAACTTTCTATCAATCAAGTCGTCGGAAGTAAGAATCAGGAAATAAACGAAAATTGCGGAAGCGTTGTGGAATTCCTGAGCTTCGCCGTCTAAAGTGTCTTGATCGGCCGCCACCCCGAAAAACAACCGAAGGAAAGCGCCTTGCCGAAAACCAAGAAGAAAGACAGCGTCGAACAAATCGTCGCTAAAGCATTCGCGCATCCCCTGCGCGTACAGATTCTGATCATTCTCAACGAGCGGGTTGCCAGCCCCAACCTTCTCTCTCAGGAGTTGGAACAGAACCTCAACCTGGTCGCCTACCACGTGCGGGTCCTGGAGAAATACGACTGCATCGAGCTGGTCGACACGAAGCAGCGCCGCGGTGCGACGGAGCACTTCTATCGCGCGACCAGACGGCAGTTCCTCAGCAACTCCGAATGGGCCCGGATGCCGGCCGCGCTGCGACCCGGGCTATCCGGGGCGATGCTGAAAGCGGTCTTCGACGACATCGAGGAAGCCGTCAACAAGGACACCTTCGACGAGCTCGAAGATCGTCATCTGAGCCGGACCCCGATGGTCGTCGACAAACAGGGCTGGAACGATGTCGCCACCCTGCTCGGTGAAACGCTCGACCGCGTCCTGGAGATTCAGGCCGAGGCGTCGGAGCGGATCGCCAACAGCGACGAGCCGGGCATGCTCTCCAAAGTGGAGATGCTGCATTTCAAGTCGCCCGAGCCGGAGGCCGAGGCAGAGCCCGAGGTCGAGGCGGATTCAGAGTCGGCCGCGCCCCAGTAGCCGCGGCTGGCGCCGGGGCGGCGCCGCTCAGGAGCTGAGCGGCGCCGCCGCCTCCGGCGTCGCCACCACGAAGGAGAAGCTCTCCTCCAGGTAGAGGTGCACGGCCTCCGCGTCGTGGTGGCTATAGCCGATCGCCAGATCCTGGCCGGACTCGAAGAGGAAGTCACCGCCGCGCAGGCTGAGGACGACGGCGCCCTTTGACCCGGGCGCCCAGACGATCGGGCCCTCGAGGATCTTCGCCAGGTGGTCGAACAGCGGGTAGCCGCCGTGCTCAGCGGTCTCGATCACCCGCGTGTACTCGTCAGGGCCGAGCGCGACGCCGTAGGGACCGCCGACCCCGGCCTGCCGCAGCGACTCGACCGCGCCGGCGACCGAGCGTGGGTAGTCGCCGGCGCCGGCACCGAGCGGCTGCGCCTCGATCGGCGATGCCTCGGCGATGCCGCCGATGCCGGCCTTGGCCCAACCGTGGAAGACGGCGACGTTCTCGGCGATCGCGACCCGCTGCGCGGCCTCGTCGAGCTGCTCGAGGTCGACGTCGGCGGCACCGCGATCGTGATCGCGCAGCTCGGCGAGGGAGACGGAGAACTCGGCTCGCAGCTCGACCAGCGGCAGCACCCGGCGCTGGGCCGCCGTGACGCCATCGGCGGCGGGAGGCTCGATCTCCTCGGTGCGGCCGAGGTTGGTCGCCGAGTGCTCCCAGCCGTGCGGGCCGCCGAAATCGACCAGCCTGCGCGCCGCCAGCGGGCCCCGCAGGCGCTCCCGCGCCTCGCCGTCGAGGAGCTCCCAGGCGGAATCGGAGATCGGCGCCAGCTGGCGCAGGAGGTGGTTCATCGCTCCACCCCTCGCAGGCTGCCGATTCCGAGCGAGCCGTCCCTCGTCGCGACCGCCACCTCCTCGTCCCCCCCGTCCCCCGAACCCGCCTCGGCGGCCTCGCCGTGGTCGACGATGTCGCCGTCTCGAAAGAGGACGCCTTCTGCGATCCGCCGCCAGCGCGGGCTGCGGCGCAGCAGGAACTCGAGGTCCATCGCGAAGTGCTTGAACTCCTCCCCCTGGGCGTCGCGCATGATCGCCTGGGCGTCGGCGTCCTCCTCGACGGAGAGGCGCTGCTCGTACCAGCCGATCGCCTCCGCCTCCTCGGTCAGCGAGGCGCAGAGGCGAGCGAAGGTGCGGGCCTCCGGCGACAGCTCCTCGGGCGGCTCGTGGTACTGGTCGAATCCCATCTGGCCTCCTTCGCTCCGAAGCGGCTTTGCGATCCCAACGCTCTACCCGACTCTAGATGTTTGAGTCGCCTTGCGGCCAGCCCGGGGCCGGCGCCCCCGCTAAGGTGTGAAGACGGCGGCCGATCCAGGCCGGCGGGCGCTGCACGGCTTCGGTACTCACGCTCTCAGGGCGGCGCCGGCGTAACGATCCGGCGCGAGGCATCGATGGCAGCGAAAAGGGAAGAGACCCGACCAGCACAGCACGACCCGTCGCCCGGGCCCGGCGACGGCCTGGCCAGCGAGCGCGAGCTTTGGGCGCGCTTCACCGAGAGCCGCGACCGGGCGACCCGCGAGGAGCTGGTGCGTCGTTACCTCCCCTTCGCCAGGAACCTGGCGCTGCGCTACCGCGGCGCCAGCGAGTCATTCGACGACCTGCTCCAGGTCGCCAGCCTCGGGCTCGTCAATGCGATCGACCGCTTCGAGCCCGATCGCGGCACGCCCTTCACGGCCTTCGCCTCGCCGACCATCCTCGGCGAGCTGAAGCGCCACTTCCGCGACCGGGTCTGGACGGTGCGGGTGCCGCGCGGGCTGCACGACCGCATGGCCGACGTCGACAAGGTGATCTCGGCGCTCACCGTGGAGCTGCAGCGCTCGCCGTCGGTCGGCGAGATCGCCGCCAAGCTGGACGTCGACCCGATCGACGTGCTCGAGGTGCTGGAGGCCAACCACAACCGGCGTCCGCTCTCCCTCGACCGGCCGGTCGGCGGCGACGACGAGGAGTCGCCAGCCTCGGAGTGGGTCGGCGACGAGGACGAGGGCTTCGAGCTGGTCGAGGACAAGCTGGCGCTGGAAGGGGCGCTGCCACACCTGGACGAGCGCGAGCGCCTGGTGCTGCAGTTGCGCTTCGTCGAGGACATGACCCAGTCCCAGATCGCCGAGCGGATTGGCCATTCCCAGATGCACGTCTCGCGAATCCTGCGCCGGACCCTGGAGCGGATCCGCGAAGAGGTGGCCGAACAGAGCCGCTAAGGCGGGCCCGGCTAGGCCGAGAGCGAGGCGATGCCGACGACGAGGAAGTCGCCCTCGTCTTCCCGCTCGACCCGGAGCTCGTCGGCCAACCCCTCCAGCGATCCGCCCAGCTCGGGAAGGTCGAGGCTCTCGCGCAGGCGCTCGGCGCCGCCGCTCTCCATCGGGCCGACTCGCAGCTCCAGGCCCTCGGAGCGGTCGGTGATGCTGAGGCAAACGTGCCCGTCCTTGAAGCCACGGGGGGCACTGGCGGAGATCGCGTCGCTGAGCAGCATCGCATCGGAGAGGCGATCGACGGTGATCTCGCGACGGGCCGCGAGGGCGCCGAGGGCGCGGCCGAGGACCGGGCCGACCAGCTCGGACGGGCCGACGCGCATCTCGGTCGCATCGGCGCGAACCGGCGCCGAGGCCGGAGCCAGCTCCCGCTCGGCCCCCTCCTCGCGGGCCTTCAGCGCCATGTACATATGGATCTCCGTGCCGCGGTCGACGCCGCCCCTGATCTCGAAGCTGCTGGAAAGGGCGGCGATCAGGGTGAGGCCGATCCGCAGGCTCGGCCGGTCGACGTCGGGGCGCGGCTGGATCCCGGTCCCGTAGTCGCGGATGGCGACGGTGAGGCCGTTCGGCTCGGGCACCGCCTCGACCTCGAGCACCCCCGGCTCGTCGCTGCCGGGATAGGCATGGACGACCACGTTCATGCAGGCCTCGGTCACGACCGTCTTCAGGTCGGCGACGCCCTGCCCGTCCATCCCGATCCGCTCGGCCAGGCCAGCGATGGCGTGGCGAACGACGGCCACGTTCTCGGCCCGCGCGGGAAGGGACATCTGGAGCCCCGATCGGTCCTCGGTCGTCGTATTCACGATTCAGCCAGTCCTCAAGCGCCGAGCGCCATCGTCCATTCGCGGCGAGCATAGCTTCCGCGCCGCCTCCTCACGTTCTTACCCTCGCAGCCGTGGGCAAAACTCCGTCCGGGCAAACCACGCCCTGCGGTAGCATCGGCGCGTGAACCCCGCCCCGTTCGAGGCATCGGCAGCAGACTTGGAGGGTGGCATCCGGGTCATCGAGGTTCGCGGCGAGCTCGATCTCAGCACCGCTCCCGAGCTCGCGCGCCCGCTCGAGGACGCGGTTTCCACCCCGGAAGCCTCCGTCCTGATCGATCTCACCGAGTGCGAGTTCATCGACTCGACGGGAATCGCCATCATCGTGCGGGCGTGGCAGAAGCTCGACGGCGGCGCTAACGGCGAGGGCCGTGGCCGCCTCGTCATCTGCAGCGACAACGACCAGGTGCGGCGGATCCTCGATATCACCGGCCTGGAGCTCTCGATCCCGATCCACGGCACCCGGGACGAGGCGCTGGCGGCGCTTCGCGGCTGAGTTTCGCCAGCCGGACTCAGTCGTTTGCTGCGTCCAGGTCCTCGATATCGGCGAGGTCGCGAGTGCGACCAGACGCGCGCTTCATCGCCTTTAGGTCCTCGACCGAGCAAACGGCGACTGTGACGCCCAAGACATCGGCCTCTTGCGCCCTATCCCGTAGTTCCTCGTAGGAGGGAACTCCCTCGAGTCCCTGGACGACGTCCAGCCTGCCGAGCTCGGTCTCGATCGCCACCTGCTTGCCATTAGCCAGCTGTGCCGCGATCGAGAACTGGCTGCTGAGGAACGACTCGCCGGCTTGCACGTGACCACGGGCCGCAACGGCCACCTCGGCCAGTCGAGCGAGGTTCTCGGGATCGGGGCCCACGACGACGTCGACGTCCTTGGTGCCGCGCACGACCCCCCATGCGGTCACCGCCAGACCACCGATCAACACGAACTCCACGCCCGCCGCGGAGAGTCGACCCAATAGCTCGTCGAACGCGGGCTCGCTCAAGGCCGCCGCGCTGCTCCAGCGAATCGAATGAGCTTATGACTGAGCGCAATCCCTTCCGCCAGGTTTACGCTCATCGGTCGCTTCGCGTCTTCGCGCAGCCGTTTGATCCGCACCGCCTCGGCGGCAGCCTCCGGGCTCATTGGCTTCATGGAGTTGGCCACGATCAAATGGTAGGCCGTGCGTAGCCGGCTGGAAGCCGGGTATCGGACCTGGGTGCCATCGCCCCGCAGCGAGAGCGGGTTGGGCGAAGAGGAGGATCAGGAGGTTGGTCAGCACCGCGCACCGGGTCCGGGTCGTGCGTCATGTCGAGTGCATCCCTTGTAGTGTTGCGTGGGTGGAGCCCCAGGCTCATGGCAACCGGATACCCTGGCCGTGCCGCCGAAACAGGCTCGGCGACCGGTGCCGCGCACCCGGTTTCCGGGCGGCAGTCGCGGGCGTCAGGCGCTCGGCACGCCGGCGAGGTAGACGGCCGCCAAGTCGTCGTCCCCGTGCTCCTCGGTGGCCACGGCCATGCGCCGGCAGACCGCTTCCAGCATCGGCAGTGAGCCCTTCGCCTGGACATACGGGAAGTCGAGCGGGCCTCCGGCGACCGCCTCAGCCGCTGGCGCCTACGGCGGCGTGCTGGAGTTCGTCCTTGCTCATCTTCGGGCGCCCCTCGATTCCCCCGACCGCGCCCGTTCCTTGTTGACGGTGCGGGCGGCGATTTCCTCGGCCCGACCCTCGGAGCGCCCCTGTTTCATCTCGCTCTTCTTGATGTCCTCGTACTGGCGCCCTCGTTTGCTGTCTTTCTTGACTCCGCGCGGTGGCATGGCGTCTCGAAGCTCCTCCTTCGGTTGAGGTCCTTCCCGCCGACCCGGGCGCCTCTCCGTGGGAAACGGTTGGTCTTCTCACCCGAGCGGGAACCGGGGAAGGCCGGTGAAAGCCGCTGGGATCCGGACCGGCGGGCTGTCTTGTCCTCCGCCCCGCATACCCGTCGCCGTCCGGCGGCAAACGGCGCGGGCTAGGACGGCGGCTGACCGAGCACGGGCGTCACCGCGAGCGCCGCCGCGTCGTCGTCCAGGGCGCCAGCCGTGAACAGGTCGAGCGCGCCCTCGATCCGGCTGACAGCGACGGCGGGGCTCGGCGAGCCTGCCAGCTCGGCGTGGAGGCGGGTCTCGCCGAAGCGCTCCGCCGGGCCGCCGGCCTCGGTGATGCCATCGGTCACGGCGACGAGCTGCTGCCCGGGGCCCACCGCCGCCTGCTCGAGGCTCCAGCTGGCGTCGCCGAAGGCGCCGAGCACCGGCCCGGCCTCGGCGATCTCGGTCACCGCATCGCCGTCGACGAGAAGGGGTGGCAGGTGACCCGCGACCGCCAGACGGACCGGCTGGGTGGCATCGGAGGAAAGGGAGAGGGCGACGACGCTGCACAGGGCCGAATCGGCGCGGGCGAGCAGGGCGCTGTTGAGGGTGGCGAGGGCGACCAGCGGGTCGCCGCTGAGCCAGGCGGCGGTCCGCAGGGTGTAGCGAGCCTGAGCGGTGACCGACGCGGCCCGGGCGCCGTGCCCGGTGACGTCGCCGATAACCAGCATCCAGCCGCCGGAGATCGGGAAGGCATCGTAGAAGTCGCCGCCAACCTCGTTCTCGGCCCCGGCCGGGCGGTACATCGCGGCCGCCGACCAACCGGGGATCTCCGGCAGCGGCGGCGGCATCAGACCGCGCTGGAGGGTCGCCGCGATCTCGGCCCGTTCGCGCCCGGCCCGCTCGAGGTCGGAGAAGAGGCCGGCGTTGTCGAGCGCCAGGGCGACGCGGCCGGAGAGCACGCGGGCGAAGCGGGTGTCGTGGCGGCGGTAGCGGCGACGGGACCAGGCGGTGCCCATGGTCACGGTGCCGATCAGGCGGCTGCGGGCCCGCAGGGCGACGGTTATCGCCGAGCGCACACCGAGGCTCCGCAGCACCTTCAGGTCCTCCTCGTCATGTGCCAGCTCGCGCAGGTCGCCCTCTCCCATGCGCTCGATGAATCGCGGCTCCAGCGATCTATCCTCGCCGCCGGCGACCATATTTGGAGGCGTCGACGGCTCCCGGCTCGCGAGGATCCGCTCCGCCTCCGGGCCGCCCTTCGCACAGACGCGGGTGGCGGCCCGCTCGACTCCCTGCTCGGCCATCACGTCGATCATGCAGAAGTCGGCGATCCGCGGGACGAGGACGTCGCAGATCGCCTCCAGCGTGGCGGCCAGGTCGTCGGCGCTGTCGGAGACCCTGGCGACTTCGTCGAGGACCCGGAAGCGAGCGGCTTCGCGCCTGGCGCGGCGAAGCGAGACAGCGAGCATCCCCAGCGCCGCAAGCGCCACCAAGATCCCGACGACAGCGATCGAGCTCATCCCATCCTTCCCGCGCAACGGATCGAAGTTCCTACCTAAAATAGGGTACCGCGCGGGAACGGCGACCGCAAGCCCCCGAGGGGCCCCCGTCAGAGAGCGGTTCTAGCATGGGTGCGATGAGGCCCGCCACCAGAGCAGTGCTCGCCGGTGCCGCTGCGCTGCCCCTCTGCCTGCTCGCCGCGACGTCGATCGGCCCGGCGAACGCGTCGCCGGCGACGGCGAGCATCGCCCGCCCGCCGATCGTCGATCGCCTGATCCCCTTCGGGCCAAAACGAAAGCGCGAGATGGCCGCCTATTCCGAGCGCCACTACGGGCAGCACACCTGGCGGCTGCGCCACCCGCATGTGATCGTCGAGCACGTCTCCCAGACGAGCAGCGCCGACGCGGTCTACAACACCTTCGCCCCCGACGTGCCCGACGTCGAGCTGCACGAACTGCCCAACGTCTGCTCCCACTTCGTCGTCTCCTCCTCGGGCCGGATCTACAAGCTGGTCAACCTGCGGACGCGCTGCCGCCACACCGTCGGCCTCAACTGGACCGCGATCGGGATCGAGCACGTCGGCTACGCCGATTCCGACGTGCTCGGCAACCCGCGCCAGATGCACGCCTCGTTGTGGCTGACGCAGTACCTGCGCTGCCGCTTCCACATCAAGCTGACCGACGTGATCGGCCACAACGAGAGCCTCAGCTCTCCTTATCACCACGAGCTGGTGCCGAGCCTGAGGCGGCAGACCCACGGCGACTGGAAGCACCGGTCGATGCGGGTCTACCGCCACAGGCTCTGGCGCATGGGGCCCTGCTAGATCCGGCCGAGCAGCAGCAGGACGAGCAGGATGATGGCGATCAGGCCGAGAATCCCTCCAGCCACCGCCACCTTGAGCAGGACCAGGACCAGGGCAATCACGATCAGTACCGCGACTAGACCGCCAACCATCTTCGGCTCCTTTCGTCGACTCCCACGGACGGACTCCGCTGAACTACCCGGGCGCCGGATCGGGAAACCGAACCGGTCTCGGGCGGAGGGTGAGGGCGTCAGGCCGTCGCCGCGGGACCACGTCCCTGGGCGAGCCTCGGTCAAGCAGCCGCCAGACATGCGGATACACTCGCCTCGTGGACTGGCGATTGGAGCTGGTGCAGGTTCCCGTCTCCGACGTGGACCGGGCGAAGGCCTTCTACGAGCAGGCCGGCTTCGTCGCCGAACACGACCACCGGGTCAGCGACGAGATGCGCTTCGTGCAGCTGACGCCGCCCGGCTCGCCGGCTTCGATCGCGATCGGGACCGGGCTCGGCCAGATGGAGCCCGGCTCGCTCGAGGGCCTGCAGCTGGTCGTGCCGGACATCGAGGCCGCCCACGCCGAGCTCGCCGGGCGCGGGATCGAGGTCAGCGAGGTCCAGCACTTCGACTGGGGCTCGTTCGTCTTCTTCAGTGACCCCGACGGCAACGGTTGGGCCGTCCAGCAGATCCCCCAGCGAGACGGCTAGGCCGATGGGCGAGGCGATCGAGCACGGATTCAAGGAGGGGGACGAGGTCTGGGTCCAGGACGCCGACGGCAAGCACCACCCCGGGATCTTCGTCGGCAACAACGAAGCCGCCGGCTGGTTCGGCGGCGGCCCAAGCGCCTATGTCGCCCATCCGGAGGCCCACCGGGCCGAGGTCGTCTCGATCTTCCGCATCACCCCCCGCGACCAGTAGCGAAGCGAATTCGGGAATGTCGATTTTGGGGGTGGTTGTTCGTCGTCGGGGTAGAGGGCGGTTGACCCGCCCGAACTGACTAGCCAAGGAGACGAGACATGCGATTCATGATGTTCATGTACCCGGGAATCGAGGAAGAGGACTGGAATCCGACGCCGGAGATCGTCGCGGCGATGAGCCGCTACAACGAGGAGCTGCGCAAGGCGGGCATGCTGCTCGGCCTCGACGGCCTGCACCCGCCCGGCGACGGAGCGTCGGTCAGCTTCGACACCGGCGGCGAGGCGACCGTCACCGACGGGCCGTTCACGGAGGCCAAGGAGGTCGTCGGCGGCTACTGGCTGATCCAGGCGCGCTCGACGGAGGAGGCGGTCGAGTGGGCCTCCCGCTGCCCCGGCGAGAACTGCAGGATCGAAGTGCGGCGCGTGCAGGAGCTGGAGGACTTTCCGCAGGAGGTCCAGGAAGCCGCCGAACAGGCGTAGCCAGGTGAGCGACGCCACGGCCAAGGGGGCGACCGAGGCAGTCTGGCGGATCGAGTCCGCCCGCCTCATCGCCGCCCTGGCACGGATGGTGCGCGACGTCGGCCTGGCCGAGGACCTCGCCCAGGACGCGCTGGTCGCGGCCCTGGAGCGCTGGCCCGAGTCGGGCGTCCCGGACAACCCGGGCGCCTGGCTCATGGCCACCGCCAAGAACCGGGCGATCGACCTGGCGCGGCGCCACACCACCTTCGAGCGCAAGCAGGAAGAGCTGGCGCGCGACGTGGGGATGCGGATGGCGATGGACCGGGCCGACTTCGAGGCGGCGCTCGACGACGAGGTCGGCGACGACCTGCTCGGCCTGATGTTCACCTGCTGCCACCCGCTGCTCTCCTCGGAGGCGCGGGTGGCGCTGACCCTGCGGCTGCTGGGGGGCCTGACGACGGCGGAGACCGCGCGGGCGTTCCTGGTCAAGGAGTCGACGATCGCCCAGCGGCTGGTGCGGGCAAAGCGGACGCTGCGCGACGCGAACGTGCCCTTCGAGGTCCCGCGCGGCGAGGAGCTCGACGCCCGCCTGCCCTCGGTACTGGAGGTCATCTACCTCGTCTTCAACGAGGGCTACGCGGCGAGCGCCGGCGAGGACTGGATCCGCCCGGCACTCTGCGAGGAAGCGCTGCGCCTCGGCCGCATCCTCGCCGCGCTGGCGCCGGAGGAGCCCGAGGCGCACGGCCTGATCGCCCTGCTCGAAATCCAGGCCTCGCGCAACGCCGCCCGGCTCGGCCCCGACGGCGAGCCGGTGCTGCTGCTGGACCAGGACCGCTCCCGCTGGGACCCGCTGCTGATCGGCCGCGGCCTGGCGGCGCTGGAGCGGGCCGAACGCTCGCGCGGGCCGCTCGGGCCCTACGGCCTGCAGGCCGCGATCGCCGCCTGCCACGCCCGGGCACGAGTCGCGGAGGAGACCGACTGGGTGCGGATCGCCGCCCTTTACGACGCTCTCTCCCAGCTGGCGCCGTCCCCCGTGGTCGAGCTCAACCGCGCCGTCGCCCTGACGATGGCCTTCGGCCCCGAGGCCGGCCTCGAGCTGCTGGACCGGATCGCCGGCGAGCCCTCGCTGAAGGACTACCACCTCCTCCCCAGCGTCCGCGGCGACTTCCTCGCCAAGCTCGGGCGCCATGCCGAGGCGGCTGCCGAGTTCGAACGCGCCGCCTCCCTCACCGCAAACACCCGCGAGCGCGACCTCCTGCTCAAGCGCGCCGAGGAGAGTCAGCCGCCTCGCTGAGCCTGCGCATGACCTCGCGGTCAAGGCGGAACATTCGCCACTCCTCGAGGCGGGTGGCGCCGAGACGGTCGTAGAAGCTCAGGGCGGACTCGTTCCAGTCGAGGGCGCACCATTCGAGGCGGACGTCGCCGCGCTCGAGGGCAAGGGCCGCGAGGTGCTCCATGACCGCCCGGCCGATGCCGCCGCGCCGGTGGTCGGGCCGGACGTAGACGTCCTCGAGCCAGATGCCCGAGCGGCACTCGAAGGTCGAGAAAGTTGTGAAGAAGATCGCGTAGCCGACGGCCTCGCCAGCCGCCTCGACGATCAGCGCCTCGGCCGCCCGCTGCTCGAACAGCGACTGCCGCAGCGTCTCGGCGTCGCCAGTCACCGCGTCGGTCAGCTTCTCGTACGCCGCCAGCTCGAGGATCAGCCCGAAGAGCAGCTCGGCGTCTGCCTCCGTCACCGGCCGGATCCCGATGTCGTCCGGGGGGCTCACTGGGTGGAGCCTAAGCGGTTGCGCACGGCGGCTTCGATCCCCGTGCGCCTCTAGGCTGCCGCACCATGGACACGATCGACGATCTGCTGGCGAACAACCGGGCCTTCGCCGAGTCGCTGCCCGACAGGCACCTCGACGTCCACCCCAGCCGCCGGCTGGCGATCGTCACCTGCATGGACTCGCGCCTCGACGTCTTCGCCGCTTTCGGCCTGGCGGACGGCGAGGCGCACGTCCTGCGCAACGCCGGCGGGGTGATCACCGACGACGTGATCCGCTCCCTGGCCGTCTCCCAGCGCCGGCTCGGCACCCACGAGGTGATGCTGATCCACCACACCGACTGCGGCATGCAGGCGCTCACCGACGACGGCTTCCGGGCCGAGCTGATGGAGGCGACGGGCGTCGCCCCGGCCTTCGCGATCGAGTCCTTCGCCGACGTCGACGCCAACGTGCGGCAGTCGATCCTGCGGGTCCGCCGCTCGGCCTTCCTCCCCCACCGCGACGCGGTGCGCGGCTTCGTCTACGACGTCGACACCCACCAGCTGCGCGAGGTCCAGGTCGACGGCGAGGGCTGAGCGCGAGCCCGAACGCACTTGTCCCCACATACCGGGGACTGGTGCGTTCGGGTCGGTCAGCTCCGATCAGGCCCAGTTCTCGGCGTTTGCGTACCGCAGCGAGCCGGGCGTCGTCAGCTTCTCTCCCGTCTCCAGCAGCGTCTTCAGGCCAGAGAGGATCATCGGCCAGCCGCCGAAGAGTTCGCTGTTGGCGCCCTCGCGAAGCTGGTCGTGGGTGACCGTGAGGCGGCAGGAGTCGCCGACGGGCTCGATCTCCCAGATGACCCGCGAGGCCCCTTCGCCTTTCACGTCCTCGCTCCACAGGGCCGTGAAGCTCTGGACGAGCCGCCGCGGAGGATCGACCTCCAGGTTCTCCCCTTCCGCGATCTCGATCACCCCGGGAACCGAGGCCTTGTATTGGGAGCCGGGCGTCCAGTCCGAGCTCGTCCCCACCCCGAAGCTGTACTTCTTTCGCATCTCCTCGTCGGTGATCGCCTCCCAGAGGCGTTCCGGTGTCGTCTTGATGTAGATCTCGAATACCGTCATCGCGCCTCGGCCATCCACCACGGCGTAGGGCTGGTCGTTCTCCATCACACTTCCTCCTCGATGTCGTGCTTGAGCTCGCTGAGCGCTGCGGCCCAGGGCTCGGCGTACTTGCTCACCCAGCGGTCGTGGACGAGCCGGATCGGGACGGGGTTGAGGAAGTGGAGCTTCTCGCGACCGCGCTTCCTGGTGGTCACCAAGCCCGCCTCCTCGAGCACCTTCAGGTGCTTCATCACGCCGAAGCGCGTCATCGGCAAGCGCCGCTCGAGCGCGCTCAGGGCCTGCCCGTCCCGCTCGAACAGCTCGTCGAGCAGGCTGCGGCGCGTCGGGTCGGCGAGAGCCTTGAACACCTCGTCCATGCGAGAAAGAATAGGTGACCTGTTGGTCACATGTCAAGAAAGAGACGGCTAGGCCCCCATGCTGCGAGCGATGACGACGCGCTGGATCTCGTTGGTCCCCTCGTAGATCTGGGTGATCTTTGCGTCGCGGAGCATGCGCTCGACCGGGTACTCGTTGACGTAGCCGTAGCCGCCGAGGACCTGGATCGCCTCGACCGTGACCCTCATCGCGTTGTCGGAGGCGAAGAGCTTGGCCATCGAGGTCCACTTGCCGAGGTCGGCCGGCCGCTCCGGCCTGTCGGCCATCGAGCAGGCTTTGTAGAGGAGCTCACGGGCGGCGGCGGTGCCGGTCTCCATGTCGGCGAGCTTGAACTGGATCGCCTGCAGGGCGTTGATCGGCTTGCCGAAGGCGACCCGCTCCTTCGAGTAGGCGTTGGCGTAGTCGGTCGCGCCCTGGGCGATCCCAACCGCCTGTGCGGCGGCGCCGAGCCGGGTGCGCTCCAGGGTTCCGAGCGCGACCCCGAGGCCCTTGCCCTCGGCGCCGACCAGGTTCTCGTGCGGGACGCGGACGTCGGTGAAGGAGGGCGAGCCGGTCGGCGAGCCCTTGATCCCGAGCTTGTGCTCGAGCTTGCCGGGGTCGAAGCCGTCGCGCTCCTTCTCGACGACGAAGGCGCTGATGCGGTGGTTCTCGCGGTCGGTGATGGCGAAGACAACGTAGAAGTCGGCGATCGAGGCGTTGGTGATCCAGTTCTTCTGCCCGTTGATCACCCATTCGTCGCCGTCGCGGACCGCGCTCGTCCGCATCGACGCTGGGTCGCTGCCGGCCTCGGGCTCCGACAGCGCGAAGGCCGGCGACCACTCGCCGCTCGCGCATCTGGGCAGGAAGCGCTGCTTCAGCTCGTCGGAGCCGAAGAGCTGGATCGGCAACGTCCCCAGCTCCTGGATCATCAGGATCAGCGCCGAGGAGGCGCAGGCCTTGGCGATCTCCTCGACCGCCATCTGCAGGACCAGCGTCCCCGTCCCGGTGCCGCCGTAGCGCTCGGAGAAGGGCAGCCCGAGGATGTCGTGCTCGGCGAGCAGCTTGCGCACGTCCCACGGGTACTTGCCTTCGCGGTCTATGTCTCCCGCGCGAGGCGCGATCTTCTCCCGCGCCAGCCGGCGCACCATGTCACGAAGGTCGCGCGACTCCTGCGGAATCTCGTAGGTGCCCGTCATCGGCGGGGGAGTGTATGGGCGCCCGCGCCAGTTCGCCCACCAGCAGGACCAGGGCAGGCGCCACGGAGACGGCCAGGACGAACAGGGGCCAGAGCTGGCCCGCGTCGGTGCCGGCGCCGATCATGTGGACGACGGCGAGCGCCCTAGCTCTTACGCTGGTCGAACGCGGAGGCTTAACGGTGCTACAGGCCCGGTAATCCTCCGCGTCGGCCTGCCTAGACTGCTGCCGTGTCAACCGTCGCTCCCTATGGCTCCTGGCGCTCGCCGATCGGCGCAGCGGCCGTCGCCCGGGCGGACCGGCGGCTCGCGGCGCCGGCGATCGCCGGCGACGGCGCTGTCTGGTGGGCGGAGGGGCGGCCGTCGGAGGGCGGGCGCGTGGTGCTGATGCGCCGGCCGACGGGCGGCGAGCCCGAAGAGGTGTCGCCGGCGGGCTTCAATGCGCGCACGCGCGTCCACGAGTACGGCGGCGGAGCATGGACGCTCGCCGGCGACGACCTCGTTCTCTTCAGCAACTTCTCCGACCAGCGGCTCTACCGCCAGCTGCTCGGCGAGGAGCCGGTCGCGATCACCCCCGAGCCCGAAACTGACGCCGGCCTTCGCTATGCCGACTGCCGGGTCACCCCGGACGGCCGCACCGCCGTCTGCGTGCGCGAGGTACACGGGGCCAGAGAAGTCGAGAACGAGATCGTCGCCCTGGCGGTCGACGGCTCCGGTGCCCAGCCAGCCGTGCTCGCCTCCGGGCGCGACTTCTATTCCTTCCCCCGCGTCAGCCCCGACGGCAGCTGGCTCACCTGGACCTGCTGGGACCACCCCAACATGCCCTGGGACGGCACCGAGCTGTGGCTGGCTCCGCTCGACGACACCGCCGACGCGCGCCTGGTGTCCGGCGGGCCGGCCGAGTCGGTCTTCCAGCCCGAGTGGGACGCCGAGGGGCGGCTGCACTTCGTCTCCGACCGCGACGGCTGGTGGAACCTCTATCGCGACGAGGGGGAGGTGGTCCGACAGCTGACCGGCGAGGAAGCCGACCTGGCACACCCGCAGTGGCTCTTCGGCGGCTCCACCTATGCCTTCCTCGCCGACGGTTCGGTCGCCTGCATCCGCTGCGACCGGGGCGAAGAACGGCTCTTCCTGCTCGAGCCCGGCGCCGAGCGGCTGCGCGACCTCGAGCTTCCGTATACGTCGTTTGGCTTTCCCTCGCTCGCCTCTCGCGAGACGACCGTCGCCTTCGTGGCCGCCAGCCCGGCAAGGGAGACCGCCGTCGTGCTCTTCGACGTGCGTGGCGGCAAACCGGAGGAGGTGCGCAGCGCCAGCGAGGAGTCGGTCGGCGGCGGCTACGTGTCCATCCCCGAGGCGATCGAGTTCCCGACCAGCGGCGGTGAGACCGCGCACGGCTTCTACTATCCGCCCACCAACGCCGATTTCGAGTCTCCCGGGGGCGAACTGCCGCCGCTGATCGTCCAGAGCCACGGCGGCCCCACCTCCCACGCGACGCCCGCCCTCGACCGCGAGTTCCTCTTCTGGACCAGCCGCGGCTTCGGCGTCGTCGACGTCAACTACCGCGGCAGCAGCGGCTACGGCCGGCCCTACCGCCAGCGACTGCGCGGCGGCTGGGGAGTGCTCGACACCGACGACTGCATCGCCGCGACCCGCCACCTCGCGGGCACCGGCGAGGCCGACGGGGCGCGGCTGGCGATCCGCGGCGGCAGCGCCGGCGGCTACGCCACCCTCTGCGCCCTCGTCTTCCACGACGACTTCGCGACCGGCGCCAGCTACTACGGCGTCGCCGACACCGAGACGCTCGCCCGGGACACTCACAAGTTCGAGTCCCGCTACCTCGACGGGCTGATCGGGCCCTATCCCGAGCAGGCGCGGCTGTACCGCGAGCGTTCGCCGATCCACTTCGTCGAGTGGCTGCGGGCGCCGGTGATCCTCTTCCAGGGCCTCGAGGACGAGGTCGTCCCGCCGAGCCAGGCGGAGACGATGGTGGCGGCGTTGCGGAAGAACGGGATCCCCCACGCCTACCTCGCCTTCGAGGGCGAGGCGCACGGCTTCCGCCGCGCCGAGACCGACGTCCGCTGCCTCGAAGCCGAGCTGTACTTCTACGGCCGCATCCTCGGCTTCGAGCCCGCCGACGAGCTGGAGCCGGTCGAGATCGTGGGTTTGGAGCAATCCTGACGGGTACAGGGCCTTGGAGAAGTGGTCGGCGGATCGTTCAATAACCAGACCTTCGTCACGCTCAGACGCACGGCGACGGAGTTCCGCGAGGACAACCTGACGGACTGGGCGGCGGCCCTGACCTACTACAGCCTGCTCTCGCTGTTCCCGGCACTGATCGCCCTGGTCTCGCTGCTCGGCCTCTTCGGGGACCCGCGCAGCACCACTGCGAGCCTGACCGAAATCATCACCGCGATCGGCCCGAAATCCGCCGCGGAAACGTTCTCCGGGCCGATCGAATCGATCGCCTCCAACCAGAGCACGGCGGGCTTCGCCCTCGTGCTGGGGCTGGCGGCGGCGCTGTGGTCGGCATCGGGCTACGTCGGCGCCTTCATGCGCGCCTCCAACGTCATCTACGAGACCCCGGAGGGGCGACCCTTCTGGAAGCTGCGGCCGCTGCAGATCGCGGTGACGCTGGCGATGATCGTGATGATGGCGCTGCTGGCGGTGGGCCTGGTCCTGACCGGGCCCGTCGTCGACGCGGTGGCGTCCCCGATCGGCCTCGGCGGCGCCGCGGTGACCGCCTGGAACGTCGCCAAGTGGCCGCTGATGGCAGCGATCTTCCTCCTGATGGTCGCCGTCCTCTACTACGCCTCGCCCAACGTCAAGCTGCGCGGCTTCAGATGGGTCACGCCGGGCAGCCTTGTCGCGATCGTGGTCTGGGCCCTCGCCTCCGCGGCCTTCGCCTTCTACGTCGCCAACTTCGGCTCCTACGACAAGACCTACGGCACCCTCGGCGGCCTCGTCGTCCTGCTGATCTGGTTCTGGACCACCAACCTGGCGATCCTCTTCGGCCACCAGCTCAACGCCGAGCTCGAGCGCAGCCTCGAGATCGAGGAGGGGAAGCCACGGGCCGAGAGCGAGATCCAGCTCGAGCCTCGCAGCGCTCCCAGCGCGGCGAAGACGGCCTGACCCCGGCGGCGGCGCCTCAGGTCACCAGGCAGTGGGCCCCACCTTCGCTCTCGCCCTTGGCCGGGAAGGCGTGGGCGAGGGCGTGGGCGATCAGCTCGCTGCGGGCGGCGTAGCCCGGCGAGGTGAAGTGGATGCCGTCTTCGATGAACCAGGAGTCCTTGACGTCGGCGGCCCAGTTATAGACGCGCATGTTGGGGTACCTGCGGCACGCTTCGAGCAGGGTTTCGTCCCACTTCTTCATGTTTTCCTCCGAGTAGGGGTCGCCGCTTTCGACGAGCGAGCGGACGTTCACCCACATCACCGGTTCGTCGCCGATCGTCTTCATCATGATTTCGATCCGTTCCATGTCGCCGACGGCCGAGCCGACGAAGACGTCGGCGCTGTCGTTGGTGCCGAGCGCCAGCACCCAGCACCCCTTGAAGCCTTCGAGCTTCCACGCTTCCGCGACTTCCTGGGCGTTCGGTTCGCCTTCGAAGGTCTCGACGATCGAGCGGGCGCCGGAGATCTCGAAGTGCTGTTCGGTGGCGCCGACGGCGGCGTACTGGGCTTCGATCCGCTGGCTTGCCAGCGGCAGGTATTCGGATGAGGTGAGCCCCTCGGAGGTGGAGTCGCCGATGTGGACGACGGCTTTGCAGGACGACCGCTTCGACGACGCCGCCTGGGCCGGGGTCAGCGGTGGCGGCTTGGTCGTGCCGGCGGCGGTCGCTTCCTGCACCCTCGCGGCTTTCCCTTCGGCGGGGGCGGAGTTGACGCCCGCCATCCCGGCGCAGGCGGCGACGAGGACGAGGAACGAGGCCCCGGCGATCGCCCAGCCCTCCCTCGAGAGGCTCCGTGGCGGCCACGCACCCGACCTTGCCCGTCGCCAGAGGCGCCCGAGGGCGCCGTGGCGCACCGGCTCCTCGACGTACTTCCACGACAGCGCCGCGACGCCGAGGATCGCGACGACCTGGAGCAGCTCGCGCAGGGGTTCCCCACCGTTGGCGACGCCACCGGGGGTGGTGAGGACGATGATCGGGAAGTGCCAGAGGTAGATGCCGTAGGAGCGCACCCCGACCCAGCGCAGCGGCCGCCAGCCGAGGATCGGGCCGAGCCGGCAGGCCGGGTGCGCCAGCGCCGCGACGACCAGGACCGTCGCCAGCGAGAGCAGCGCGAACCCGCCCCGGTAGAGGAACGAGGAGTACTGGTCGCTCTGCCAGATCATCAGCGCGATCGCCAGGAGGCCGGCGGCGCCGAGCCCGTCGAGCGTGTTGCGGGCGCCCGCGGTGATCCTCCGACTCAGCTTGCGGCTCGGCCAGACCATCGCCAGGGCCGCCCCGAAGAGCAACTCCGAGGCTCGCGTATCGGTCCCGTAGTAGACCCGCGATGGGTCGAGGCTGGGGTGGTAGAGGATCGCCATCAGGGCCACCGAGGCGATCGCCAGCAGCAGGGTCGCGCCGGCGAGCCGGGGGCGCACCCCGGAGGGCAGCGGCGCCTCGCGGACGAGGCGGACGCCGATCAGCAGCATGAAGGGCCAGACGATGTAGAACTGCTCCTCGATCGCCAGCGACCAGAGGTGGTTGAGGGGGCCCGGCGGGGCGAAGCGGGCGAAGTAGGAGACGTCGCCGAAGATCAGCTGCCAGTTGCTGACGTAGAGCGCCGAGGCGACCACCGCGTTGCGGAACTGCTGCGGCTGCGCGGGGCCGAAGATCGTCACCCAGGCGACGACGATGGTAAGCATCACGAACAGCGCCGGCAGCAGGCGCCGGGCGCGCGCGAGCCAGAAGCGGCCGAGGCGGATGTGGCCGCGGCGGGCGAGCTGCGAGAGCAGGATGTCGGTGATCAGGTAGCCGCTGAGGGTGAAGAAGATCCCGACTCCGAGCAGCCCTCCGGGGGCCCATCCAAACCCCAGGTGGAAGGCGATGACGGCGAGGACCGCGATGGCGCGCAGCCCGTCCAGTCCCGGCATATAGCGCTGGTTGCGCTTGACTGGTTCAGGCATCTGTCGCCCGCATGGTACGTATGGGGGAAGAAGCGATGACCGGCACGTCCCCCTTCACCCCCCTTCCGGCCCGTCGGCTCGGCGACTCCGGGCTCGAGGTCTCGGTCGTCGGCCTCGGCTGCAACAACTTCGGCGGCCGGCTCGGCGCGGAGGGCACCGCCGCGGTTCTGGAGGCCGCGCTCGACGCCGGCATCACCTTCTTCGACACCGCCGACATATACGGGGGAGCCGGGGCCAGCGAGCGTCTGATGGGCGAGACCTTGGAGGGGCGCCGGGAGGAGTTCCTGGTCGCGACCAAGTTCGGCTGGGAGATGAGCGGCGCCGACGGCGTCCCCGACGCTCCGCGCGGCTCCCGCGAGTACATCCGCTGGGCAGTCGAGGGCTCGCTGAAGCGACTGCGGGTCGAGCGGATCGACCTCTACCAGTACCACCGGCCCGACGGGGTGACCCCGATCGCCGAGACGCTGGCGGCGCTGGACGAGCTGGTCCGCGAAGGCGTGGTCGACGCGATCGGCTGCTCCAACTTCACAGTGGCGGAACTCGAGCAGGCCGAGCGGGCGGCGGGGGATCGCGGGTGGTCTCGTTTCGCGACCCTCCAGAACGAGTACAGCCTGCTCGCGCGCGGGATCGAGGCCGACGTCGCCCCGGCCTGCGAGCGCCTCGGGGTCTCGGTCCTCCCCTACTTCCCCCTCGCCCGAGGACTGCTGAGCGGCAAGTACCGGCGGGGCGAGCCGGGGCCGGAGGGCACGCGGCTGGCGGGCGGAGAGCCGCCTGCCAGCGACGAGCAGTTCGACGTCATCGAAGCGCTGGAAGCGTTCGCCGAGGAGCGCGGCATCGGCCTGATCGACGTCGCGATCGCCGGCCTGGCGGCGCAGCCCGCGGTCGGCTCGGTGATCGCCGGGGCAACGCGGCCCGAGCAGGTGTGGGCGAACGTCGCCGCCCTGAGCTGGGAGCCGAGCGCAAACGACCTGGCCGAGCTGGACCGGATCGCGCCGACGGCCCGCCGCTGAGCGGCCATGGCACCGATGAGTTTCGCTGGTTCCGCGACCAGGACCGCAACACGCTCCTGATCGTCGAGCGAGCCTGAGCTCTGCGCTAGCCCGCGCAGCGCTCGCAGAGGCCGCGGATCACGACCTCGTGTTCGGCGGCGTCGAAGCTCATCCGGCCGCTCACCTTGTCGATCGCGCGCTCCAGCGAGGCGTCCTCGAAGGGGATCGTGCGGCCGCAGTCGCGGCAGATCGCGTGATGGTGGTGCTCGCCTCCGGGCTCGATCCGCTCGTAGCCGGCGGTTCCGCGGCTGACCTCCAGGCGCCGCAGCAGGCCCAGCTGCTCGAGCTGCTCCAGGGCGCGGTAGATGCTGGCCCGCCCGACCGCGGGCTTGCGGCGGCGCAGCTCGTCGTCCAGATCCAGCGCGGTGACGGTGCAGTCGTGGCGGGCCAGCGCTTCCACCACAGCCGTGCGGGCACCGCCGCGGCGGTAGCCGGCCGCGTGCAGGGTGGCGAGGGCGTGCTCGGCCCACTTCGTCTGCGTGGCAGTCGTCATAACTCGATCCTAGAGATCGGCCTCCCGCTGCCTCGATGACACGATCCGGCTCGCCGAGGCGCCCGTGCCGGAGCGCAGGTGAACCCGAAGCGCGGCGAGCGCAAAGAGTGCGCTGGCGATCGCGATCACCGCGAAGCTGGGCGGCAGCGAGACGACCTCGTAGCTGAGCGCGAGCCCTCCCCACATCGAGGCGAGCGCCAGGGCGGCCGAGAGTGCCAGGCCTCGCCACGGGCTGTCGGTCAGAAGCCGCGCGGCGCCGGCGGGAGCGGCGAGCAACCCGAGCAACAGCAGGGCGCCGACCGCCTGAGTCGCCTCCGCCGCGACAACGGCGAGCAGGACGAGGAAGCCGATGCCCACCGCGCGCAGCGGCAGGCCGAGGCTGCGCGCGACCTCGGGGTCGACCGAGCCGAAGAGCAGGGGCCGCGCGATCGCCAGCAGGGCCAGAGCGGCGGCGATCGCGATCGCGGCGGCGAGCCTGGCGTCGCCCACGCTCAGCCCGAGGATCGAGCCGAACAGGACGCGAACCGCGGCGGTGCCGTTGGAGCCGCTGGAGCCGCTGACGAAGATCGAAAGGAAGAGCGCCCCGAGCCCGAGGACCCAGGCGAAGACCGAGCCGATCACGACGTCGTCGGGGCGCGCCCGGTCCCCGAGCGAGCCCATCCCCATCGCCACGGCGATCGTCGCGAGAAACAGGCCGAGCCTGATGTCGACTCCGGCCGCGGCGGCGGCGAGGGCCCCGGTGAAGGCGACATGGCTGAGTACGTCGCCGGCGAAGACCTGGCTGCGCAGAACGACGAAGTAGCCGACGAGCCCGCAGGCGAGGGCGACGAAGGTGCCGGCGAGGTAGGCGTTGCGCATGAACTCGTGGGCGAGCATCAGGCGGGCGCTCCGAGCGGCTCGGGGCCGCCGCGTAGAGGCCGAAGGACAGCGTGGTCACCCAGAACCCGACCGGATAGGGCGAGAAGTAGGCGATCCCGAGGCCTAGCCAGGTGATCGCGAGGGCGAGGGCGACCGAGAGCGCCAGGCCCGGCCCTGGGCGGGCGGTGATCTGCTGCGCGGTCGCCGCCGGCGTCACCAGCAGGGCGAAGACCAGCAGGGCGCCGGTGATCTCGGCGGTCGCCGCCACGGCAAGGCCGAGCAGGAGCAGGAAGGCGAGGGCGAGGGCGCCGGTTGGCACCCCGGCGGCGCGGGCGACGCCGCCGTCGACCGAGGAGAACAGCAGCGGTCGCCCGATCAGGACGAGGATCGCGAGCGCCGCGACGGCGATCCACAACAGCGTCTGCACCTGGGCCGTTGTGATCCCGAGGAAGGTGCCGAACAGCAGCGACTCCAGGCTGGTGAGCTGGCCGCCGTAGAGGCTGACGAAGAGGAAGCCGAGGCCGAGGCCGAAGGCCTGCACGGCGCCGGTCGCGGCGGACTCGCTGCCGAGGCCGCCCTGCCCGGGGCGGCCGACCAGGGACAGGACCAGCGCCCCGAGGCCGCAGGCGCCGAAGTAGCCGAGCGCCAGCGGCAGCCCTGCCAGGGTGGCGCCGGCGGCGCCGGGGAAGGCGATCACCGAGAGGGTGTGGCCGGCGAACGTCTGGCGCCGCAGCACCATGAACCAGCCGATCGCCCCGGCCATCACGGCGACGATCGTGCCGGCCTGAAGCGCCTGCACCATGAACGGGAATTCGGTCAGCTGTTCGAAGTCGCCGATCGGGTCCCAGGAGAGGCCGGCGAGCTCAATGGCCATGATCGTGGCGCGGGTGGTGGTGGGCGGGGGGCTCGGGGGTGCCGACCACGACCAGGCGCCCGTCGGAGGTCTCCAGCACCTCGATCGGCACCCCGTAGAGGTGGCTCAGGATGTGGCTCGTGATCACTTCGCGCGGCGTCCCCTCCACCCCGCTCCCCCCGGCGAAATAGATCACCCGGTCGAGGTAGGGGAGGATCGGGTTGACGTCGTGGGCGACCAGCAGCACGGTCACCCCCTCGCTCTTGCAGATCCGCTGCACGAGCGCCGCCACCGCGCCCTGGTTGCTGAGATCGAGGCTGTCGAGTGGCTCGTCGAGCAGGAGAAGCCGGGGCCGGCGCACCAGGGCCTGGGCGATCAGCAGCCGCTGCTGCTCTCCGCCGGAGAGGGTTCCGATCGGGCGCGACGCATAGGCGTCGGCGCCGACCAGCTCGACGACCTCCTCCACCCGCCGCCGCGCCGTCCGGCTCGAGCCGCTCAGCGCCGCGGGCAGCGGGACTCCCCACCGGGTCCCGTCGAGGCCGAGCCGCACCAGGTCCGTGCCGCGGATCCGCGTCCCCGAGTCGAAGCTGCGCCGCTGCGGCAGGTATCCGATCTCCGAGTTCGCCGCGCCCGGCGGACGGCCGAAGACGCTGGCGCGCCCTCCGCTCAGCGGCAGCAGGCCGAGCACGACGTCGAGCAGGGTCGACTTCCCGGACCCGTTAGGCCCCAGCACCGCAACGAACTCGCCCTGGCGCACGGTGACGTCGACGCCCGACCAGACGAGGCGGTCGCCGCGCCGGGCGGCCGCCCCCTCGAGCCTGATCGCTTCCTCTGCCTCGTGCCGGATGTCCGGCTCGACGCCGGTGCGGGTGGCCGGCGTGCTCATCCCCCTTCGGCTGCCTTGGCGAGCGCCGCTCGCAGCCCCTCCAGCTGCCGCGACATCCAGGCCTGGAAGCTGGCCCCTTCGGGCGTCAGCGTCTCCGTGACCGTGGCGACCGGGATCCCCGCCGCCTTGGCGGCGTCGTTGAGGCGCTGCACGTCGGGGGTCGCGTTCTGGTCGTTGTAGACCCAGACCCTGATCCGGTTGGCGGCGATCTGCTCGTCGGTGGTCGTCTTGTCGGCGGGGGTGGGTTCGGTGCCCTCGGAGATCGCGTCGAGGAAGCCGGACGGGGTCAGCAGCTTCAAGCCCAGCGCCGGGGCCAGCGGTTCGAAGATGCTCTCCGAAGCTCCCACCGGGGTGCCCGAGTAGCGGGACTTGATCTGGGAGATCAGGCCGTGGTATTCGGCGAGGCCCTTGGTCTCGAAGGCCGTGCGCCGCCGGTCGAAGTAGGCGCCGTGGCCGGGGTCGGCCTTCTTGTAGTCGGCGGTTATCTGTTCGATCACCTTCTGCACCGAGGTCGGCGAGTACCACTGGTGGGGATTGTCGCCGTCCTTCAGCCCCAGCAGATCGCCGACCGTCAGAACCGTCCGCCCAGAACTGGGATCGGCGGCGAGCAGCTTCGTCGCCCACTGGTCATAACCGATCCCGTTGACGATCGCCAGCTGGGCGCCGGCCATCGTGCGCGCGTCTTCGCTGGTCGGTTCGTAGGCATGGGGATCGGCGGCCGGATTGGTGATGATGTTCCTCACTTCCACTCGATCGCCGCCGAGCTGTTCGGCGATGCTGCCCCAGAAGTCCTCGGCTGCGACCACGTTCAGCTTTCCGGTGGAGCTGGCCCCGCTCGAGCCGGAGCCTCCGCCGCATCCGGCGAGAAGCACGGCGAGGAGCGCGCAGAGAGCGAGAACGGAAGTCGGGGGGCGCGGGCGCGGTGCGAGCATGGAGTCTCCTGGCCGAGGGGATGCGGACGCTTCACGGCCGCCCGCGGGCTGCAAGCTACCATAAGAGTGAGACTCGTTCTCTTTCTTAGAAACGCAGCCTCCCCCTCCATGCCCCAGGGGTGGAGGGGCCCGGCGGCGGCGTCCACGCCGCGGGCCGCCGGGCCCCTCGACTACCGAACGGCTATGCGGTCTCCGGAGCGGGGATCGCGCCCAACTGCTGCATCAGGCCGATCGTGTCCCAGTTCCCCCAGGACTCGACGATCTTGCCGTCGCTGAACCGATCGATCGCGATCCCGGTGACCTCGACGCTCTTCTGGGTCGCCGGAATCCCCATCAACTCGCCTTCTTGGGTCCCCCGGGCGGTCCACCTGGTGACGACGACGTCACCCTCGGCCACCTGCTGCTCGATGGTGTAGGCGGTGTCGGGGAACGCTGCGAGGAACATCTCGGCCGTCTTGCGGGCCGCCTCCGCGCCGCGGTCATCGGGGAACGGCCTCTGCGGGTCGTGGTCGACCGCATCTGCCGCGACCACCTGATCGAATCGATCGGTGTCACCGGCTTCCCAAAGCTCGAAGAACCGCCGCGCCGCGGCCTTGTTCTGCTCGGACATATTTCCCTCCTTTGGCTGGATGCCGTTCTACGAGCTTGGCAGAGTTGGGCGGGCCGAAAGTTAAGACCGTGTCGCCGCCCACTGGATCGGCGACGGTGCCGTCACTGCTCTCGCAGGACCTCTCCGAGTGGCAGCCGCCGCAGCTCCCTGGCGGCCAGCCAGGCGGCGAGCGAGCCGCCCACCACGGCACCGAGGAGGAGAAGGCCGAGGAAGCCCCAGGGCACGGCGAGATGGTCGGGCGGAGGATCGAAGACATGCTGGAGCATCGCGACGAGCATCTCGGCGAGCAGCCAGCCGAGGAACACGGCCAGGAGCACCGCTGCACCGAGGACGGCTGCCGCCTCGCCGCGGACGAAGGCGCCGATGTCGCGCAGGGAGGCGCCGATCGCCGCCATCGTCGCGAACTCATGCCGGCGCTCGCTGACGAGCAGGCTGACGAAAAGCCACATCGCCGCGCCGGCGAGAAGGATCGCGAAGGCCTCCTCCAAATGGCTGATCCCGGTCAGGTCGATGGTGGTGATCGAGCTGACCGTCTGCACGGCCTGCTGGCGAATGTCTTTCACGATCACCCCATAGGCCCGGGTCGAGGCGGCGACTCGAGCCGCCACGGTGGCGGGGTCTTCGGAGGTCTTGGCGAAGACCACGTTTGGACCGCCCGCCCGGTCGGCCTTGTTGAGGTAGGCGAGGTTGGCGACCATGAAGGAGTCGCGCGGCGCCGAGGGGAACTCCTGCACGGTGCCCACGACGTGGAAGGGCACGGTGCGGAATTTCCCGCTGCTGTGGTCGAGCACGCGCAGCCGCAGCAGATCGCCGATGTTCAAGGAGTAGTCGGTGATCGTCTCTTTGGAGACCAGGATTCCATCGGCTCGCTGCCGCAGGCGCTGCATCATGGTCTGCGCGCTGCCCCCGATGAAGTAGGAGTCCCGCAGCGTGGTCGCCTTGCCGATGTTCGCCGCTTCGATGCCGAAGGTGTCCTGCAGGTCCGGGCCGACGTAGGCATAGGAGTGGTCGATCGCCGAGGTGGCGGCCACCCCCGGCACCTGCGCGATCTTCGCGGCGAGGCCCTTCTTCGCCGTGACGCCGGGCGGAGCGGTGGCGGTCACGTCGGCGCCCAAGGTCAGCTGCGCGTCGACGCTGGCCTGCTGGTCGTAGGTCGCGGCGAAGACGCCGAGGCTCACTCCGAAAGCCAGCAACAGGCCGACGAGGATCAGCCCACGGTTGATCGCGGCGCCACGCCGGGCAGCGCTGGCGAGCAGAAAGCCGCGCCGCCCTTTAGGCCGCCCGCTGCCGCCAGGGCGCGGCGCAACCAGCTCGAAGACCCGCCCACGCAGGCGCACCAGCAAGAGCGTCGCCCCGATCCACAGCAGCGCCGGGGCGAAGAACATGTAGATCGAGAGGGAGAGGGTCGGGTTGGAGTCGGGGCTGACCACAGCCGAGAACCCGGTGCTGGCGGTCAGCCAGTAGATCAGGCCACTGACCGCGAGGGCCAGCAGATCGAGATAGAGGCGCTGCCAGAGGGGTCGGCCCTCTCGCCGGGCGCTGCGCCGGCCTTCGGCGACGGTGTCAGTGAGCGCTCGCAGCCCGGTCCCCATACGCGCCACCACCGCGCCCACAATCGCCAACACGACGCAGGCGACGACCACGGTTGCCGCCCGGGCCACAGTCAGGCCGATCGAGCCCTTGATCAGCAGGGCAACCGCGGCGAAGGAGAGGCCGGCGCCCAGCAGCCCGGCGAGCAAGCCGACGACCCCGGCCTCCGCCGCCGCGAGGGTGAGCAGCTGGCGGCGATTGGCGCCCCGTGCCCGCAACAGGGCCAGCTCGCGCCGGTCGCGATCCACCGTTCCCAGCGCGGCGAGGTAGGCGAGGCCGAGAGCGAGCAGCGCGCCCGGGACCGCCAGCATGATGAAGAGCGCATCTGCGTACAGAGAGTCTCCGGCCGCCGTTTCGAGCGCTTCGGAGAGGTTGTCGACGAACTGGATCTTGCCGGTGAAGGTTCGCTGCAACGAGTTGCGGATCTGGGTTGAGCGCGTGAAGGCGTGGCTCGGGGTGCCGGTGAGTGACGTTGGCGCGACCTGGGCGTGAACCTGCCACTGGACGCCGGCCTGGGCCCCGGGCACGGCGGAGGAGCCGATGCTCGCCGACGCCAGCGACGGGAGTTGTGGGGCAAGGGTGCGGGCAAAGGTCCCCAGCGGCACGATGGCCACGTTCGCGGGCGGCTGCGCGGGGGCGGGCCCGAGCTGCGGGTTGAGCGGCTGGAAGAGCAGGTCGGGCGCCGTCACCAGCGCGACGCCGCTGACCTTGAACCGGCGCGGCGGCCCTTTGCCGCCGGTCCTGAGGGTGACGCTGTCGCCGATCCTCGCCTGCAGGGTCGCCGCCAGCTGCTGATCGAGGACGATGTGCCCCGGCAGCAGTGAGCCGCGCAGGAAGCGGAACGTGTCGATTTTGTGCGGGTAGCTCGGCGGGACGGCGAGAATCGCCCCCTGCCCGGCGCTGGTGATGCCTTCCGGGCCGCGGTGCGTCACACCGGCGAACGGGGCGGTGGCTGCCGGCGAGGCCTGGCTGACGTCCGGCTGCCGTCCGACCCCGGCCGCCAGGGTTCGTGCCTCGCCGTAGGAGCGAACCGGGCCCTGGAGGTCGAGGGGGACGCTCCGCGTCGCCGAAGCGGTCATCGTCCGCAGGGAGTGGCCGATGAAGAGGATCATCGCCCCGAGCAGCGCCACCGCGCCGGCCAGGACGACGACCTGAGTTGCGGTCTGCGACGGCGAGCGCCGTAACCTCGCCAGCGCCAGCTGCAAGGTGGCGCTCACGACGCCGACTCCCTGACGATTTGGCCGTCGGCGAGGCGGATCAGGCGCGGGTAGCGGGAAGCGACTTGGCGGTCGTGGGTGGCGATCGCAAGCGCGAAGCTGAAGCGTTCGCGCAGGGCATCGATCAGATCCAGCACGCGCTCGGCGGTGTCGGAGTCGAGATGGCCGGTCGGCTCGTCGCACAAAAGGAGGTCCGGCTCCTGCGCCAACGCCCGGGCGATCGCCACCCGCTGACCCTCTCCTCCCGACAGCTCGGATGGGAGGGCGTCGAGCTTCGCCGCCAAGCCGACCATCTCGAGCAGCTCAGCCGGCTCGTGCCGGACCTTCTCCCCGGCACGGTTGGCGACCCAGGACGCGAAGGCCACGTTCTCGAAGGCCGTGAACGTGGGCAGCAGGTTCGAGCCCTGAAAGACGTAGGCAATTCCAGCGGCACGAGCTCTGCCACGAGCCGCGACGTCGAGCGAGGAGAGCGGCGCGCCCCTCCAGAGCACGCTGCCGGTGCTCGGCACGACGAGCCCCCCCAGGACGTGCAGAAGAGTCGTCTTGCCTGAGCCGGACGGGCCCCAGAGCGCGATCGCCTCGGCCTCGGCGATCGACATCTCGACCCCGGCGAGGGCCGTGACCTGGGCACGGCCGCGGCCGTAGGAGACCGAAACGTCCTGGCATCCCGCCAACTCCCCCGCCTCGACGGTGAGCCCCCTCATCGAACCACCGCCCCGTCGCGAAGCTCGACCACCCGGTGGGCGGCCGCGGCGACGGCGTCGGAGTGGGTGACCACGACCACCGCGCATCCGTGCTGGGCCGGAAGGCGGCGGAGCGTTTCGAGCACGAGGCGCTCGTTACCGGCGTCAAGCTCTCCCGTCGGCTCGTCCGCGAGGACCAGCGGCGCCCGGCGCGCGACCGCGGCGGCGATCGCCACCCGCTGCTGCTCGCCGCCCGAGAGCGCGGAGGCCCGATGCTCGACGCGCTTTGCGAGACCGAAGGCCCGGAGTGCGTCCTCGGCTCGCTTCCGAGGCTGATCGAAGCCCGCCAGCCGCAGGGCCATGCCGACGTTCTCGCGGGCGCTGAGCGCCGGCCAGAGGTTGTCGCTCTGGAAGACGATGCCAATCCTGTGGCTCCTGTAGGTGGCGAGATCGGCCTCGCTAAGCGCCGCCAGCGAGTCCCCAAAGGCCCGCACGTCCCCGGCGGAGGGGCGATCGAGGCCCGCCGCCAACGCCAGCAACGTGCTCTTGCCGCAGCCCGAGGGGCCGAGGATCGCGACCAGCTGGCCCTTCTTCACCTCGAGGTCGACGCCGCGCAGAGCGACCGTCTCGACCGGCCCCGAGCGGTAGATCTTGAAAACGTCGTGGAGCTCCAGGGCAGGCCAGTCGATGACCCCCGTCTGAGCGGCTTCCGGCTCGCGATAGAGGCTCTCTACAGCCATTTGAAGCTCTCGCTGATCATCCGGTAGGCATCGACGTTGTCCACGCCCTTCGGGGTGCCGAGATCGACGATTGCCACCTTGCCGCCGTGTGCGTACTCGTAGCGGTCGATGGTCAACGGCAGGCGCTTGCCCGTGACCGGGTCGGGTGCGCTGAGGCGGGTATAGGTGAGTTTGATCACCGGGGCGCCGCCGATCGTCAGCGTCTGTGCCGCGCCGACTTTGAGGCTCGGGTCGCTGCGCTTCGACTTGGCGAGGCCGGCGCTGGCCTCGGCGGGGGTCGGCGGGGCGCCTTTGGAGACGAGGACGTGGATGATGTTTGCCCGGTCCTGAAAGGTGACGTCGGAGGCGGAGCCCTTTCGCGCCCAGCCCTCGGGGTAGCGGATCGAGTAGCCGGCCGCGCGGTTGTCGTAGGTGAGGAAGACCTGGTTGTCGGGGATGTCGCCGGACGCCGCCGCCTGTGCCTCGCTCGGGACACCGCTTTCCGCTGCCGGTGGATTGGCCGCGGTGCCTGGAGAGGTCTTTTCGGTTGCGCTCTGGACGGTGGTCGATTCGCCGCCACCGCCCCCGCAGCCAGCCAGCAGGAGACCGACGATCGACACCGCTCCCAACGACCTCAGCCAATTCGCTTTCACGCTCTTCTCCTCTCGCTCATCACAGTTGGAGAAACTTGTACTCCCCGGAGATGAGGCTCAGGTGAAAGCCGTAAAGAGCGTGAAACCGCGGGATTTCACTCGTTGCCGGGCAGCGGCAGCACCAGCCATACATCTGCGCCGCCGCCCTCTCGATTGGCGGCGTGCGCCTCCCCGCGATGAGCGCGGGCAATCGAAGCCACGATCGAAAGCCCGAGACCGCTTCCGCCGTCGCGCTTGCTCGCATCGGCGCGACTGAAGCGCTCGAAGGCCCGAACACGGAAGTGCTCCGCGAAGCCGGGGCCGCGATCGAGGACATGAAGCTCGACGGAGCCGTCATGGCTGACCGCCGCGAGGCTGACCGGCCCCGATCCGTAGCGAAGGGCGTTGTCGAGCAGGTTGCCGAGCGCCTGATCGAGGCGCATCCGGTCACCCGCGACCTCCAGCCCCGGCTCGACGCTCACCTCGATGTCGCGGCCGCCCTCCTCGGCGCGACGGAAGAAGCGGCGGACGACCCCGTTCAGAAGCTCGCCGACGTCCGTGGGCGCCAGCCTCACCGGCAGTTTCCCCTGGTCGGTCTGGGCGATCGTCAGCAGGTCCTCGGCAAGTTGGGTCAGCCGGTCGGTCTCCTCGGAGGCGGAGGCCAGCGCCGCCCGCAGCTCGGCCTGCGAGCGCTCTTGACCGAGTGCGAGATCGAGCTCTGCCTTGAGGATCGACAGCGGCGTCCGCAGCTCGTGGCCGGCGTCGGCCACGAATCGCCGCTCGTGCGCCAGGGCTTCGCCCAGCCGGCCGAGCATCGCGTTGAGCGTCACTCCGAGACGAGCGATCTCGTCGTGGGTCGGCGGCACCGGCAGCCGCTGGTCCGGCTCGGCGGTGGAGACCTCCGCCGCCCTGGCTCGCATCGCCTCGACCGGTCGCAGGGCAGCGGCGGCGACGCCGTAGGCAGCCAGCGAGGCGAGCAGCAGCGCGACCGGGCCGCCGACCAGGAGCAACTGGGCCAGATCGGCCTGCGACTCGGTGCGCCCCTCGGTCGACGTTCCGACAACCGCGACCAGGTGCCGGCCCCGCGCTCGAACGGGGACCGCCAACAGCCGTGACTCGTCCTGGAGTCCCGGCAGGGGCCCGCGGTTGAGGAAGACCGGCCCACGCTCGGCCCGGCGAAGCTCGGCCGGGCCGAGCAGAACGTGGTCGCCGACCGAGCTGGTCGAATCGAGCACTCTGCCCGATGGGGAGAGCACCTCGGCGAAGCTCTCAGAGCGCCCGACCGGCCCGCGTCTCTCGCTCAAACCCGAGTCGGTCTCCTTGACCAGGGCCGCCAGGTCGCCGGCCCGCGAGCGCAGGCCGGTATTGATCGTGCTGTCGAGCTCGGCTCCGAAGCGCAGGTAGACGAAGACGCCGGTCGCTCCGAGCACAGCCGCCATCACCAAGGCGAAGACCAGGGTCACCCGCAACCGGATCGAGAGCCGCCTCAGCGTCCACCGTCCTTCCGCAGGCGATAGCCCGCGCCGCGGATCGTCTCGATCGACTCGACCCCGAACGGCTTGTCTATCTTCTGGCGCAGGTAGCGAATGTAGACCTCGATCACGTTGGAGCGGTGCTCGTAGTCGTACCCCCAGGCCTGTTCGAGCAGCTCCAGGCGCGACAGCACGTGGCCGGGCCGGGCCATGAACGCCTCGAGGACGGTGAACTCCTTGGCGGAGAGGGAAATCTCGGCATCGCCCCGCCAGACCTGCCGGGTTGCGGGATCGAGGCGCAGGTCGCCCACCTCGACGATCGAGGGACGCTCATTCTGCCCGCGCCGGACCAGGGCGCGCAGCCGCGCAAGCAGCTCGGCAAAGGAGAAGGGCTTGGTCAGGTAGTCGTCGGCGCCGCCGTCGAGACCGGCGACGCGATCCTCTATGGCCCCACGCGCGGTAAGCATCAGGACGGGCGCCCAGACGCCATCTTCCCGCAGCCGGCGACAGGTGGCAAAGCCGTCGATGCCGGGCAGGATGACATCGAGCACGATCGCGTTGTAGGTCGCGGCGCCGGCCATTATCAGCGCCTCCTCGCCCGTGGTGGCGACGTCTGCCGTCAGGCCCTGCTCGGTGAGCCCGCGCCGAATCAGCGCGGCCATCTTCACTTCGTCCTCGACCACCAGGATGTGCATGCCGATGACGATGGCAGAGAGGACGGAGCTGAGATCCGTCTCAGCGCTAGTGAGTCGCGGTCACCGTCGTTACCGGGTAGCCCAGGTCGGCCACCCGGTTGGGAAGGTCGACGTGCAGCCAGTGCGACACGTGGCTGGGCAGCGTCTCGAGGATGATCTCGCGGTAATTGCCCCGGTTCAGCTCCTCCACGATGTCGTCGTAGGCGTTGGGGCTGACGGCGACCCGGCCCTCGACCTCGCTCCCGGCCGGCTCCTCGAGCTGCGGCAGCGCCCGCTTCAGCACTTTCTCGCCCAGGCTGGTGTCCGTGCTGTTGCGATCGAACGCCAGGTGGTCGGGGTTGGGGACCAGAACGAAGAACCTGGCCGGGCCGGCGATGGCGCGCTTGCGCACCGCCTCGATCACCGCCGGAGTCGCGTCGGTCTTGTTGGTCACGACCAGGACGCGAGGCTCACCGTCCTCCGGCTGATCCTCCAATCGCCCATCCAAGCTGGGGACCGCGATCAGGTCCCGCTTGGAGATCGTCAGATAGACGACCAGGGCGAGGATCGTGGTGAGGAAGATCAGGCTGGTCACGATCGTGCCCAGGCCGAGGCCGGTTTCGTGGACGGGCTGGGACAGAAAGTCGCCGATCGAGGCGCCGAGGGGGCGGGTCAGAACGTAGGCGATCCAGAAGGCGAGGATCGCGTTCAGCTTGAAGCGGAAGTGGGCGAAGGTGACGATCGCGATCGCCGCGGCGAAGATCCCCACCGACGGCAGGTAGCCGAGTTCGAGTTTCTCGGCGACGAGGTCTCCGGCCGAGGTGCCGAGGGCAAAGGTGAAGAGAATGGCCAGCCAGTAGAAGGCCTCCCGCCTGGTGGTGACGATGGTGTGGACGGAGAGGGTCTTCTCGCTCGCGTACCAGGCCGCGAAGACCAGCGCCAGGATGATGCTGAAGGCGATCGTGGTGGTCTGCAGGGGGACGCCCAGGGTGTCCACCAGGTTGTCGCTGAACAGCGTTCCGACGATGCTGATCAGGACGACGGCGAGCCAGTAGGTCCCCGGCACGTACTTCCTCGACCTGAACTGGAAGACGAGGACGGCGATCAACAGCGCGGCGATGATATAGGTCGTGTTGGTGAGACCCAGGCCGAGGTTTTCGTTCAAGAGGTCCGCCGCGGTCTCCCCAACCGTGGTGCAGAGGATCTTGATGATCCAGAAGTAGAGGGTGATCTCCGGGACCTTGTTCAGCATCTGGCGGCCCAGAGAAGGGGTCTGACGGGGGGCGACTGCTACGGGGGACTGCGTCATGGTCTCGTTCATGCGGCGGCAGGTTGCCGAGGCCCGCTAAAGCCACGATGAGAACGGATCGGCCCGATATCGCGAGCTACTCGCCCGCCACGTCCCGGCGCAGGAAGACGACCGTCGCCACCAGCAGCGACGGCAGCGCGTAGAGGGCACAGACCCACAGGGCGCGCACGATCGGGGCCCAGTCGACCGGGACCCGGAGGAAGCCCTGCCAGGCCTGGAACTGGGTGCTGAGCAGGTAGGGCTGCAGGCCGCCGAGCCCGGGGAGGATGCCGATCAGCTGCAGCAGCAGGGAGAACATCAGGGTGCCGACGATCGCGGCGGCGCTGTTGCGGAAGACGGTCGAGAGCAGCAGCCCGATGCAGGCGACGGCGAGGATCGGCAGCAGGTAGACGAGCAGGCTGGCGCCGACCAAACCGAGGCCATGGAAGGCCGAGACCCGGGTGCCGGAGAGGGTCACGATCGGGTTGAAGCCCGAGGCGAGAATTCCCGCGCCGAGGGCGACCGCGCCGCTGAGCGCGATCGCGGCGATCGCGTAGGTGACGGCCGCCAGGGCCTTCGCGGCGAACACCCGCTGGCGCTCGACCGAGCGGGTGAGGATCGTCTTCAGCGTCCGGTCGCGGTCCTCGGCCGCGACGATGTCCCCGGCCACCAGCGCGGTGATCAGCGGGAACAGCCAGACCGAGCCGAACAGCAGCAGGACCAGCGGGATCGCCAGGCCGGTGTCGTGCACGTAGCGGCCGAAGGCGACGTCGCGCGGTTCCCCGTTGCGGATGGCCAGCGCGGTGACGAAGATGACCGGCACCGCCGCGGCGGCGCCGAGGCCGAGGTAGGTGCGCTTCTGGGCGCGCAGCTTGCGCAGCTCCCAGCGGTAGACCGTCAAGACGCCGGGCATCAGGCCAGATCCTCGACCGCGGCCGCGATGCGCTCCGCCCCCGCGGCGGCGCCGTCGCCCTCGGTGAGCTGGAAGAAGAGGTCCTCGAGGCTCGCCTGACGCGGGCTCAGCTCCACCACGGCCGCCCCGGACTCGGCCAGGGCGAGCGAGAGCTCCCCGACCGTCCGCTCGTTGGCGGCCCTGAAGAGGAGGCCGCCCCGCGGCGCCTCGCGCACCTCGTCGATCCCGGCCTGGGCGGCGCAGACCCTTCGGGCCAGCTCGTCCTCGCCGGTTCGCAGCAGGTAGCTGACGCCGGCATGGTCGCGAAGGTCCGCGAGCGAGCCCTCGTAGACGACCCGGCCGGCGCGGACGATGGCGACGCGGTTGCAGAGTTCTTCCACCTCGACCAGGAGGTGGCTGGAGAGCAGGACCGTGATCCCTCGCGCGGCGAGGTCGCGGATCAGCTCGCGCATATCGCGCATCCCGGCCGGGTCGAGCCCGGTCGCGGGCTCGTCGAGCAGCAGCAGCCGCGGGCGGCGCAGCAGCGCCGAGGCGATCCCCAGCCGCTGGCGCATCCCGTGCGAATAGCCCCCCACCCTGTCCTTGGCGCGGTGGCTCAGCTCGACGACCTCAAGCACCTCGTCTATCCGCCCTGCCGCGTCGCCGCCGTCAAGAGCGGCGCAGAGCCGCAGGTTGTCGCGGCCGCTCAGGTAGGGATAGAAGGCCGGCGCCTCGACGAAGCCGGCGACGCCCTCCAGGGCGGCGACTCCGAGCTGGGGGTCGCGGCCGAACAGCCGCACCGAGCCCTCGCTCGGCCGGATCAGGCCCAGCATCATCCGCAGCGAGGTGGTCTTGCCGGCGCCGTTGGGGCCGAGGTAGCCGAGGACGTCACCGGCCTCGACCGTCAGGTCGACGTGGTCGACGGCGAGGATCTCCCCGTAGCGCTTGACCAGGCCGCGGACCTCGATCGGCGCCGCTGCCATATGGCTAGAGGCCCTGCGCGGCTTCCCGGGCGACTGCGGCGGTGACCGAGCCCACCACCGTGTACTCGACGCCTTCGCGCCGGAAGCGGACCACGGTGCCGAGCGGCGTTTCCAGCTCCTGCCCCTGGCTCGCGCCTTCGATCGAGACGCCGGGAAGCTGCAGACCGCCCTGACCGGCGTCGCCGGAGCTCGCTTCCCCCGCGGGAAGCTCGAGCACCGCGAGGCCGCCGAGCCCCTGCCCGTAGGTGACGAGCGCGCCCGCGTCGCTGCCGCTGGAGACCAGCCGCACCTCGTCTCGGGCCATGCCCGCCAGGCTCGGCGGGGCGCTGACCTGGAAGGACGTCTGGCGCTGGACCGCTTCCAGGCCGGTCACCGACGTCGTCTCGCCGGCACCTTCACCCCCGGCTTCGGGCGGGCTCAGTTCGACGACCTTCGCGCCCGGCGGGGGCGTCACTTCGAAGACGGAGTCGGGGACCGCGCCGAAGGAGACTTCGGTCGCCTTCAGTTCGAGCACCGGAGAGCTTTCGCCGCGAGCGTAGACCGCGGCTCGCAGCGGCGCGCCGTTGGCGGCGTCCCAGGCCAGCTCCGCGCCGCCGAAGAGGCCACCGTTCGCCTTGGGCGAGACCCGGACCGTGTAGGCGGGCTGGCCGGCCACGTCGGAGGGAGTAGCGCCGCTCAGGGCCGCGTGTTCCATCGCTTCTTCGATCCCGGCCTGCACCTGGGCGAGGGAGGGCGGTTCGTCCTGCCCAGCTTCGCCCCGGGCGTCAGGGCCCTGCCGCGCCGGCAAGGTGCCCCGGTAGACCGTTTCGGTGCCCGGGTCGTAGACGGAGAAGTCGCCATTCCCAACCAGGACCTGGAAGTCGCCGGCGCCGCCACCCGAGACGCCGGCCTGCAGCTCCAGTCGCAAGCGGCCGTCCGCCGAGGCCCAGAGCCTGCCCGAAGCGCCGCCGAGCAGCGGGTCCGATCCTTCGATCGCCGATTCGCTGATCAGGTGGTCGGTGAACTGGACGCGGGCGTTGACCCCCTGGACCTTCGGCGCACTCAGCGCGTCGTGGACCGCGGTCGCAAGCGGCTCTGGCGGCGGCGTCGGCCCGCCGCCGGTGGCGGCGATCGCGATCGCCGCCGTGGCCGCCGCGAGCGCCGCCAGCGCGGCGCCGACTACGACGAGTCGCAGGGTGGAGATGCGTCGCAGAAACGTCAATGCGCCCCTCTCTCGGATCGATCCGTCTCACAGAGGGTAGGACGCTTCCTTAAACGAAGCATGAGGCTCGACTGATAGTAGTTCCCGGCCCTGGCCCGCTCGATCCGCATCCCTTCTCTGAGCATCACTCGGACCCAATCGCTGATCGGCGCGCTGACCCTGCTCGTGGCCGCCCTGATGCTCTGCCTCGACGGCACGCGGGACGGCGACCTCTACCTCCAGCTGGCAAGTGGGCGCTTCATCGCGGCGCACGGGCTCTCCGCGGTCGACCCCTTCCAGACCATCGCCCACGGCGAGCCCTGGCTCAACCAGCAATGGCTGACCGAGCTGCTCGTCTACCGGCTTGCCCGCTGGGTCGGCGTGACCGGGCTGACCGTCGCCTACGCCGGCCTGCTGGCGGCCCCGCTGGCGCTGCTGCTGTGGCTCTGCCGCCGCAAGGGGATCGCGATGATGGTCGCGCTCGCGATCCTCTACTGCCCGGGGCTGTGGGTGATCGTCCACCCCCGCGCGGCCGGCTTCAGCGTGCTCGCCTTCTCGCTCCTGGTCGTGATCCTCGCGCTCGCCTGGCTGCGGCAGCGACCCCAACCACCGGACCCGGCGCGGCTGCGCTGGGCCGTGCCGACGACGCTCGCCGTGTTCGCGCTCTGGGCAAACCTGCACGGCGGGTTCGTCGCCGGGCTGCTGCTGATCGGCGTGGCGGCCTGCGGCCTCGCCCTCGAGCGGGGGCTGGGGATGCCGGGCGCGGTTGGCCGGCGCCGCATCGGCCTGCTGGCGCTCACCGGCGTCCTCGCAGCGGCGACGGTGATGGTGGCGACCCCGCTCGGCGGCGCCCTCTTGTCGTACCTGGCCAGCTTCCGCAACCCGGCGATCTCGCTGGTCAGCTCGGAGTGGCGGCCGGCCTTCCAGTCGCCGCTGGCGATCGCCTACCTCGGGGTCGCGGCGGTCTTCGCCGCCTGGCTCTGGGTGAGTGCGCGGGGGTCACGCTCGCTGACCTCGGCGCTGGTCACGGTCGCCTTCCTGCTCCTGGCCGTCGTCTCGCTGCGCAACATCATCTTCGTTGGGCCGGTGCTCGCCCTGATGATCACCTCACTGGCCCCGGACAGGCAGGCGAGGGTGCCGCGGCCGCTGATCGGCCTGGCCGTCGCCGGGGCGGCCGGGGCGGCGCTGATCTGGGCGATCGGGGTCGGCCCCGCGCGCAACGAGCCGATCCTCGACGCGCGCCTGGTCGACTACGCCCTCCGCCACCCGCCGCCGAGCGGGCACATCGCCACCTACGCGGGCGTCGGCTCCTACATGCTCTGGCGCTCGCCCACGGCGCCAGTCGAGTTGGACGGATGGCTCGAACACTTCTCGCCAGCCGAGCTGCGCGGCACCTACGCCGTCCTCGACGGGCGCGCGGCCAACCCGACGCCCTACGTCCGGCGCCTGCGGATCGGCGCGGTGATCGCCGACCGCCGCAGGGCGATCGAGGCGCTGCGGGCGCACGGCTTCGCGATTGAGTTCCGGACCAAGGCGGGCGCGTACCTCGTCAAGCGGTAGGAGGGCTGCCCAAGCCACTCGGAATCGGCGCGAATGGGTGGCAATCTGAAGGCAGTCGCCTCACACCCGGCCCATGACCGCGGCGGGCACCGCAAGAAGCGGCGGTGGCATTAGGTGGAGGTCATAGCGCTCCACGGACTCGAGGAGGAGCCGGTGATCGAGCGCCGCGAAGGCCTCCACGACGCGCGGGTCGAGGTGACTGCCAGCGAGGCGCTCGATCTCGGCGACCGCCTCTTCGAGCGGCCATGCCCGCTTGTAGGGGCGCTCGTGGGACAGCGCGTCGAAGACGTCTGCGACGGCGACGATCCGGCCGCTGAGGGGGATCTCCTCCCCGCGCAGGCCGCGCGGGTAGCCGTCCCCGTCCCAGCGCTCGTGGTGGGTCAGCGCGATCGAGTGGGCCATCTGCAGGATCGCGAACTTTGGATGAGCGAGGATCCCGGCGCCGATCGTCGTGTGCTTCCGCATCTGCCTCAGCTCCCCCGGTGTTAGCTCGCCAGGCTTCAGCAGGATCGCGTCGGGGATGCCGATCTTGCCGATGTCGTGCAGCGGCGCGGCATGGCGGATCAGCGCAAGGATCTCCTCGGCGAGCCCGAGTCGCTGCGCTATCAAAGCGGAATTTCGCCCGACCCGCTCGGTGTGCTCATGAGTATCGTCATCGCGGTACTCCGCGGCGAGCGCCAGCCGCTGCAGCGTCTCGAGCCGCGATTCATCGAGCGCCTTCGTGCGCCCGCGAACCATCGACTCCAACCTCACAGCCTGGTCGTCCAGGATCTCCTCCGCCTGCTTCTGCGGTGTGATATCGCGCGCCGTCGCATAGAGCCGGCGCTCCTCGGTCACCACGCGGGTGTTCCATTCCAGCCACCGGTAGGAACCGTCGGCGGCGCGATAGCGGTTGCGGAAGTTGCGCGTGTCGGCGCCGCTCTCGGTCAGCTTCGCGACCTCTGCCTGGGTTGACTCGCGGTCCTCGGGATGCACGAACTCCAGAAACGGCCGCGACAGAAGTTCCGCCTCGGCGTAGCCCAGGGCCTCTTCCCAGGCGGGGTTGACCCATTCGAAGTACCCGTCGAAGCTCGCGGTGCAGAACAGATCGAGCGAGAGTTCCGAGTAGCGCCTGATCCGTGCCTCGAGCCTGCGTCGCGCTTCGACCAGCCACCCCAGCAGGGTGCCCACGAGCACGAACACCGAAGCCCAGCTGGCAATGGCGAGCGGCCCGAAGTCGGCGCCGCTTACGGCATTCCAGGCAGTGACGAGCGCGCCCGCGACGATGCCCGCGAGAAGGCCGCCCCGCGTGCCGAACCCGAACGCGGCCAGCGCGATCGGCAACACGAACAGCAGGCGGGCCGCATCGAGGGCATCGGCGTCGTGGAGCGAGGCGACGAAGATCGCCCCGAACAGGGCCACGACGAGGAGAAGCGCCGCGTTTCGCCCCATTCCTTCGTGAAATGACGTGATGCTAGTCCGAGGCCTGAGGAAGAGACGCATCGGATCGATATCGGCAGATCAATCGCATTTCTTTGGTTCAAGGTTTGCCTACCCCACGTCGATGCGGCTGGTGATGACGAAACTGATGCTGTCGAAGATTCTCGTCGCGGAGGACTCACCGACCGTTCGACGGCTGGTCTGCACCCGTCTAGTGGCCGACGGGTACGAGGTGATCGAGGCCCATGACGGCGAGCAGGCCCTTTCCCTGGCGCTCTCCGAGCGGCCCGCGGCGCTGGTGCTCGACAAGGTGATGCCGAAGCTGGACGGCTTCGAGGTGGTGCGACGGCTTCGCGAGCTCGGCGACACGCGCGCCATCCCGATCGTCATGCTGACCGAGCACAGCGCGGAGGAGGACGTGCTCGGCGGCCTCAGCCTGGGAGTCGACGAGTACATGCCGAAGCCCTTCAGCCCCCGAGAGCTCTCGGTCAGGCTCGGCCGGATCCTGGCTCGATCGGGGCCAGGCGGATGACTCAGCTGCTCACCTGGGTCGCGATCGGGATGGCGGTCGCCTTCGCCGCCCTCGCCGCGGCGATCGTCGTCGGGCGCTTCCTCTCCGATCGCCGGCGCGAGCGCGAGCGGTCTCTGCGGCCCGCGATCGAGACCGCGGTCGTCGAGTACCTCGCGGCGGAGGAGCCGACGCCGCCGAGGCTTCCGGTCCGGAAGGGCGATCGCGACCTCCTGCGAACGGTGGCGCTGGAGACGATCGCGGAGCTGCACGGCCGCGAGCGGGATCGCCTGGTCGCGCTGCTGGAGCAATCGGGCCTCGTGGCCGAGACCGCGGCGGGGCTCGGCTCGCGCCGCCGCCGCGTACGGCGCGCCGCCGCCGAGGCGTTGCGGCAGATCGGCAGCGAGGAGGCGGTGCGATCGCTGTCGACCGGCCTTCGCGACCCCGATCTCGATACGAGCCTCACCTGCGCCGCGGCGCTCGCGGAGCTCTCCGACGACGCGCTCCTCGCTCCGGTCCTGGCTCTCGCCGACCGGGCCGTGGTCGCCCGCCCGGGGGCCGTCGCGGCAATCCTGATCACGCTGGGCCACAGGCATCCGGCGAGCATCGGCGACGCGCTCGCCCCAGGCGCCTCGTTGGAGCTGCGGCGACTCGCCGCGGCCGCCGCCGGGGAGCTTCGCCTTGCCGAGCACGTCCCGCAGCTTCGCGAGGCGCTCGTGGACGAGGACGACGAGCTGGTGGCGCGCGCCGCCAGGGGGCTCGGGATGATCGGCGACGCCGGCGCCGTCGAGTCGCTCCTGGAGCTGGCCGAGGCTGGCGACCGCACCTGGTTCGTCCGTCTCGCCGCGATCGATGCGCTCGGGGCAATCGGGGACCCGCGCTCGGTCGAGCCACTCGAGCGCGAGCTCAACTCCGACGGCTGGCTGCTGCAGGCGAAGGCGGCCAAGTCCCTGCGGATGCTGGGCGCGGCGGGCGAGACGGCGCTGCGACACGCGCTCGACTCCCCGGTCACCACGGTGCGCGATCACGCGAGGGTGGCGCTGGAGCGATGACGGTCTACGTCGCCTTCGTCACCGTCTACTTCGTCGTCTTCGCCGTGTTCCACTCCTGGCTTTTGGCGATGGCCGGAATCGAGACGAGGCGCCACACGGGCCGGCTGCGTGAGACCAGCCTTCGCCGCACGGTTCGCTCCCCGCTGACGCCGCCGATCTCGATCCTCGTCCCCGCCTTCAATGAGGCCGCCGGCATCGTCGACAGCGTCCGCTCGCTGCTCGCCCTCGAGTACCCGAAGTTCGAGATCGTGGTCGTCAGCGACGGGTCGAGCGACGAGACGCTGGAGCGGCTGGTAGGGGCCTTCGATCTGGAGCGGCTGCGACGCCCGACCCCGCCCTTCGTCTCGCACAAGCCGATCCGGGCCGTCCACGGGCCGCGGGGGCGGCTCAACCTCCTCGTCCTCGACAAGGAGAACGGCGGCAAGGCCGACGCGCTCAACGCCGGGATCAACTTCGCCGAGTACCCGCTGGTCTGCGCGATCGACGCCGACTCGGTGCTGGAGCAGGACGCGCTGGTCAAGGCGGCGATGCCGTTCCTCGACGACCCGGTCGGAACCGTCGCCAGCGGTGGCCTGGTACGGGTCGCCAACGGCTGCCGGGTCGAGCGCGGGCGGGTGATGGAGGCCGCGCTGCCGCGCACCGCGCTGCCGATGTTCCAGGTCGTCGAGTACCTGCGGGCCTTCTTCGGGGCACGCACCGGTTGGAGCGCCGTCAACGGGCTGCTGATCGTCTCGGGCGCATTCGGGCTGTTCCGCAAGGACGCCGTCGTCTCGGCCGGGGGCTGGAGCACCGACACCGTCGGCGAGGACATGGAGCTGGTGGTGCGGCTGCACCAGACGATGCGGGACCAGGGCCGCCCCGACCGGATCGTCTATGTGCCCGACCCGGTCTGCTGGACCGAGGCGCCGGAGAGCACGCGGGTGCTGCGAAGGCAGCGGCGACGCTGGCAGCGCGGCAGCGCCGAGACGCTGCTGATGCACGCGCGGATGCTGGGCAACCCCCGCTACCGGACGACCGGCCTCTTGGCGATGCCGGCACTGCTCCTCTTCGAGCTGCTCGGGCCGGCGATCGAGCTGTCCGGCTATGTCGTGGCGATCATCGCCTTTTTGACGGGGACGCTGACCGGCGACACCTTCCTGCTCTTCCTCGCGATCTCCGTGCTCTATGGCCTGATCCTCTCCTTCGGGGCGATCGCGATCGAGGACGCGAGCTTCGGCCGTCACCCCGGCTGGGACCAGCTCGGCAGGATCATGCTCTTCGCCACGCTCGAGAATGCCGGCTACCGCCAGCTCGGTCACCTCTGGCGACTGGAGGGCTTCTGGCAACTGGTGCGGCGCGGCGAGTGGGGGGCGATGGAGCGGACCGGCCTTGCGCAGCCCGAGCCCGAGGCTATGCTCGGCGACGAGGTGGGCCTGCGTTGAGCTCGAATCTGAAACTCGGTATGCGGCATCCGGCCGCGCGGCTCGTCGGCCTGATCGGCTTGGTCGTCCTCCTCTTCGTCATCGCCCTCGGCGTTGCCATCTGGCGCTACGAAGCGTCCCGCGATTCCTCCCGCCGCGCCCTTGCCGAGAGCCAGACTCAGCTCCTGGGGCAGAAGGCGGGGCTCGCCATCACCGAGGAGGAGGGCCGCGCCGGCTCCTACGGGGTCGACAAGGACCCGGCGGACCTCAGGGTGCTGCGCAGCGACAGGCGCAAACTGGGCCAAGCCGTCGCGAGGCTGATGGCGAGCCCCGCCCTCCAGCCGAGCGAGAGGGCCGAGGTCCAGGCGATCGTCGCGGGCCAGCGGCGCCTTGACAGGATCTTCAGGAAGCGGGTCGTCCCGGTGGCGGGGACGCCGGCGTTCCGCACCGGGGTGAAGCCGTTTGCCGCCGAAGCGGAGAGAATCGACAAGCGGCTGGACGCCTTCATCGGCGCTGCCGGAGTCCAGGCTCGCGCCGCC
>WNFM01152991.1_pt1 | contig 58142 bp, 54 predicted proteins | sample 5400271 | NCBI WGS metagenome assembly WNFM01 (sample SAMN13153352, study PRJNA577476) | soil metagenome | isolation source: 60 cm saprolite on Douglas fir-dominated hillslope | place: USA:California | collected 2013-09-17
AAATTCCACGACACTCCGGTAAGCATGGTCGCCGCCGACCAGATGGTGATGCCGGCTGCATTGATGGTCTTGGTCCCCAGCCGGTCGACCAGGATCCCCATCGGAATGAGGCACAGCAGATAAGTCCAGAGGAACGAAGAGAACAGGTAGCCCATCGTCACCGGCGACAATCCGAACTCCTCGGCAATGGACTTCGACGCCACCGACAAGGCGACACGATCGACATAATTGATCATCGCCAGTGTAAACAGGAACAAACTGATCCAGCCACGTCGCCAAGCCATATGGTGCGTCCCTTTCAGTGAACGGTTAACGGTGAACAGTGAACGGTTAACGGCAATCGGTGAATGGTGAATGGTGAACAGTGAACGGAAAAACCGTTTCCATCGTAACCCAACGTAGCGAAGTCCTCACCGAGATTAGTGAACTGTTTCGATTTCTGCCGTATCACTCGTTATCGTTTACCGCTCACCGATTCCCGATTGCCGTTCACCGATTACCGTTCACCGTTCACTGCATTTTTAAGGTACGGAGAGTTTACCGGGATACAGTCGAGCGGCACCTTTACCGTGATATCGCCGAGAACCAGAAACGACAACGCCTTGCCATGGCCGTCCAGGCCGAGGCTTGAATTCACGCCGCCCTCGAGGGCGTTGTCGATGACGAAATTCATCGCCGGGAGTTTCGCAAGGACGTATCGCTTCACGGCCGTGGCGCCTTTGTGCGCGAATACCGCGAGCACGCGTTCCTCGGTGACCTGCTCGACCAGCAGCGCAAAAGCTTCGGCCCGGTAGGGAATGACGCTGATGTTCGAGCGGTTGCCCTTGTCCCCGGCACGCGCGTGCGCCACCGCGTGCAACGGCACTTCGACGACGTTCATGATTTTTCCACCACGGCGACCTGTGCCTTGACCCGGGCACGATCGATGAGGATCGACACCGTGCTGACTTGCGGACTGATGTGCTGGCGCACACCGGCGCCGCCCGCGGGACCGGAACAATAAAGACTCAGGACTTCGTCCGAAACCTGCTGCGCCACCTTGCGCTGCGGACTGCGCACCGCTGCGCGGACGCGATATTCGCCTCCGGTGTTTTGCACGCCGGACGGGTGGCGGCCACCGCTGTTGCCGTCGAATATCGCTTCGGTACCGAGCACTTCCACGCGCACCGGGTCGCCGATGCCGATGGCGCGGCAGCGGGCCCGCACCACTGACGCGGCGAGTTCCGCCCGCGCCAGCGCGTTCGGGCCGGCGTAGGAAATCTCGCCTTCGCCCAGCCACCCTGCATCGACGCACACGGTCGCTTTCAGCGTGGCCGGTGGCGGCTTGCCGCGCGCGCCTTTGACGCCAACGCGGTTCGTGCCGGTTTCCTCGACTTCCACCTCGCCGATATCGAGCACCACATCGGGCGTCAGATAATTGTTCGGGTCGTGGACTTCGTAGAGCAGTTGCTCGATCACTGTCGCGCGGCTGACCAATCCGCCGGTGCCCGGCGGTTTTGTGATGACCAGCGACCCGTCCGCGTCCACCTCGGCGATCGGAAAGCCGATGCGATCCAGATCGGGGACATCCTTGAATCCGGGATCGGGGAAATAAGCGCCGCTGACCTGCGCGCCGCACTCTAGCAGATGCCCGCACACGGTCCCTTGCGCGAGCAGATCCAGGTCGCCCGCCTTCCAGCCGTGGACATGCATCAGCGGACCCAGCGACAACGCGGCGTCGGTGGTCCGCCCGACCAATACGACATGCGCGCCGGTGGCAAGCGCGCCGGCCACCGGACCTGCTCCGAGGTAAGCGTTGGCCGCCACGATGGAGCGGTGGTCGAGCGGGATGCCTTCGATAATCTGTTCACGGCGAATTTCCGCCTCCGACATCGAACCCAGCAGATCATCCCCCGTGACCGCGGCCACCTTGAGGCCGCGGATGCCAAGTTCAAGCGCTAGCGCGTGCACCCGGCGAGCCGCCCCGAGCGGATTGGCCGCGCCCATGTTGGTGACTATGCGAATGCCGTGACGGTGGCAGTCGGCGAGGACCAGCGGCAGATACAGATCGAGGAACGGCGAGTAACCCTGGTCGGGATTCTCGCGCCGCAGGCGTTGCGCGATCGCCAGCGTGCGCTCCGCAAGCACTTCGTAAATCAGAAAGCGCTCTCCCTTCACCTCCGCCAGCGCTTTGACGATCGGCACGGCAGCATCGAAGCGATCCCCCGCGAATCCCGCCCCACACCCGATGTAAACCTTACTCATGCCACTCCTGTTCTCTTACGTCATATCTAAGGAAATCTAATTCTCACCACGCGCCGCAAGCGGCACAAGTGTTCCCTTGAGGCACGAAGGACACGAAGTGGCACGAAGAAAGGCAAGGAACATACAAGTGTGATTGATCTGCAGTACGTGATCATTGGCGACAAATGTGAGGACGCATGTCCATTACAACTGATCCCACATATTCCGTCCTTCTCGTTTTTCTTCGTGACCCTTCGTGTCCTTCCTGCCTCAAGGGAACACTCGTGCCGCTTGCGGCGCGTGGTGAGATTTTAGGGTTAGTCCGCAACCTGCGGCTTACGCTTTGGATCCAGAAAGCACAAACTCGGCGATGGCGTCGGTGACGATTTGGTCTTCGGTGGAGGTCAGGCCGCTGACGCCGATGGCGCCGACCTTCGCTCCGGTTTCATCCTTGAGCACGCTTCCGCCCGGCAGGGCGGTGAGCAGCGGATCGCAGAAATAGCCGATCTCTATGCCTTCTCTCTTAAGCCGTTCGAGGATCGCCTGCGTCGACACGCCCATGCGTGCCGCCGAATAGGCCTTTCCCTGCGATATCTGGATGCTCCTGACCGGCGAGCCTTCCATGCGCGCAAAGGCGAGAAGAAAGCCCTGGGGATCGCAAACCGAAACGCAAACCGGCCGGTCGAAGTCCTGCTTCGCCTTGGCCATTGCGCGATCCAGCAAGCGCCTTGCGGCGTCCAGAGTCAGTGCCGACATGCTCCCCGCTCCCGTGTCGTTGGAATAATTATCGCCTTGCACAGGGCCGCATGATAGCTCCTCCGTTAACCCTTCACCGCAAAGACGCAAAGGCGCAAAGGGAACGCAAAGAAAACCGGGGGATGCAGAAGAGGGCTGTCGCAGAGAGGTGTGAATTCGAACTGAATTGGCGACTTGCACACTTGCTAACGGAAGAAGATTCACTGCATTCGACATACATGCAAGGACATTCGCCCTTACTGATCTGTAGAAAGCGGGACTTGATCTAACAGACACCGTGCGTTGACATGCCTCGTCTCGTACAGTGATCTCACCTCGAACTTAAATCTCACCACGCGCCGCAAGCGGCACACACCCCTGCGGGTGCATATGAGTGTTCCCTTGAGGCGCGTGGTGAGAATGAGGCAGTAGCAGTTCAGATCGGACAACGTCCGTCAGATCGGACGCCGATTTATACAACTGATCTCCTATCTGATTTCTTGCCCTCCTTTGCGTTCCCTTTGCGCCTTTGCGCCTTGGGGGTGAGAGTTTTTGTACGCGCTTGCCAGCCTAGAGACAGACACGCCCGAAGCGTGTGGAAACCGTGTGCGCCGCGCCGTCCTTGCCTGGCACCAGCAGGTCCACGAATTGCCGCTCTCCGCAAATATTTCCCCTGACTTCGCGGAAACAGGCGACGTTCCCGTCCTTGAAGGTTGCGCAAGAAAAGCCTTGCGACGTCAGCTTTTCGATGGCCGCGATGGTCGGCACGGCCGCCAGACCGAGCCGCGAAACATAGGCCTGGAATTCCGGGCGGGTATCGAACAGATTGCGGCCGGACTGCGGTCGGGATGGCGAATTCAGCGAGAACCCGATGGCGACGATAGTAACGATCGAAACCATTGCGCCGAGCAAACTGGCCAGCGGTTGGTGGCGCCCTCCGAGGGTCGGCTTGAGGCGGCCCAGTGAAACGATCCGCAGGATGAGTCGCCCGATCGGGAAAAACACGATCTCCATGAGGGAACCGAGAACCCGGTCGATCAATTCTGCCGCCTCGCCGCTGCTTCCAGTCCTTCTAGACCGGCCCGATTTTCCGGCGCCGGAAGATCCGTTTCAACGCCGCTTCGTGCCGGCCGCCTTCCAGGTTGCGATCGGCATCCAGTATCGCACGCGCGCCTCGCGCGAAATCCGTGAAGCCGTCGAGCTGGAAGTGGCTTTCCAGGATGAGGCGGTCCGCCTTCCCCCTCCCGAGCAAAGCCCGCACTTCCCATAGCGTCGCCGACCAGATCAGGCCGTTGACGTGCTCGTCGCCCCGCGGCTTGAAATTTCTGTAGGTGTGCGCACTGTCGACGCGGCGCAGGCAAGGCGGCTCGTCACCGCTGTCCAGCCCGACCAGGAGGCCGTCCCAGCTCATGACCGAGTTGCGGTAGCGCGGAGGCTTCCGCGTCTCGAAGAAACTTGCGGCGAAATAATCGCCGAAGCCCTCGCCCATGGCCGCCGCCTCCTCCGATTGGCCGAAGTCGTGGCAGATCGCGTCCTGAATGGCATGGCCGAGTTCATGCAGGATGGTCTCCGCGTCTTCGGCATCATCGATATCGCCGGTGCCGAAAGTCAGCATGCGATCGACCGGGCTGTACCAGGAATTGTCGTCGCGGGTGCCGTTGACGTTTGCCTGGACCGGCTCGCGGAAGATCGCCCGCGCCCCCTTGTAGCCCAGTTGTTCGAGATAGCGCAGCGCCGAATCGACATGGTAGTAGACCATGACCTCCTCGAAACCGTGCTCGTGCGAGCGCAGCGAAAACTGCAGGTCGCGCTTCCTCACCCGCGTGTCGCGCGTCGGCGCGGTCGTGACTTTCTCGCCGGACAGCGTGCCGCCCCCGTCCAGGCCTTCGAGGACGACCTCGCAATACGCCGCCGGCGGCGGGCGGCGCGGCTTGCCTCTCTCGTTGAGCAGCAGCGCATGGTCGCCGAGAGCGGTGACCGGACTCGGATCGAAAACGTAGCCGCGTCCGCGCACCGCTTCGGCCAGGTTGTCGTACCTGTTGAGGACAGCGCCATCGCGCGCGTTCACATAGACGATCCATTCCTCGCGAGGCGACGTGCGTGTGAGCCGCACCTTCCATGCGGGCACCAGTTCATCTTCGCGGGGAAACCACAGCCTCTCGGTCTCGCGGACATCGCTGAGGCGGTCGCGCTTCGGCAGGGAGCGGCGTGCGCGGAATACGGCCTCGTCGCGTCCGATGTTCTTGTCGAATCCGGCCGGCAGCAGTTGCGGCGGCACCGAGCGGTTCTTGCACAGGTACACCCGTCCGGAGCGGTCCATGTGCACGGTCACGTAACCGCGGTGCACGCGATAACCGTCGTGAATCTGCCTGAAGAGGACATGCGTGGCGCCCAGGCTGCGGATCACGCGCTGCACGGCAAGTTCGCTGACGCCCTCTTCCAGCCTGAACAGCGCCGCGTTGGCTACGATGAACTCGCGGGCGATGCCTTCCGGTGAACCGCCAGTGGCCCTGGTCCGGAAGCTCCAGAGCTCCTTCGGTGTACGGTAATACTTGCCCGGGACCGTCTTGTAGCCGCCACGCTTCAATTTCAGGGCGGCGCCGCCTGTACCAGCCATGTGTCCTCCCGATGCGCGAACGTCAGCGCGTCTTCAGGATCACCGCGCTGATCCGGTCGATGCTGACATAGGCATCGAAGTAATCCCGTCCGGCCAGTTTCGAGATTGGTGCCAGTTGGTCGCCGACGGATGTCACCGTCCCTTCGAGTCCCTCCCGGGAATCCAGGCGCATGCCCGCCCGCTTGCCGATCGAGTCCGCCAGGATGCTTCTTATCGTGGCGCCCGACTTGAAGGCGTCATCCGCCGATGCGACCGGAGCTGCCATCGCCGTCAGTCCCGTCGCCAGCATTGCCATGATGGCCATGGTGCGCAGTTTCATTTTTTCACTCTCCCCGGATAGATATTTGCCCATGTTATGAGAACCAGCGCGATCAGGCCGCAGAGGGATCTGAGCCGGTGCAATCCCCACCACTCGTCGCGCAACTCGGTCCAGTTTGCCGCCGGCCTTGCGATATCCCAGCCCATCACGATGTCGTTGATCGGCTGGTTGCCGAATCGCGTGACCAGGCCGCTGACCACCAGGAATGCAGCCGCGACGATCAAAAGAACGAAGGCCTTCCTGTCCTTGCGATGCAGAAACGCGCAGACCAGGGTCAGCAAAACGGTGAGCGCACCCAGCACGGGCATGAGGACGTTCAGTGAACGAATCGCGTTCTGTTGCTGCTCCACGTAAGTCGAGGGCGACAAGGCCGCGGGATCGTAGCCGGCCCAGATGACGAACATCCCGCCCGCGATCAGCGCCGCGAATACGATGTTGGCCAGGCTAAAGAGCGATCGCGTCATCGGGGTCTCCTGAAATCCGGCGTCAAAGTCTGATGCCTTCGCTTGCGATGTAATCCTTGATGATGCCACCGATGTCGGTATCGGCCTTGAAGCCCATCGCGGCCCCGCGGTCGGCGCGGAAGCGGGCCGGGAAAGTCCTGACCATGTTGTTGATCCGCTCAACGGGCTTGAACACCACGCGCTTCGCCACTTCGTCGCCGGCAATGCGGCGCAGCGCCTCCACCCCCTCTTTCACCGAGAATACGATCCCCGGCAGGGTGACCGCGCGATTTGCGCCCCACGCAGCCGCCGGCAGGTCGTGCGCATGCACGAAGTCGTCGAGCACCTTGCCGGGAGACAGAATCCACATCTCGATCGAATCCTCGACCGGCACTTCGCAGACCAGACCATTCAAAGGTTCCCTGAACATGCCGCTCGCGAAAGAAGTCGACGCAAGGTTCGGCTTGCCGGGGCGCACGACGATGGTCGGCAGGCGCAGGCTGCGGCCGTCGATCATTGCCTTGCGGGAGTAGTCGTTGACCAGATATTCGCCGATGACTTTCTGGGTGCCGTAGGAAGTCTGTGGCGTCGGCGTGATCGAATCTTCCACGACCGCGGGGAGTTTGCCGCCGAACACGGCCAACGAACTGGCGAACACCAGGCGCGGGGGCGTGTCGAGATCGCGGCAGGCTTCCAGCAGATTGCGCGTCCCATCGAGGTTGACCTGATAACCCACGTCGAACTCGGCCTCCGCGTGCGCGCTGACCACAGCAGCGAGGTGAAATACCGACGCGGTATCGCTGTCGAGCGCGGCTTCCACGACATCCAGATCGGTGATGTCGCCCTTCACGCATATCAACCGCGGATCGGGGTTCGACGGGAAGGCAGCGTCGAACAGCTTGATCTGGGAAATGGTCGCGGGCTTGCCGTCCGCCCCGGCCAGGGTCTTGCGCTCCAGCAGCCGCAACGCGAGCCGGTAGCCGAGAAATCCCCCGCCGCCCGTAATGAACACTTTCATTTCTCTGTCTCCACCTGCAAACGAAACCACATCATAGCTGGATCTACAGCATTCCTTTCAGAGCGACCCATCAATCTCACCACGAAGGCACGAAGGAAACGAAGGTGGCACGAAGAAAGACAAGTAGCAGAAATAATTGTCCATCGCCAGTGTGACCGTTGTAGGTACGTCAGCACCCGTCGGCAATGCGCACTTACACCCATTCGTTTTGTATATTTTGTTCTTCTTCGTGCCACCTTCGTGTCCTTCGTGCCTCAAGGGAACACTCATATGCACCCGCAGGGGTGTGTGCCGCTTGCGGCGCGTGGTGAGAAGTAGACTTCCTGGAGAGAATTGGATTCTCAAACACCTCACTCGTCTTAAAGGCGCCGGACACGGTCGATGTAGCCTTGATAGTCCGGCAGCGCACGCTGATACGCCGACGACATCAGCGGCGACGAAATCACGAAATCGGCCGTGGCCCGATTGCAGGCCACCGGGATATTCCAGACCACGGCGATGCGGATAAGCGCCTTGACGTCCGGATCGTGGGGCTGCGGTTCGAGCGGGTCCCAGAAGAAAATCACGAAGTCGATGAGGCCTTCCGCGATCTTGGCGCCGATCTGCAAGTCCCCGCCCAGCGGACCGCTCTGGAGTTTGACGATCGGCGTCTTCATCGCTTCCTCCAGAAGCTTGCCCGTTGTGCCGGTGGCGAGCAGCTCGTGATGGGCAAGCAGGTCGCGGTTGTAAAGCGCCCATTCCAGGAGATCCTGTTTTTTGTTGTCGTGCGCGACCAGCGCGATGCGCTTGCGGGATGCGATTTCTGCGGCGATGACTGTCATGGCAGGACCTTCGATGATGAGACAAACGCGTACGCAAAAGCGAGACCGGACCTTCATTATCCTGGCGGCAAAAACGGGATATCACGGCATTACGACGTTTCCGGGCTTTTCAGTTCGACCAATACCTCGTGATAGCGATGGTCGTCGACATTCCTTGCCGCATGGGTGTCGCCGCCCTTGCGGAAATAGACCTCACCGGCATTCAGCGTCAGCCGGGTGACGCCGCTGGCGCGGGTCACCTCGAGCGTCCCGCCCTCGATCGGATAGAAGAAGAAATCGTGGTCGTGGTGATGCGCCCCGATGCTCTCGCCCGGCTGCAGCGTAAATTCCCAGACGCGAACGCGTTCATTCTCGAAAATCAGCCTGGTTCCGACTTCGGCCATGCGAACCCTCCTACATCACAAAATTACGCCAGTGGCCCATGTACTTCATCCGCCGGCGCGCTTGACGATCCAGCCTTGTGTCCTGAGGAAACCGATCACCCGCTCACCGTGATCGCCCTGGACTTCGATCACACCGTCTTTCACCGTGCCGCCTGAGCCGCACGTCGTTTTGAGTTGCCTGCCAAGCAGGGCCAGTGCGGGGGCATCCAGCGCAAGACCCCTGATGACCGTGACACTCTTGCCTTTGCGTCCACTGGTTTCCCTGGAGACGCGCACGACGCCATCGGACACCGGACCCGGCCTCTTCTGGCCGCAAGTACACCGGCCAATGGGTTGGCGGCACACAGGACACATTCTCCCAGCCTCGGTGGAATAGACCAGTGCGCTGCCCTTCTTATGATCGATCTTGATCCCCAGGTGGTTCCCTGCGTCAAAGGATTGTCAAAACTTTCCCGCTGGCGCATTTTATACTTCAATGCAAGTCTGACATCGCTGTGCACATGGCAGGAAAGCGTGTCGGCTTCTACGATGCGCTGAAATGCCTGAATGCCGGAAGGGGTATGACAGGTCGGGCAATCGCGGCTAGCCCCGAGTGCTTACCAATGCGCACTGCTGTCGCGCCAATCGACAGCCCCGAACCCGTCGTTACCGAGGAAGGTATAGAAAAGACCGATCGTGCCATTGCTCTGGCTTCGGTCGCCAAGATCGGGAGAGGACGTATCGCGGCGGGACAACACGTACCGGATCGCGATTGCATGCTGCCGGTAAACGCGAACCGTAAACGCCGCATCCATGCGGATGATGTTGTCGTGCCCGGCTCGATTGGGACCGGCAACCCGGCTCACGAAGTACTCGCGCGCGGTTGTGTCGAGCGAGGTCCGGTCGCTGAAAATCAGGCGCAACGCAATCAAGGCCTGCGGGGTAACGCCGAAGTGATAGTCGTTGTCTGCAGTCCCGTTGACCGTGCCGACAGCGGCATAGCCCGCACCCGCAAGGACGTTGCCTTGAAGCGCGATCTCCTCCGACAGCCACCACTGGGCCGTCGTACCGAGCGAAAGCGCGGTGCTGGAGATACGAAAGGTTTGCGGCTCGATATAGTCATAACTGCCGTACAGCCCCCACACGCCCCGATAATCCTTTCCAGCCTGGTAGTCGGTTCCGACCAGCAGGCCGCGCGTCATCAGGTCTTCGAAACCGTTGGCAGTGGACACGGTGGCCTTGAAGGTAAAGTAATCGAATGGCCGGTCATAGGTATAGCCCGGCTTTCCCGGCAGCCCGTAGTCCAGGGAGAAATCCGCGATCCCTTCGGTGTGCTTGAGCTTGGTGGAAGGGCCGGCGTCGGTTTGCGTCGCGGTGCTCACGCCGAGCGCGAACCGGCCGTAGTAGACCGGGTCATGGTTCGCGAAGATATTCTTGAAGCGCTCGCCGAAGGCGAGACGGTTCAAGCCTGTCGGTGGAGAAATCGCCGCCGCGCTGACCTCGCGCCAGAATGCCGGCATGTTCGCATTTTCGATGACGAGATCCGACATCCGGAACAGCGCTTCACCCAGGAAGCTGCCGCCAAAGCCCGTCGTGATCTGATCGTTGAGGGAGGGCGGCGTGGTTTCGCCCGCGATCTCCCAGAATGCGCTCCCGGCAACCGTATAGCCGAGCGATTCCCAGTAATCGAGTCCCGCGGATCGGGCAAACCCGTAGTACATCGATCCCTGATAGGGATGGCCCAACTGATTGGTGATGAAAGGATCGTGGTCGGTGCGCCAGCTGCTGCGCAGGTTATCCCTGATCGACGACAGGCTGCTTTTGTACTCGTCGCCGACGAAACGCCGGTTGAACTGATTCAACAGGAAATCGAAGCCGAATATTTCGCCAGCCGGGATCCAGTAACTTTTGCGTGCCTCGATGTCCGCCAGAAAATCAGCCCTGGAGTCCCCGATGGACGGGGGCGCAGGTTCAGGCTGCGATGTCGCCGATGACGTCGAAGCATTCGCTGCAATGGCGGTGCCTGGAGCGGCTAGTGCGCAGGCGACGCCGAGTGCGCCAATCCAGTGCCTGACGAAAATGCGCAATCCGTCCGTTTCTCGCGCCCCGCTTGCGAGTGATACTCGATTCGCGAACGCTCTTCTCATAATCCACTGACTTGACCAGGTGGCCGTCGAAGCCGGCATCTCTGCTCAATGGAGGACATTTCGCCTATGCACGATGTGCATGGGATTACTTTAAGTCGGAGTTGCGTGGTTGACCAAATCATGCTTGCAGCGTGTCGTCAGGGACTTTTGCTATTGTCATCGTCTTACCCGCAACCATCGGTTCGGTAGCGCACATAGCGCTCTATGTTTTCACGCGTTTCGTTGTGCGGATCCTGATAGGACTCAGACCACGACAATGCGAGTGGCGAGCGGTATCTCTTTTACACGCAACGGATGAAGGAAACGGTATCCGTCAAACTCACCGTTGAAAACCAGTTGCGCCATGCGCTCGACAACGAAGAGTTAGTGCTTCATTACCAGCCCAAGGTGAACCTCGCGAGCGGCAGGCTCACCAGCGCCGAGGCGCTGATCCGCTGGAATGACCCGCGCACGGGCCTGGTGTCGCCGGGCCGGTTCATCCCGATCCTGGAGGAAAGCGGATTGATCTATGAAGTGGGGCGCTGGGCGCTGCGCAAAGCCGTCGAAGACTACCTGCGCTGGCGTGCCATGGGTCTGACTGCGGTGCCCGTCGCAGTGAATGTGTCGCCGCTGCAACTGCGCAACCGCGGCTTCATCGCCGAGATCAAGGAGGTGGTCGGCATCGATCCGAACGCGGCGGCCGGACTGGAACTGGAAATTACCGAAAGCCTGATCATGGAGGACGTCCGCCATAACATTTCCAGCTTGCAGGCGATTCGCGACATGGGCGTAAGTATCGCCATCGACGACTTCGGTACCGGCTTCTCGTCGCTGAGCTACCTGTCCAAACTGCCAGTGAACACGCTGAAGATCGATCGGTCGTTCGTGATCGACATGACTGTCGGACCGGAAGGGTTGGCGCTGGTATCCACCATCATCAACCTGGCGCATTCGCTGAAGCTCAAGGTGGTGGCGGAGGGGGTCGAAACCGAGGAGCATTCAGCAAGCCGGTGCCGCGCCAGATTTTCGAAACAAGATTCCTGATCCCGAATATCGCCGTGCCTGCGTGACCCGCTTCACGCAAGCGAGCCGGCAAACGACTTTGCATTGTTCATGCAGCAAATGGGGTCCGGTCGCCCTCTTGCGCCTTGGCGGGGTTGAGTCAACAATATCGGGGCTCATCAACTTACAAGGACGATAGCCATGAAGAAGAAACCCGCAGCGAAGGACATGCGCGAACTCGCGGTGAGACGCAAAGCCCCGCTGGCCACCCCCACCGACTTGAAGGCCGCGGCAACCAGGGACATTGCCGGAGGCATGAACGCGATTCTTGCGGATGTGTTCGCGCTTTACCTGAAGACCAAGAATTTCCACTGGCATGTAAGCGGCCCGCATTTCCGCGACTACCACCTGATGCTGGACGAACAGGCCTCCCAGCTTTTCGCGATGACCGACCCGATTGCCGAGCGCATCCGCAAGGTGGGTGGATCCACGCTCAGGTCGGTCGGACACATCGCGCGCCTTCAACGCGTGCTGGACAACGATGCGGAGTACGTCGAACCGCTGGACATGCTTGCCGAACTGCGCGACGACAACAAGACGCTTGCCGGACGTTTGCGCGAGGTTCACGACGTTGTTGACGAGCACCGCGACGTTGCCACCGCCAGCCTGATCGAAGTCTGGATCGACGAGACCGAGCAGCGCACCTGGTACCTGTTCGAGGCGAGCCGCAGCGGGGACGCCACCGGCCATTGAGCATGGGCCGGTTGTCTGCCGGGCGCACAAGCCGTTGCGCTTGGCGGGTGACCGTGCAGTAAACCTGCAATCTCACCGCAAGCCTACTTCTCGCCACAAGGAATTAAATCTCACCACGAAGCCGCGAAGAGCACGAAGTGGCACGAAGAAAAACAAGGTGCATGCTCTGAATATGCGGCGGTACGGGATCGTTGGCGCCGGATATGGGACCCCTACGTACAATCTATTACCCCTGCGTTCCTACGCTTTTCTTCGTGACCCTTCGTGTCCTTCGTGGCTTCGTGGTGAGATGTAGGCTCTCTCGATGTATACGCAAGGCGTCGAAGCCGTGCTCCGGCACGGTTCCCCTGTATTTTCAATATCATAAATCCGCTATCGCCTCTGGCCAGCCTATCGGCATACCCAGCCTGCCGGTTTCCAACCCCCGAACCGGCGGTCCCTATGTGCGTTACCGCACGGAAGGTCTTGGCCGAAACGACCAGACTTTACCTATAAATCCCATAAGAAAATCAGCACCCGGACGGAGCAAGGACAGACATGAACTGGGACACCATCGAAGGCAATTGGAAGCACCTCAATAAAAAAGTAAAAGAGGAATGGAGTGCGCTGACCGACGATCATCTCGACAAGATCGCCGGCCAGCGCGATAAGCTCTCGGCCAAGATTCAGGAGTTCTATGGCGTCAGCAAAGGCGCAGCCGATGCGCAGATCGACGCCTTTGCGGATCGCAACAAGGACCATAAGGCGGGCTGATATCCGGGCCCGCCGGCGAACATTCTCTCTGGACGGCTCGGTTGTAATCCGATCGTTCCAGAAAAGCGCAAACCGGCAAGGGAGCCAATAATGCGAACTCTATTCGGTATTTCCCGGCGGTCGGCGGGGCTTGCGGCCGGCGCCGCATTGGCCGTGGCGGGCATCGTGCTGTGCGTCGAGGTCGTCTCTGTGGCCTTCGTCGCGCCGGCCGCAGTTGCGTCGCGTCTCGTTCAGGTTGGCGATACGGACGCGGTGCATGCCGGCCGCGATCTCTATGCGGATCTGGACAAGCCGGCGGCGGCCATGACGGCCGGCATCCTGAACGCCGAAGCCGCCGACCTCGCCATTTTTCTCGATTGGCACATGAACGCAAGCAGCGGGTATGCCTCCGTCCTCGACGGGCTATCCTGTGTTCCCCACGCCGCCGAGGCGGCGCCGCAACCGGTTCAATCAGGCAAACGCTTGTGAGATTCCGGCGTGCGTTCGCATGTCGTCGTAACTCTGCCAACACATGCCAATGAAAGCGGCACAAAGCGCGCGCGTTCGCGGCTCCCGTGCAGGCACAATCCGGAAGCCGGGGTCTGCCGGAGAGCTCATTCGCAGAGTCTCCACGCAATCTGCGACAGTTCGCACGCTCAGCCGGGTGTTGGTTCAAAGCCTGCGGCAGCTCAGCATCGCCCGAATTCTCATCGAGCAACTACTGAAACACAACGCCCGGCTGGAGCAGGAACTCCTGCAGTCCACGCACAGGGAGGAACAGGCCCGCCGCCTTGCTTACCGTGACGCGCTGACGGGTCTTACAAACCGTACATTGCTGCGGGACCGGTTCAGTCAGGCCACGTCCAAGGCGAAACGGCATCGCAAACTGGTCGCGATGTTGCTGATCGACCTCGATGGATTCAAAAGCGTCAACGACAGGCTGGGGCATGGCGCAGGCGACAAGTTGCTGTGCGCCGTGGCCGCACGCCTGCTCGACAGTATCCGCATCGAAGATACGGCATGCCGTTACGGCGGGGACGAGTTCGTGATCATGCTGCCGGACATCGCGGACGCCGGCATGGCAGCCGCAGCGGCCGAAAAAATTCGCGCGCGATTGAGCAAACCGGAATTCATCGACGGCTACGAGATCCGCCTGACGGCCAGCATCGGTGCCGCGCTCTACCCTGCCGACGGAAAAGCCACGAGCAATTGATGAAGCACGCGGACGACGCGATGTATCGCGCAAAGGTCGGGAGCTGCCGTGCGTCGATCAAGGCACTGCCGGCCCGGAGTCCAGTCGACGCGACCCCCGCTGTCGGCGACCGTGAAAAGGTTCGCAGCATCGCAAGCGGACGATGAAGACCATAGCGTTCAGGATTCCGGCGTGGAAACCGGCATCCGATACGACAGACATTGTCGGGACGGATCGCAATTTTCCACAGAATCCGTAACCGTGCAGTAAACCTGCGATCTCACCGCAAGCCTACTTCTAACCACGACGACACTAAATCTCACCACGAAGGCACGAAGGACACGAAGGGTCACGAAGAAAAGCAAGGAGAAAAAATGATGAGGGTGGCGGCGGCGCGTTATCGTTCACGCCAAATATTGGGAAGCTGCCAATATCCTAAATTTATTCCCGTTTTCTTTCGCCTTCCTTCGTGACCCTTCGTGTCCTTCGTGCCTCAAGGGAACACTCATATGCACCCGCAGGGGTGTGTGCCGCTTGCGGCGCGTGGTGAGAAGTAGGCTTGTGGTGAGATTTTGACTCTCACGGGTTGGGGTGCCAATGCGGGGGCCGGGCGCGGCGTTTATTCGAGACCCGATGCCTACCCTCGAGAAGCAGTCGAACCGATGATGCATCATGGAAAAGGTCGCGCCAGCGTTTTCTTTCCGGCCATTTACGATCGACCTGCACTGGCACCTATACCGCGCTGTCAGCGAAAAATTGCAGTACCCTTGCAAGCTCTTCGAGCCGATTGTTGATCCCAGCCTGGCGGTCGAGCGTGAAACGGCCGAAACCCGCGCTGCGAGGGAATCCCGCGACGCCGGCTGGCGCGACATAAGGACTTTTCTTACTGGTCAGAATTCTTCTAAAGACGGACCCGCAGGCAGCGTGAAGTACACCGTCGCGCCGACACCCTCCTTGCCTTCTGCCCATACGCGCCCGCCGTGTCGATCAACAACGCGGTGTACGGTGGCGAGTCCGACGCCTGTTCCGGAAAACTCGATTTCAGTGTGCAACCTCTGGAACGGATTGAAAAGCTTGTCCACGTATTTCATGTTGAAACCTGATCCGTTGTCGCGAATGAAGTACACAATCTCATCGTTGCGATGCTCGGATCGGAACTCGATATTGGCGACGGCAACCTTCGCTGAGAATTTCCAGGCGTTGCCAAAGAGATTATCGAGTGCGATGCGCATCAGACGGCTGTCGGCTTCGACGACCAGCCCTTCTTCGATTTCGCAATGCACGGTGCGCCCTAAGTCGTTTTTTCTCAATTCCGAGACGACGGCGTGCGCGAGCGCTGAGAGGTCGACAGCCCTGCGGTTCATCTCCGCCCGTCCGACGCGAGAAAGATCGAGCATGCCGTCGATCAGTTCATTCATGCGCTGCGCGGATCCTCGTACGTTGTTGAGGTATTCCCTGGCCTTTCCGTCGAGACTATCCCCATAATCTTCCAGCAAAATTTTGCTGAAGCCGTCGATGCTCCTCAGCGGGGCGCGCAGGTCATGCGATACGGAATAGCTGAATGCCTCCAGCTCCTTGTTCTTCTTCTCGAGTTCACTGACCAATTGAGCCCGCGTCTCGGCGAGCTCGCGGGCCGCCCGCGCCTCGGTAGCCTCGAGTTCCTTGTGCAGCAACTCTTCGCGGATGCGCCGGTTCTCGTCCTCGAATTGCTTGCGGCGGATTTGAGCGCGTACCCGCGCCTTGAGTACCTCCATCTCGCTGGATTTGGAAATGTAATCGTCCGCTCCCGCCGCCAGGCCCTCGATCATCGCCACCCGGTCCTCCAGCGCAGTGAGCATGATCAGGGGAATGTCCCGGACGACCGGGGCTGTCTTGATCCGACGGCAGGTTTCCTTGCCGCCGATTCCGGGCATGATCAGATCGAGCAGTATGCAGTCGACCGGTTGCACGGCGAGCATTTCGAGCGCCTCCTCGCCCGAGTGGGCGAGCACCACGTCGTAGCCCTCGATGCGCAGGGCATCCGCCAATTCGTGCAGGTAGGTGAGGCTGTCGTCGACCGCCAGTACCTTTTTCGGCCCGAGCAGGCTCGAAGTCGCATCGTTGCTCACGCTCAGCGTTGCCGAGCGCAGCACTGCCACAAGGCGCGCGAGAATGACTTCGACGTCCTGGTCTTTGCGCACGAAGGCGTCCGCGCCCGCGTCCAGGGCCCGCAATTCCGCGCCGCGATCGTCGCTGGCGGTGAGGAGCACGCAGGGAATGTTGCGCAGCGCAGTATCGATCCGTATGTGCCGTATGACGGTGGGCCCATCGATGCCGGGCAGTTCGCCGTCGACCAGGATCGCCGCGGGGCGCTGATCCGCGGCAGTGCGTAGTCCCGCCTCGCCGGTGCCGGCGATCAGCGTTCGGTATCCGTCTTTTTCGAGTGCGGCGCGCAATAACTCTCGGAAGGTCACGCTGTCGTCGATGATCAGGATGGTCGCATTGCGCGCAACATGGTCGTCGCTCGGTCGCATGAGCTCGCGCGCCCGCGATACGACATAGAGCGTGTCGTAAGGTTTGCCGACATATTCGTCTGCGCCGGTTTGCAGGCCGCGAATGCGGTCCTTGACCTCCGCTTCCGTGGACAGCATGAGGATGGGTGCGTGAGCGGCGTTCGCGCTGTCGCGGATATCACTGAGCAGTTCGGTACCCTCGCCGTCGGGCAACAGCATGTCCAGCACGACCAGGTCGACAGCCGATGCCGCCAGCGCCGCGCGAGCCTCGGCCAAGGTCGCGCACGGCAGGCAGCGGAACCCGGCGGCTTCAAAAGCGCCGACCAGATCCATGCGCACGGTCAGGCTGTCGTCTACGACGAGCACGGTCCGGTTCATGGAGTCCGTCGCTCCTTACTTTGCAGCAACGACAAAGTGGCGAGCGCCGGTCCGATGTCGCCGATCGGCAGCACACGCTGGGCGGCGCCAAGCAGCACCGCTTCGCGCGGCATGCCATACACCACCGAAGTGGCTTCGTCCTGTGCCAGCGTGAGCCCGCCGGCGCGGCGAATGTCCAGCAACCCGCTGGCGCCGTCGCGACCCATGCCGGTGAGCAGGCACGCTGTCGTCGCGGCACCGTATTCGCGCGCGAGCGACTCGAACAGGACATCAACTGACGGCCGGCAGAAATGCCGTTCCGGTGTGGACGTCAGCCGCAACCTGCCTGCCGACACTTCCATATGGACATCGGGTGGCGCCATGATCACCTTGCCGGCGGCGGTGGCAACAGCCTCACCATCCCGTGCATACGCGACCGGCCGCGCGGTTTGTCCGTCCAGCCAGTCGGCGAAGGCATTGGCGAAGGGCTTTCCAATGTGCAAAACCAGGAGGATCGGCAGCGGAAAATCCGCTGGCAGCGCCTTGAGCACGTCGACGATGGCCGCAGGCCCGCCGGTGGACGCGCCGATTCCGACGACCCGGCACGGCTGCCCGTTCGCCGCGGGGGAAGGCGCGAGTGCTGCGGCAACGCGGCTGTAGCCGCTGAGGCGTGCGCGCGGATGGGTGATGGTTTTGATGCGGGAAATCAGCTTCACCGTCGCGATAAAGCGGCGGTCCCAGTCGTTGTCATCGTTTCCCGTCGGTTTTTCCAACACGTCGATCGCACCTGCGGCCAGGGCCTCGTAGGTCTTGAACAGCTCACCGCGATTCGTCGACGACGATACGATCAGGATCGGCGTCGGAAAGTGGGCCATGATGAATTCCGTGGCCGCCAGGCCGGTCATGACCGGCATCATCATGTCCATGGTGATGACGTTGGGACGAAATTCGCGGCACAGATCGATCGCCTGGCTGCCGTCCTCGGCTTCGGCGACCACTTCCAGCTCCGCGTCGCCGGCCAGCACATCGCACAGCCGCCGGCGCACGGTTATCGAATCCTCCACCACGAGCACTCGGATTCTTGGCGTGTTCATCCCATCGCCTTGCGGATGCGATCGAGGAGGACCATCTGGTCGAACTCTTCCTTGACGATGTAACCATAAGCGCCGACATCCTTGCCGCGCCTGAGGTCCTCGGGTGAGTTGCGCGAGGTGACCAGAATGGCGGGAATTTTGCGCAATTCGGGGTCGGCCCGCGTGCGTTCTACGAAAGTGAAGCCGTCCATGCCGGGCATTTCCACGTCGACCAGGAACAGGCCGTAGGTCCGTCCGCGCACCTTCTGCAGCGCGTCTTCAGCGGACGTGGCGACGTCGGTTTCGTAGCCGGCCGCCTCCAGGATGCTCTGCTCCAGCATGCGGGTGGTGGGAGAATCGTCGATTATCAGGATCGGGAGCCGGCGTACGGGTTGTTCGCGCTTGCCCGCTTTGCCGTGGCGCGCCCTTGCCGCGAGGCCTTCGGCATCGAGAACGATCTGCGGATTGCCTTCGGCATCGAGCGAGGCGCCGGCAACGATCGGGTCAGCGGGGGCGAGTCCCGGCAAGGTGCGCAGCACCACATTTTCGATACCCAGCAACCTGTCCACGCCGACTGCCGTGAGCGTCCCGTCGATTTGCATCACCACGGCCGAGCGCATTCGCGCGATGGACAGGTCGCGCTCCCCTTGCGCAAGATAGTGTCCCAGGTCGACGAACGGGATGGCCTTGTTCTCATAGAGGATGCTCTCGCCGGCCGGCGTGCGCGCCACTTCCTCCGGAGCGTTGCGCAGTGTGCGCCGCACCCTGTCCAGAGGCAGGGCTGCGCGTACGCCGGCGGCCTCGACGATCAGCGCATCAAGAGAGGAAAGCGAAACCGGCACCGTCAGTTCCACCATGGTTCCGCGGCCGGCTTCGGTTTCAACGCGGACATTGCCACCAAGGCGCTCGGCCGTTTCGCGCACCACGTCGAGGCCCACGCCTCTGCCGGACATTTCGGTAATGGCTCCGGAAGTGCTGATACCGCCCTTGAACAGCAATCCGAGAAGTTCGTTGGGTCCCAGCTTCTGCGCGTCCGCATTCAGCATGCCTTTGCGCTGCACGATCAGGCGAATGCCGTCCATGTCGATACCGCGTCCGTCATCGCGACAGACGAAGACCGCGCGCTCGCCGCGGCGGAAGACCTCGACGCGAATGATTCCTTCGGGTGGCTTGGCGGCGGCCCAGCGTTCAGGCTCCGATTCGATGCCGTGTGCGATCGCGTTGCGCACGAGTTGCACGAGAGCTCCCTGCAGGATTCCCAGGACATGCGCATCCAGGCGCACGTCCTTGCCACTGGTTTCGAAGGCGACGCGCTTGCCCAGTGCCCGGGCGGAATCGCGTGCGGTGCGTTCCAGCGAGTCGAATACCGTACCCACGGGCAGCAGGCGCAGCCGTTCCGCGATGTCTCGAGTCTGACGGATTTCGCGATCGATCTGTTCAACGCCGCCGGTCAGCGTGCGCTCCAGGCCACCGGTTAGCTCCTGCAATTCCTCCGCCATGGGCGCGATAAGGGCCAGGGTCACGCCAGCGTTCGCCTGCAATCCGGCCCGCCCGCGCGGTGCGGCAATCTGCTCAGAAAGCAGAATTGTGACCTGCCGGACGCGGTCCAGCGACTGTGCCACCTGTCTGACGCCGGCGAGCTGCGAGTGGACCTCCGCCAGCCCGTCGAGCAGCGCGTCCATGTCAGCCATATCCGCACGCATGGTCCGGAAGGTCTCCTCGGATGCCGGCTCCTCCTGCTTCGGGATCGCGGCCGTCTGATCAACCGCCGGAGCCAGTGCTGCCGTCAGGGCGGAAATCCGATCGATCAATTCCAGGAGGGCGTCGACGCTGCCGCGCGGGACATTGGTCGTGCTGTCGCGATGGGGCGAGAGCACGTCCTCGATCGTATGCGCAGCGTCGGCGATCTCACGCTGCTTCACTACCCGCGCCGCGCCTTTGAGCGTGTGGGACAAACGCAACAACCGCGCGACGATGCCAGCCGGCTGCCCGCTCTTTTCCAGATCGAGCGCATTGCGCGCGAGCTGCTCGGTCAGCTCGCGCGCCTCAATGCGGAAATATTTGTATGGGTCCTGCGCCATGCGTCACGTGCCGATTGCCTGCGGTTTCACCAGGCGCAGCAGATCGCCGGACAATCTCGCGAGTTGCGAAGACGTCTGCAGCGTCTGACTCGAGCTCGCCTCGGTTTCCTTGGTGGCCTGCGCGACGTTGGCAATGGCGACGTTGACCTGTTCGACAGCCGTGGCCTGCTGCTTGGTGGACAGTTCTATTTCGCGCGCCGCTTCGGTGGTGGTCGAGACCAGCGCGACGATTTGTTTCAACGCCAACGCCACCTCGCCGAACTGTTTGGACCCGGCGTCCACGGCCTTCGATCCGCTCTCGGTGGTCATGACTGTGGTATTCACGGCGCTGCGTACGTCGTCGATGAGCGTGCGGATTTCCTTGGTGGATCCGCCGACCCGGTCCGCCAGCTTGCGGATTTCCTCGGCGACCACGGTGAAACGCCGGCCGGCCTCGCCAGCGCCGGCCGCCTCGATGGTCGCATTGATGGCCAGGATATTGGTCTGTTCGGCCAGTTCCGAGACGATGTCGAGCACCGCGCCGATCTGCTGAGATTTCTTGCCCAGTTCGAGCATGTTGGAAACGATCAGGTCGACCTGACGGCGGATCAGGCTGATCGACTCATGGGTCGTCTCCACGGTGCCTTCTCCGGACTTTGCCGCGCCGGCCGTCTGTCCTGCAATTTGCGCCACCCGCTGCGCGCTTTCCGCAATCTGACGAGAGGTGGCCATGAGCTCGCTGATCGTGGTGGAGATCTCGTTCATCGCGGTGGCCTGTTCCTTGGATCCGGTCGCCTGCTGATTGGCCGCGGCCTGCAGTTGCGTCGAGGAGCTCTGCACCATGCCGACGGCCGTGCCAATTTGTGTCGTCAGGGAGCGCGTGAGGATAAAGCCGGCGACGGCGGAGATCAGCATACACAGCAGGGTTCCGACAACGATGGTGGACTTGCTGCCTGCGGCAGTTGCTTCCGCATCTTCGGCGCGTTGTTTGAGCAACCCGCGTTCCTCCTGCTCCACTTGGGCGAGGACCTGGCGCAGGTTGTCCATGGCTTTCTTGCCTTCGCCTCCCGCCACGACTTTCGCGGCCGGTTCGAAGCCTTTCTCGCGGCGCAGGTCAATGGTTTGCTTCAGTTCCGAGAATTTTTCCGCGATGATCGGCTCCATCTGGTCCAGCCTTTTCTGCTGGTTGGGATTGTCGGCGGTCAGCTGGCGCAGGTTCTTTATTTCCCGGGGTACCGCGTCGAGCGCCGTCCGGTACGGTTCGAGGAAGGAATCGATGCCGGTGATCACGAAGCCGCGCTGGCCCGTCTCGGCGTCCTTCATGGAACTGAGAACATGAGCCACCGATTCCAGAACGTCGTGCGTATGCGTCACCGAATGGCTGGTTTCCACGAGAAGCCCAAGGCTGCGATAGGCGACGGACCCGATCACCACCAGCAACGCGAGGGACAACGTGAAACCAACGGCGATCTTTCTTCCGAACGTCCACATGCTATTTCTCCTTTGAGACGCTAACGTTTGTGCATCGCCTCGTGATCTCTGCCGTGATGGAGGGGATGCTGATGACCGGTCGGGATACGCCGTCCACATGCGCAACGGCCCGGATGTGCTCGGTCTTGATGTTGGTGGGATCCGCCGCCGCAATCTGCGGCAGGGTGAGGTTTAGATGGCGTTCGAATGCGTCGAACGCCAGTCCTCGCGATTTCGTGGTGGCCGACTGTTCGTAGCCCAGAAGCATCGCGAGGCTGTAGACGGGCACGAGTTCGCCGCGAATGCCCGCCAAACCCAGCCATTCCGGAAGCACGCCCGGCACCGGCACTATTGCGCGATCCACTTGCAGTCCGGCGATTTCCTCGGGATTCAGTGCATACGGGTCCCCACCGATGCGGATGGCGAGCAGGTGGCGGCCTTGAAGCGTTTCCTTCCGGATGGGCAGGGAAAAGGCGTGATCGAATTCTTCCCGAAGCTGAGCGGCAAAAACGGTGCGCCGGCCGGCCGTCGCAGTCACGGTTGGCCTCCGCAGGCAACGAATTCAGTACGGCACAGCGCAACGAGAGCCTCGCGTCTGAACCCCCCGCCGAAAAGCAGCAGACGCAGGCTGTCTTCCCGCTGCAACAATGTCATTGCTCGTCCGAACTCGATCCGGGCGGACGCGCGATCTCCGGCGCGTCGCGCCAGCAAGCCGAGATGCAGCCGCGGCATGGCGAACACCGGATCGAGGTAAACCGCCACCCGATCATGTTCTGCGGCCGCAGCGCCGTCACCCCTGCCTTCCATGCACAGTGCGAGCAGATAATGGGCACCCGCGCTCATTTCGTCGATGCACAGCAACTCATTGCAGGCCGTTTCGGCGCCCTGGAGCTGTCCGGCGTGCGTCAGCAGCGCTGCGCGTAGAAGCAACGAGTCCGGATCCGCTGTTGATTCTGCCGGAAGCGTTTGCGCGAATGCCAGCGCGTCGTCGAATCGTTCCTGACCGAGCAGATCGAGCAGTTGCGCGCGATGGCTTGCCGTTTGAACGGGACTTGCCTTCGACCTCCCGCTGTGGTGAACCTGCGAGTTGTCGCTGAGGGTTTGTATGCGTTCGGCGGCGCGCCGGATCGCGTCCACCCAGGTTGCTCCGTCTTCCACGAGAGCAGGCAGGATTTCCAGGCCGGCTCCTGCGCTCAGTGGCAGGGAATATTCCGGTTGTCGCTGCACCAATTCCGATGCGTCCTTGTTCCTATAGTAGAACGTATCGTGGGTGTGTTCGAGATGAAAGTCCTGGGACAGACCGCGCAACGTTTCAGCGTGGCCCAGAAACAGGAAGCCGCCGGGAACAAGTGAACGCGCTATCCGCCCCACCACCGCACGAGCGGTCTCGGGGGTCAGGTACATGATGACGTTCCGGCAGAATACGACGTCGTAGGATTGCGCTTTCCACAGATCGGGATCGTCTTCGACCAGATTGTGTTCCTCGAATATCACCGCTTCGCGAATGGCGCGGTTGAGCAAAAAATCTGCGTCCGCGCGGCTGAACCAGCGCCGCTGTATTTCCGGAGGCGTTTCGCGCAGGGCCCATGCGGAATAGCGGGCCTGTTTGGCCTTTGCCAACATCGCGGGGCTGATGTCGACCGCTCTGATCGAAATTGTCCATGAAGGGTCCGGAATATTCTCGCGCAGAATGATCGCGAGCGAATAGGCCTCTTCTCCTGAGGCGCAACCGGCTGAGAGGACGCGAATCTGGCGCAGACCCGCCCGTGCCGTTATGCGCGAGGGCAGCACGTTGTGCACCATCGCGCGGAACTGATCCTGGTTGCGGAAGAAATAGGTTTCGTTGACGGTCAGGTCTGCCGCCAGCGCGCGCAATTCCTCCTTCCCATGGCTGAGCGATTCGAACCGACCAAGGTAGGCTGCGGAACTCTGCCCGGTGGTGTTGCGGCGCCGATTCAGCACGTCGGCGAGAAACGCGAGCTTGCTGTCGTCAAAGCTCAACCCCAAGCGGGAAGCGACTATTCCACGAAAGCGTTCCACGTCGGTCGAATCCGCAGACGCAATCATGGCTTCTTGCCGGCCTGCAGCGTTTGCCATACCGTTTCAGGCACCATGCGGGCAGTTTGCAGAACGAGAAGAAGCTCGCTGTCCAACGTGCCGACCGCGGCCACCATATCGGCGTTCGCAGTACGCAGTAGTGAGGGAAGGTCTTGGAGAGAAACCGCAGTGAGCTCGCGGATGCCGATGACTTGCTCCACGGCAAGCGCCACTCGTTTTTCTTCGGTTTTCAATGTTACGAAACGGGTGGGCTCGGGCGGTTCATGGGAGCCAAGCAAGGCACCCACATCCACCACGGGAATGGCGGTACCGCGAATTACCGACATTCCGAGGAGAAAAGACGGTGACCCTGCCAGGGAGGTGACCGCCATTGGCCGCATCGTTTCCTCCACGTGCTCCAGCGGCAGCGCGCAGAGGTGCGAACGCATGCGGCATAACAACGAAAATATCGCCCCGTTTTTGGCCTGAATGCTCGTCTCCTTATTTTTTCTTTGTTCCTTTCCTCCACGTGCCAATGGCAGGACTCCTCAGCCATGCAATCTCGAAGTATTGCATGTTCGTGCATGCAATGACGATGAATCGGACCCGCATCACGCGGGCGCATGATTCCGGGTCGTCGCGTACGAAATTCTGTAAGAGAAAGTCCGACGAGTTGCGGCGGGTTTGTCCTACAGTTTTACAATAATTCCGGTATTCAATCTAACAGCATCAGCGATACGGGCGAATGCTGATTGCCTCATATCAAATCAAAGTAGTTCGCGTATCGAACCAATTTCAATGGTGGCACGCTACCAGGATCAGTCGCTCAATCGGTGCAAGACCAAAGATAACAAGACGTTGAAGACGGCAAAGACATCGACGCGACATGATCCCCCATTCAGGAGCGGTTTGATTTGAAGCCTGTCGCCGCGTAAACGGCCGGGGACCACGCCCGATCCTTCTTCAGTCGCAACCTGTTGTAGATCCCGCGTCACTCTTCGATGACCGCTTGCGCGTGCGCGAGGCTCGCTCATACCCATAGCCGTGTCCGGCGGCCACGACTATGAAGTCACGGGCGACCAGTGATCGACGGAGGAAGGACCCGGTATGCCAGTTCTAAGCAACTTGGCGAACTGCTGCGGAAGTACCGGCCGACTGAAATAGAACCCTTGGGCCTCGTCACAATTGAGGCTCTGAAGGAATGCCAGCTCTGCTTGATTTTCCACGCCCTCGGCAACGACCCGCAGCCCTAGGTTTCTGCCCATGCCGATAACCGCGATCACGATGCTCGTCTCGTCAGGAGCGGCTGTAATCTCACGGACAAACGACTTATCTATTTTGAGGGCATCGATCGGAAACTTTCTAAGTTTGTCCAAGCTTGAGTAACCCGTGCCGAAGTCATCGACCGCTACCTGCACCCCTTTGTCTCTCAGCGCTTGAAGAATGGATGTCGTGGACTTGGCATCTTTCATAAGAACGCTTTCGGTCAGATCCAGTTCGAGGGATCCCGCGTCGAGGCCCGTGTCCTTGAGGGTTGCGAATACTCCTTCCAGAAATCTCTCGTTTCGGAACTCCATCGCGGAAATGTTTACCGACATGGTAACCGGAGGCAGGCCTGCATCCACCCAGGCCCGGGCTTGCTTGCACGCTTGACGAAGGACCCAGTTGCCGATCGGCAGAATGAGGCCGCAGTCTTCCGCGATGGGAATAAACTGCGCCGGAGAGACCGATCCTCGAGTGGGATGCGTCCAGCGTATCAACGCTTCCGCACCGGTAATTTCTCCAGTCATCAGATTGATCTTCGGCTGGTAGTGCAGCGCGAATTGCCCTCGTTCCAAAGCGTGCCGCAGACCCTCCTCAATGAATTGCCGCTTCACGGCCCGGACATTCATGGCTGGCTTGAAAAACTGGTAGCTCTGACGCCCATTTTCCTTTGCCTGGTACATCGCGGTATCCGCGTTCTTCATTAGCGTCTCCGCATCCAGGCCGTCATCGGGATAGACGCTCACGCCTATAGCTTGTGGTCACGTGCACATCGTGCTGATCGATGGAATGAGTCGCCGCCACTGCATCCAGCATTCTTCTCGCCAAAATAGCGGCGTCTTCCGGCTGCTCCACTTCCGAAAGCAGCACGACGAATTCGTCGCCTCCCTGGCGGCTTACGGTGTCAGCACCGCGCACGCAATCCACCAGCCGTTTTGCGACGGATTGAAGAAGTTTGTCGCCGAGCGGATGTCCCATGGAATCGTTGATATGCTTAAAGCCATCCAGATCCAAAAACAGCACCGCGACTTTTTTCAAGTGGCGCGGTGCCATCGCGATCGCGTGGCTGACCCGGTCGTTCAGGAGCATTCGATTGGGCAAACCCGTCAGAAAGTCGTGCTCGGCCGAATGGATCACCTGCAGCGCCATCGCCCGCGCTGCGCTCACGTCGCGGAAAACAATGACCGCTCCGGTAACCTGCCCTCCACGGTCGTGGATGGGGGCAACAGAGTCTTCGATCGGAATTTCGAATCCGTCACGCCGGATAAGGAGACAGTTCGAAGGCAGGTGCACGGTGCGGTCTTGCCCAACTGCCCTCTCCATCGGATTCGGGGTGGTTTCGCGACTCGTGGCGTCTACGATTTGGAAGACCTCTGTCACAGGCCGGCCTTCCGCTTCTTGCCACAACCAGCCCGTCATTTTTTCCGCGACGATATTGAGGAAGGTGACATTTCCGGAGATGTCCGTGCAAATGACGGCATCGCCGATGCAGTTGAGCGTAACCTGGGCGCGTTCCTTTTCCACGAACAACGCCTCTTCCAGGGTTTTGCGCTCGACGGCATAGCGCAACGCCCGCAATAGCCCGCGTGTGTCGATTTGGCCTTTGATGAGATGTTCTTGTGCGCCTTCCTGCAAGGCTTGTGCAGCCAATGACTCGTCGTCCAGGCCCGTCAGCACCACCAAGGGGACGTGTGGCGCGGCTGCATGGGCCCGCCGAAGCGCCTCCAGTCCCTGAGCATCCGGCAAACCGAGGTCGAGCAGGATAATGTCAAAATCATTCTCCGCAAGATATTTCTCTGCATCACTCATGCGCTCCACGTGAGTCAATGCGAATTTGTGCGAGCCATCCCTGTCGAGCATCTTGCGGAGCAAGAGGGCGTCTCCGGGGTTATCTTCGACGACGAGAATTGTTTGGACCGATTTGTTGCTCATCCGCTTTGCCGCTGCTGCGGCAACCTAACCGTTATCGGCCAGAATTCATTGATGCGCTTCGCGCGACGCTCGAACGCGTCCGACTGCACGAGCGTGCTGAGGTAGCACTTCGCGTGGAGTTGATGGCTTTTGACAAATTCGGCATCCGCCTCAGAGATGGTCAAGATGACCGTAGGGATCGTGCTCAATCTGTCATCTTCTTTGAGGTGATTCAGAACCTCCCGGCCATCCATTTTGGGGAGATTTAGATCCAGCAAGATAATATCCGGGCGAGGGCATCAACGTGGGCGGCCCCTGCCTGAGGAAGGCCGTCGCCTCCATGCCATCGGAAGCAACGTGCAGTTGGATGGACTTGTTGGCATCGCGGGGCGAGCGCGGACAAACTGACGACCATGATATCATCGGAATTCATTCGCGCCAGGCGCGGTCAGGGAAAATGGCCGTAACGCCCATGATGATGGAAGTATTCGCCTGTTTGCTGTGGCGGTATGTGCGGCAGATAACATACAACAAATAGGACGGGTAGTCGCTCTCCGGCAACGCTCGGGAGGCAAATCGCGGCAGCCACGCAATTTCTTCACGGGCATCATCGATTACCTTATTGCCCGAAGCGTCTTCGTGCAGGCGAATGAACGGCGCAACCCATTTAGGGGGTACTGTTGAGGAATCAGTTAAGAATTCTAATAGTCGAAGACCTTGAGCACGACGTTGAGTTGATATGTAGAGAACTTCAGCGCGGCGGCATCAGTTGTGACGCGCGGCGTGTGGAAACCGCGGTCGACTTTCGGCGGGATCTAGAGGAGTTCCAACCCGAGGTGATCTTGTCCGACTTTACCATGCCGCGATTCAATGGCATGGATGCGCTCGCGATTGCAAGGCAGGTGCGCCCCAATATTCCATTTATTTTTGTTTCGGGTACGCTCGGCGAGGAATACGCGATTCGCGCGTTGAAAAATGGGGCCACGGACTACGTACTCAAGAGCAACCTGCTTCGGCTTCCTCCCGCCGTGGAAAGAGCAATGAACGACACCCGGGAACGTGGTGCTCGCCATGCGTTCGAACGCGATTTGCGTGAGAGCGAGAAGAGATACCGCCGGCTGTTTCAAGGCAATCCCCTTCCAACGTTGGTCTACGACATTGAGTCATTGCGCTTCCTGGCGGTCAATGATGCCGTTGTAGCGCACTACGGATTCAGCCAGGAAGAGTTCCTCGAAATGACCATCAACGACATTCTGCCCGAGGGACGTCACCACGACCCTGAGGAACGCATCGCAAAGCACCGGATTAGGAGCGGTGAGCTGATTGACGTATCGGTAGCGTCTCTCGAGATTGAATTGGAAGGCAAGCGAGCCAGAATCGTAGTTGCCTTCCGACCTTGAAAGTCCGGCTTAATGCTTCGAATGCTCCTGCTCCAGTATTCCCGGCACGCCAATCAACATTTCAAATCGTCGAGGCGCTGAACTGGATGCGTTCAACTATGATAAACAGCACACTAAGACCCTCTTGATTTTCAAGCGTGTCCTGCTAACGCTGAGACACAGGTGTTCCACTAACGCTGAGACTTGCCCACTCAGTCCTCAGTCCTGCTTTTCGTACTTTCGCAGCACCCGGTACCAGGCTCCCAATATTTGGCGTAAACGATAACGTGACGCCGCGACACTCATCATTCTTGCTTCTTGCTCTTCTTCGTGCACCCCTCAAGGGGGTATTGTGAAGAAACCCTTCGTGTCCTTCGTGCCTCAAGGGAACACTCATATGCACCCGCAGGGGTCTGTGCCGCTTGCGGCGCGTGGTGAGAAGTAGGCTTGGGGTGAGATGTGGACTCTCTGGAGAAAATGATGGTGCAGGCAGATTGGCGCGTCAAGCCGGATCCGGGTTTATCGCCTCCCGGGACTTGAGCAATCGCTGCACGGCGTCGCGCAGTTCTTCCACTTCGTGAGGTTTGGAGATCAGTTCGCTCACCCCGGCTGCAGCTGCCTGCACGCGCAATGCGTCGGTGACATAGCCCGAGACCACGATCACCGGCAATTGCGGGCGCGCATCGCGAATCGCGCGCGCGACCTCCAGTCCGGACAGGCCGGGCATGTTGTAGTCGGTCACCACCAGGTCGACGCGCTGCTCGCCGTCGAGCAATGCGTCGAGCGCTTCGCGTTGCTCGAGATAGGCGCTGACGCGATAGCCCCAGCGTTCCAGCATGCGCTTGATCATGAACACCTGCGCTTCGTCGTCGTCGATGTAGACGACATGCCGGCCGCGGCCTTCGCTGGTCGGCTCCGCGCGCTCCGGCGTACCGAGCGCGGCCGCCACGCCACGCGCGGACGGAAAATACAGCTCGAACCTGCTGCCCTGCCCGGCTTCGCTGTGCACGACGATCGCGCCTTCGTGGGCCTGCATGATGCCATGCGCCACCGACAGGCCCAGTCCCGTGCCGTTGCCCGCCGGCTTGGTGGTAAAGAACGGTTCAAAAATCCGCCGCCGGGTCGCCTCGTCCATGCCATGTCCGGTGTCGCTGACCACGATGCGCGCATACCGGCCCGGCCGCAGGTTCAGGTCGAATCGTGCCGACGCCGCATCCAGTGTGATGCCCTCGACGTGGATATCGATGCTCCCGGACCGGCCCTCCATCGCATGCTGGGCGTTGTTACCCAGATTCAGCAGGACCTGCTGCACCTGCGTCGGATCGGCTATGACGGACGGCGTATCGGCGGCGTAGCGGCACTCGATCCGCACTCCTCCGGTCAACGCCGCGCGCAGCAGGCGCGCGGCTTCCTCCACGACCGAGGGCAGCGACATCACCCGGCGCGAGGTCGGCTGGCGCCGGCTGAAAGACAGAATCTGCTGCACCAGATCTCGGGCGCGGTGTCCGGCCTTCTGGATTTCCTCCAGGCTCACCAGGGCCTGCCAATTCGTCCTGGCATCCTGGCGCGCCAGTTCGGCATTGCCCAGAATGGTCCCGAGGATATTGTTGAAGTCATGCGCGATCCCTCCCGCCAGCGTGCCGATCGCCTCCATTTTTTGCGATTCACGCAATTGCGCCTCGAGCGAGGCGTGCGCCTGTTCGGCCTTCTTGCGCTCGGTGATGTCCTGAAATGCCCCTTCTATCCCGGTGATGTTGCCGGATTCATCCCGTACCGCCTGGCCGATGGCGCGGACGTCGAGCCGGCGGCGCTTTGCGGTAAAAACCTCCAGTTCGCAATCGAAGGGCGTGCCATCGCGGCCGCAGGATTTCAGCGCGCCGGAGATGATTTCATACGATGCCGGCGGATACAGCGAAAGCGCTTCGGCCAGAGGCGGCACGGTGCCTTTGGGAAAATCGAGGATCGCGCAAATCTCGTCCGACCACATCAGGTCGTTTTGCGGCAGTTTGATGGCCCACCCGCCCATCTGTGCCATCTTGCCGGCGGTCTGCAGCAGGTTTTTCTTGTAGCGCAGCTTTTCCCGGATCTCCTTGCGTTCGGTGATGTCGCTCATGACGACGCGGCATGCAGGTGTGCCGCCATCGGCCGGCGCAATGGTTGCATCCAGCCACGCGGTGAACGGCGCGCCGCCCTTTTTCGACAGATGCAGTTCGAACGCTTGCGGCGCGCGTGTCTTGAAGAGTTGCTTGCGATGCAGGTAGAGATTGTCCGCGTCGTCGCCGACAACAAAGCGGCTGAGCGGTTGCCCGACCAGGGCGCCGCGCGCGACGCCCAGCAGGGTGGCCCCGGCAAGATTCGCTTCGAGGATCAGTCCGTTTTCGTCGAGGGTGAAATAGCCTACGGGCGCCAGATCGTACAGGTCGAAATAACGTGCACGGGAGACTTCCAGCGCATCCCGCGCCTGGCGCAGTTCCTCGTTCTGCAATTCCAGCTCGATCTGGTGCACCTGCAGATCGTGAAGCACGCGTTGCGCATCGACAGGCGAAAGCGAGCTCACGTTTTCCTGCACCGGGTCGCGCGTTTCCCGGGCAATCTTTTCCGCCTGACGGCGCAACACCTCCATCCGGCCGGCGGCCGTATCGTTCCCGGTGGCAGTCTTGATCTTCAAGCTTCCGCCCTCTCCGTTGTGGCAATGGCATACGCTACCCCGGACTCATCGACCAATGCGGTAGCGGTGAGCCACACGCGCACGATCCGGCCATCCCTGGCGATCCGCTCCATCTGATACGGCTGCAGAACTTCGGCCCGGCCCAGCTGCGCGACGATGGCCAGCGCGTCGTCGCGCCCCGCCTGCGGAATCAACTCGCGAATGTTCTTGGTCAGCGCCTCGGCTTCGCTCCAGCCGTACATTCTGGTCGCGCCCGGATTCCAGCACAAGATCCCGCCATCGAGATCCTGCACCAGGATGGCATCGCGCGAGTCGGTCACGACGACGGCCAGGCGGCGCAGGGCTTCCGATTCCTGCAGCGCTTTCTGCGCTTTTTTCATGGTCGATATGTCGAAAAAAGTGATGACCGCGCCATCGATCACATTGTCCAGCGTGCGATAAGGGCGGATGCGCAGGACGAACCAGTTGCCCAGTCTGGTCTGCACTTCGATCTCCCTGGGGACCAGGCTGTCCAGCACCTCCTGTACGTCCTCCACCAGGTGACTGTAATTCACAAGATTGGAAGCGATGTGGCCCACCGGCCGGCCTACATCGGTGGCGATGAGGTTGATCACCTGGGTGACGGACGGAGTGAAGCGCTGGATGTTCAATTGGTGGTCGACGAAAATCGTGCCCACGCCGGTGCCGGCGAGCAGGTTGTTCATGTCGTTGTTCGCTTGCGACAGATCCGACACCTTGTCCTGCAATTCCGCGTTGACCGTGGCCAGTTCCTCGTTGACCGATTGCAGCTCTTCCTTGGAGGTCTCCAATTCCTCGTTGGTGGACTGCATTTCCTCGTTGATCGACTGCATTTCCTCGTTCGCGGATTTGAGCTCTTCGTTGGAGGTCTCCAGTTCCTCGGTGGTGCTCTTCAGGTATTCTTCCTTGTCGCGCAATTCCTGCTTCAACGCCGCGACCTGCACACTGACTTCCGTTGCCCTCTCATCCGCGGCGGCGCGCGTTGACGCGGCACCGGCTTGCGGTGCTGCGCACGCCTCCGGCGCGGGCTCCATGACGACCAGGAACAACGGCGGCTCGACCTCCTCGGACGTGGCCGGGCGGATATTCAGATTGACCCTGGTGAAATCGCCGTTGGTTTTGACGCGCAGGCCGGGATGGAACACCGGTTCGCGTTTCGCCACCGCTTTGCGCAACGCCGTGGTCAGGCCGGGGCGCAAGCCCTGGCGGGCCATTCTCAGGATGTTCATGACCGCCTCGCCCGGCGCCGGCTCCAGGTACTCGCCGGTGCGTCCCTGCAGGTAGAGGATATCGCCACGGTCGTTGACCAGCGCGCTGGCCGGCGCGTATTGCAGCAGTGTGCGTTCGGCGAGCTGGCGGAAGTTCGCGCCGGCATCGCCCGCCGCTTTGCCGGCAGCACGCGGGACATCCGCGCCCCTTGTCACCGACATGAACCGGCCCAGGGACAAGGGTTGCGCGCTGCCATCGTCCTTGCGCTGATACAGTTTGGCCGTGCGGTTGAGCATGGCGAAAAGCTCCACATATTCACCGACGGACTCGGAAGTGCCCAGGAACAGGGCCCCGCCCGGATTCAGCGCATAGTGGAACAACGGAATAATTTTCTTCTGCAGTTCCGGTCCCATATAGATCAGCAGATTGCGGCAACTGATCAGGTCGAGCTTGGAAAACGGCGGGTCCTTGATCAGGTTCTGCTCGGAAAAAACCAGGATGTCGCGGATGACGGTGTTGATGCGAAAAAAGCCGCTGCCCGGTTCTTCGGAGAAAAAACGCGCCAGGCGTTCGCTCGAGACATCGGCGGCGATACTGGCGGGATAGACGCCGGAACGGGCCTTGTCGATGGCGGCGCCGTCGATGTCGGTGGCGAACACCTGGAGGTTGAAGCTGGTCTTGAGCACTTCCATCCGCTCTTGCAGCAGGATGGCAACGGAATAGGCCTCCTCGCCGGTGGAGCAACCCGGGACCCATACCCGTACCGATGCGCCGGCGGGCTTGTTCGCCAGCAGGCGGACAACAACCTCTTCCTGCAGTGCCTTGAATTGCTCCGGATCGCGGAAGAACTGGGTGACACCGATCAGGAGATCGCGAAACAACGCATCCACTTCGGACGGATTCTTTTGCAGATACTGCACATAGCCATCCACGGTTTCGATCTGGTGTACGGCCATGCGCCGCTCGATGCGGCGGTTGACGGTGTTCGGCTTGTACTGGGAAAAATCGTGGCCGGTCTGCGCGCGCATCAGCACGAAAATCTTTTTCAGCGCGTCATCGATCCTCAGCCCGGGCAATGAAATGGCGCCCTTGCCCTTGCCGAACGCGTGGCCGATATAGGAAAGCAGTTGCGCCGGCATTTCGGACGGCGGCAACACGAAGTCGACGGCGCCGGTGGCGACGGCGCTGCGCGGCATGCCGTCGTATTGGGTGGAATCGAAGCTCTGCGCCATCACCATGCCCCCCTCGGCCTTGATCGCGCGAACCCCCTGGGTGCCGTCGCTGCCGGTGCCGGAGAGCACGATGCCGATCGCCCGGCCGCGCTGATCCTGCGCCAGCGAGCGGAAAAAGAAATCGATCGGCAGCCGATGGCCGCGCGGCTCGCCCGGTTCCAGCAACTGCAAGGCGCCGTGCAGGAACGCCAGGTCATGGTTGGGCGGGATGATGTAAGTGCAGTTGGGCCGGACCACCATCCCGTCCCCGGCTTCGAACACCTGCATGCGGGTGTAACGTCCGATCAGTTCCGTGAGGATGCTTTTGTGGTCCGGTGCCAAGTGCTGAACCACGATAAAAGCCATTCCGCCGCCGCTGTTCTCCGGCAACGCTGAAAAAAAAGTTTCGAACGCCGCCAGGCCTCCCGCCGAGGCGCCGATGCCGACAATGGGAAAAGTATCGTCAGCCGGCGCAACCGCAGCCGCTGCCACAGGCCTGCGCGCGACGTATTCTTTGGCGGCGGACGCCGGCGGCGATTCTTTTGGAGTGGTTTTTTTTCGGGCGGTCATGACCGGTATCGTGTCCGGGGCGCGGGGTCGTCGACGGCCAGGATAGCCGCGCGCCCGGACATCTTCACGCCGTCATTCGCAAGACACGCAATCCATCCGGCCTTCGTCAGCGCAGATCACCGCTTGTCGACATCAGTCTGGAGTCCCTTGATGGAGAGGCGATACGGCAGCAGGCGGTCGAACTCTGTCTTGATCACGCCGTAGCACTCGCAGACCCGCATTTCCAGTCCCTTGCGGTCCAGGACGGTGATGTGGCCGCGCGAATAATGAATCAGTCCCGCAGCCTGCAGATTGCCCGCGGACGCGGTGACGCCCTCCCGGCGCACACCCAGCATGTTGGCGATCAATTCCTGCGTCATCCTCAGTTCGTTACCGTGCAAGCGATCCATGCTCAACAACAACCAGCGGCAGAGTTGCTGGTCCACTGAATGGTGCCGGTTGCACACGGCGGTCTGCGCCATCTGCGTAACCAGCGCCTGCGTATAGCGCAGCGCCAGATGCTGCAACTCCCCACCCAGCGCGAATTCCTTTTTCAGAATGCTTGCTTTCAGCCGATAGCCGTCGCCCGCGCTTTGCACGACTGCCCGGCTGGGGGTGCTTTCGCCGCCCATGAACAACGAGATGCCGACCAGGCCTTCGTTGCCGGCAATGGCGATTTCCGCCGAGGCGCCGCTCTCCATCACGTAGAGCAGTGAAACGATGCTGTTGGTCGGGAAATAGACATAGCTCATCTGGCTGCCGGACTCATAGACCACCCATCCCAGCGGCATGGCGATAGGCTCGAGATCGGGCAGCAGGCGCGCGTAATCCGGTGCGGACAGGGCCGCCAACAGGTGGTTCTGCTTCGGGTGGTTTGGCGTAGGCATTGCAGTCACCTTGATTCGGCAAAAACAAAAACAACTTGATTCGAAAATACCTGATTCGACAAAAAGAGCGCTGCGGGGACGTCGAGGTTCGATCGGCCAGGATGCGAAGCCAGACGAGTCTACACCCTATGTTGGGCAGCGCACATAGCGTATTCGGCGTTGGGGGGTGATATGTGGGGTGGCGCGCAGAACTGCGGTCAGTCCCGCGTCACACTGCAAGTGACCGGAATCGCACTATTACGGGGCTAATCCCGGACGCGGACGCCGGTGCCGGCCTTGTCGGCACGGCGCTGGCGGGTAAACCGGCGATTTACCAGGACAACTTAAATCTCACCACGCGCCGCTTGCGGCGCGTGATGAGAATTACGCTTAATTAATGGTGAGATTTTTTCGGTGCTGTGCGATGAACGGGTCAAAAAGGCAGATTCCTTACAACCTGGTAACACGAGCAGGCCGCTGCTTCGAGCCCATGTTGATCGACGATTTTGATATGACCGCGGCTGTACTCGATCAATTTGTCCTTTTGCAGGTGTCCGGCCGCCTTGGTCACGCCAACGCGCCGAACTCCCAGCATGTGGGAAAGAAATTCCTGGGTCATGGGAAAGTCGGTCGACTGTACCCGGTCGCGAGTCATCAGCAGCCAGCGCGCCAGTCGCTCTTCGACGAGATGAAAACGATTGCAGGCCGCGGTTTGCGCAACCTGGGCCATCAGGGTATGGGTATAACGGTGAATCGCGCGCTGCAAAGGCAGGCTGTGTGTCAATTCCTTGAGAAAATGCGCGGATTTCATGCGCATTGCCACGCCCGCTCCCTGCACCAGGGCGCGAATCGACGACACGCCGGATCCCAGCGCCAGCGGAATGCCGACCATGCCCTCGCGGCCTACCAGGCCGACTTCCAGGGCCAGGTGGTTGTCCACCAGGGTCAGCAACGACACCAGCGAGACACCGGGAAAATAGACATGGCGGATTAGGTCCCCCGGTTCGTACAGCACCTCGCCGAAAGTCAACGTGACCGGTTCGAGCATGCCGAGCAGGCGCCGGTACTCCTTGCGGGGAACGGCGGCGAGCAGGCCGTTTTCGCTTGATTCGCGGTGCGACACTCGCCCTGCCCGCTCCCGGTCCGATGGCACCATCGGCGGGCCAACAGCCGGCGAAACGACAGGACCATGCAGGGTATCGATCATGAATGCCGGTCCACGAGGGCGATCTGCACCGGGACCGGGGATGGGTCGCAGGGCAGCGGACACTCGTAATCCGCGGCTGGCAGTATGGCGAGAAGCTGGTTCCGAATCCGAATGCGCGGTGCAAGCATGGTGAACCGATTTATTTATTTCGAATCAAAAGGGATATGGCCATATCGCCATCGCCGAACGCACGTAGCATGCGACGGATGAAGATTAGTTTGGAACTATTGCTTCGTATGTACGGCAACGCACAGAAGACCCATGCCAACCGGACCACAATCCATCTCGACATATGCTTCAAACTTTCATCCGTCTCATGCCAGATGCGCTGGCAGGCACGCATGAAGGGGCGAATGGCATTCCGGCTTGACCCCGCGCAATCCCGCCGGCGGCGATGGGGGAAGCGGGAGCACGATGTCCGCCTACCATTTGACCAGCAGAGGGCTCCTATCGACACCCAATACGTGCGTTCTACGGTCGATCGCGTTCCTGGCATCCGTCACGCCTGCGACATCGACCTGCTGTTGTTCTTCTATCGGCATCCGCGTGCGATGTTGACCAGCGAACAACTCGTCGCCTACCTCGGATACGGCCGCGAGCGGATCGCGAAGTCACTCGACGCCCTGGTCGGGACGGCTTGCTGATGCGATCCGTGAACCCGACGCATGCGGCTCACCTGTACGTCCTGGAACTGGGCGGACATTCGGGCGAGTTGCTCTCCCCTCTTCTGGAACTCGCCGCCACGCGCGAGGGCCGCCTGGGCGTGATGCGGCTGCTGGCAGTCGGGCCCGATCGCGGCCTTGTCCCCGCGTCATATGGCGAATTGAAGAGCGCATGATCACGGGAGATCCGACGATGGATGAAACCCAAACCCAGCGCGTCAAGACCTTAATCAGCGGGCTCGACGTGATCCTTTCCGGCGGAATTCCGCGCGGAAACGTCATCCTGATCGAAGGCGCGATCGGCTCCGGCAAGACGACGATCGGCACGGAATTCGTCTACCGGGCTCTCCGTTCTCGTGGTCGACGACATCGAGGATACACGCGACACCCTGCGGGTCCTGCTTCAGCGCCTCGGCGCAAAAGTTGCGGTCGCGGGAAGCGGCCGCGAGGGACTGGATATGATCCGGGACGCCGAACCCGACCTGGTGCTCTGCGATCTGGGGATGCCGCGGATGGATGGATTCGAGTTCGTCCGTGAATTGCATCGCGCAACATCGCCGATGCGTCTGCACGTGCCCGTGCTGGCCGTGACCGCTCTGGTGAGCGACGCAGACCATCAGCGAACACGGGAGGCCGGATTCGAGGGCCATATCAACAAGCCGTTCGACGAAGCAGCCATCGTTGCCGCGGTGGACGCGGCGCTGCACCCGCATCCGCAAGTCGACCGGGCCATGGCAAAGCCGGGCGCCGAAAAAAGGAGCGCATGACATGAGCCGCACGCCAGCGGAACTTGAAAACGCCGGAGGACGAGACGCCTCGCGTCCCGCCACAGGCGTTGCGAGTGCGCGTACGCCGAAGAGCATCCTGATCGTCGACGACAATGAGGACATCCTGTTCTTCATGCGGGCCGCGCTCGAACAGGCGGGTTACGAAGTGCAGACCGCGTCGGAGGGCGCGCAGGCGCTCGAGCAGCAGATGCAGCACCGCGCCGACCTGCTTATCACCGATATCTTCATGCCGGGACAGGATGGGATCGAAACGTTGCGCGACACCAAGACCCGCTTTCCGCAAACAAGGGTTATCGTCATGTCGGCCGGCGGCGGTTCCGGCGGGAAGCTCGACTACTTGAGCACCGCGGCGCTCATCGGGGCAAACGCGACGCTGCGCAAGCCGTTCGGCCTGAACGAGCTCCTCGACACCGTGCACAAGGTATTGCAACCTTAAGCAGGCATTCCCGGCCGCTCTGCGGCAAAACGGATCAATGCACCAACTGGTTGATTTCTATGATCGGCAGCAATATCGCGAGCACGATCAGCAACACGACCCCTCCCATCACCAGAATCATCACCGGCTCGAGCAGCGTGAGGAAAACCGCCAGGCGCCGCTCCAGCGCCTGCGTTTCCAGGTGCGCCGCGCGCCCGAGCATCTGCTCGAGCTTCCCGCTCACCTCCCCGCTCGCGACCAGGTGGATCAGCAGCGGCGGAAACGCGCGGGTTTCACCGAGCGCGCGGGCCAGGCTCGTGCCTTCGCGCACCCGCTCGATCGCGCGCTCGATGGCCTCCCTCATCACCATGTTGCTCATCACCCGCGCACCGGAAGCCAGTGCGGAAAGCAGCGGCACGCCGCCCCCGACCAGGATGGCGAGCGTGCTGGCGAAACGCGAGGTGTTGACGCCGCGGATCAACGGTGAGAGCCACGGCAGGCGCAGCAAAAAGGCGTGCCAGCTGCGTCTTGCCGCATCACGGCGCAGCGCCACGCGTGCGGCGACTGCCGTGCCGATGATTATCGCGGCGATATACGGCCACGCCGCGCGCAGGAAATCGCTCACCGCGATCAGGGCGCGCGTCAACAGCGGCAGGGTTTGCCGCGATTGCTGGAATACCTGCACCACCTGCGGCACCACGTAGACCAGCAGTCCGGTGACGATCGAAAGCGCCACGATGGTGACCAGAATGGGGTAAAGCAACGCGAGGCCGGTCTTCTGCTTCAGCGCCTGGCGGGCATCGAGGTAGTCGGCAAGATGCTGCAACACGGTCGGCAACGCGCCTGATTCCTCGCCGCCATGCACCAGCGCACGGTAAAAATCCGGAAAACTCTTTTCGTAGGAACCCAGCGCAACCGCCAGCGAACTGCCGGCCGTCACTTCGGTCTTGACGCCGGTCATGACTTCGCGCGTCACCGGCTCGTCGGCCGCCTCGATCAGCGCATTGAGCGACTGCTCCATGGTCAGCCCGGACGCGAGCAAGGTCGCCATCTGCCTGGTCACCAGGCTCAGCTCGGCCGACTTGATGCCGCGCGCCCAACCCTGCTTCGCGCGCTCACGTGCGTTCACCGGGCCGAGCGCCGACGGCAGCAGCCCTTGCGCGCGCAATTGCTGGCGCGCCTGGCGCGCCGTGTCGGCTTCAATCACGCCGGATACCGTGCGACCCGCAGCGTCGAGCGCCTGATACTGAAAGGCTTCCATTACCGATTCATCCGGGTTGCATTTTGCTCAACAACCACAAGCAAAATCTCACCATTAAGCGTAATTCTCACCACGAAGGCACGAAGGTCACGAAGGAACACGAAGAAAACCTTTATTGATATTCAGCGGAAATGGTAGCTGTCATTGTGACAAATCGCAGCTTTTACCAAAATCATCATCCAAATCTTTTGCACTTCTTCGTGCAACTTCGTGTCCTTCGTGCCGTCGTGGTGAGATTTAAGATTGAGGTTTCAATTCCGCACTACTTCGCTGTGGGGTTCTGCGCAAACGGCTACTCGCGCGTGACGCGCACCACTTCTTCGAGGCTGATCACGCCTTGCGCGGCCCAGCGCATGCCGTCATCGCGCAGCGAGCGCATGCCGTGGGACAGCGCATGCGCGCGCAGAACCTGCTCGGAGCCACGGTCGTGGATCAGCTTGCGCAAGTCGTCGCCGACATTCAACAGCTCGTAAATGCCGGTGCGGCCGCGATAGCCGGATCGATTGCAGGCGGGACAACCTTGCGCCGAATAGAGCGTTGCATCGGTCGCCGCCAGCCCGAGGGCGCGCAATTGCGCCGCGTCGGCGGCGAAGGGTTTGCGGCACTCCATGCACAGCCTGCGCACCAGGCGCTGCGCCACCACCCCGATCAGGCTGGAAGCGAGCAGGAAAGGCTCCACGCCCATGTCGACGAGTCGCGTGACTGCGCTTACTGCGTCGTTCGTGTGCAGCGTGGCGAATACGAGGTGCCCGGTCAGACTCGCCTGAACCGCGATCTGCGCGGTCTCGAGATCGCGGATTTCGCCGATCATGACCACGTCCGGATCCTGTCTCAGGATGGTCCTCAGCGCCAGCGCGAAGCTCATCTCGATCCGGGCATTGACCTGGGTCTGGCTGATGCCGTCGAGGTCATACTCGATGGGGTCCTCGACGGTCATGATGTTGAGTGCGGTCGCGTCGAGTCGCGAAAGCGCTGCGTAGAGCGTGGTGGTCTTGCCCGACCCGGTCGGGCCCGTGACCAGGACGATGCCGTGCGGCTCGAGAATGAGCCGGTCCATTTGCGCCAGCGTCTCGTCGTCCATGCCCAGGCGCGCGAGATCCAGCCGCCCCGCCTGCTTGTCCAGCAGGCGCAGCACCACTCTTTCGCCGTGCCCCGTGGGAATCGTGGACACGCGCACGTCCACCGGCTTGCCGGCCACGCGCAGCGTGATGCGGCCATCCTGCGGCAAGCGCTTTTCCGCGATGTCGAGTTGCGCCATGATTTTCACGCGCGAGACGATTGCGCCGTGAAGTGGGCGCGCCAGTTCGATCAGGTCGCGCAGCGTGCCATCGATGCGCAGGCGCACCATCGAGCGCGTTTCGAAAGGCTCGATATGGATATCCGAAGCGCCATCGCGCAAAGCCTGCGTGAACAAGGCGTTGATCAGGCGGATGACCGGCGCATCGTCCTGGCTTTCGAGCAGATCCTCGATGCGGGGAATTTCCTGCAACAACCGCGACAGATCCATGTCCTGCGCGAGGTCACCGGCCAGCGCCGCCGCCCCGGAATCCGAGCCGTTGTAGGCAACGGCGATCAATTCGTCGAACTGCCCGGCGTCGATGCGGCGGGCGCGCACCGGCACGCCGAGCGCGCGGCGCACTTCGGCCAGCGCGCCCGCGCGGGCATCGTTGCGCACGGCGACTTCCGCGAAATCGTCGTCCATGGACGTGACGACGACGCCGTTGGCCTTGGCGAACGCGTAGGAAATCCGGATTGCGCCGCGGTTCATCAGTTGCGCCCCTCGCTGCGGTAGGGCTTGACCTCGATGTCCGGAGACGGCGGCGGGGCCGCCGGCGCCGGTTTGGGCGGAAGCCTGGGCGATTCGACGTCGGGCAGAACGGCGTCGTGCCTGGGCTTGTATTTTTCCTGTTCGCCGATGATGTAGTCGTAACGCTCGCCGCTGAATGAATCCGCCTTCCGGCTATCGCGCACCAGCGTGGGCCGCAGGAAGATCATCAGATTGGTCTTGTTGTGCGAACGCGTCTTGTAGCGGAACAGGCCGCCCAGCAGCGGAATATCTCCGAGCACCGGAACTTTCTGCACGCTATCATTGACCGTGTCCTGGATCAGGCCGCCGATCACCACGATCTGCCCGTCGTCGACCAGAACCGTAGAACCCACTGCGCGCTTGTTGGTGATGACGCCGGCGGGATTGGTCTGGTCCTGGATGCTGGACACTTCCTGATAAATCTGCAGACGCACGGTTCCGCCTTCGGAGATTTGCGGCTTGATCTGCAATGTCAGGCCGACATCGCGTCGCTCAACCGTCTGGAAAGGCGTGGGCGTCGTGGCCGCCCCCGACAACGCATACTGGCCGGTGATGAAGGGAACGTTCTGGCCGATCACGATCGATGCTTCTTCATTGTCCAGGGTCAGCAATGTCGGCGTGGACAGGATGTTCGCGTTGACGTCGCTCTCCAGGGCGCGAACCAGTACGCCGAGATTCAATATCTGGCCTACGCCGGGGATGTTGACCTGGCCTTTGACTATGCCGACATTGAGCCCGGCGCCCGCCGTCGCCGGGTTCTGGGATATGCCGATGATATTCTGACCGGTCGTGCCGAAATTGGTGCCGCCGAAGGCCTGGGCCGTGGTCTTGCCCAGCCCGCTCAGATCCTGCCACTGAATGCCGAACTCGGCGGCCTTGTTGGCCGTGACTTCGGCAATCAGCGCCTCGACATACACCTGCGCGCGGCGCACATCGAGTTTGTCCAGCGCCGCACGCAGATTATTGTAGATCGCGTCGGGCGCGGTGATGATGATCGAGTTGGTGGCGGCATCGGCCTGGATGATTCCGGACTGGGCCGTCGCCGCGCCCTGGCTCTGGCCCTGGCTCTGGTTTCCGCCCAGCGGAGTGGGGCCCCCCGTGGACTGCATCGGTGCCGGTGACCCTGACGGCGCGGATGCGCCGAGCGCGCTGGGCGTGGCCAATGAGCTGCGCGGTGCGGTCGTCGGTGTGCCGGAATCCCCTTGATAGATTCCCCGTAAGGTTTCCGCAAGTTTCACCGCCTCGGCATTTTTCAGATAGACGACATGGATATTGCCGCCGGCGTTGGTCGACGAATCCAGCAATGACACGAACTTGCGCAACCGGACGAGGCGGGAGGGATCGCCCGAGCGCACGAGCAGGCTGTTCGAGCGGGCGTCCGCGACGACGGCGAAGCGCTGGGTCGGTTCCGCCGTTGCACCCTGGCCCCCCTGGGCTCCCTGGGCCTGTGGCGTTTCCGCGAACAGCCGGTTGACCGTGGCAGCGACATCGACCGCGGAAGCGTACTCCAGCGGAATCACGACCGGCTCGGTGCCGTTCGGCTGGTCGATCGAATCGATGATCCTTTCCAGGCGCTGAAGATTGTTGGCATAGTCGGTGATCACCAGCGTATTGCTGTTCTGGTACGCGAAGATGGTGTTGTTGGGGGCGATCAACGGGCGCAGGATCGGCAGCGTCTGCATCGCGGATTCGTATTTCAGCGTGTACACCCGGGTCTCGATGCGGTCTCCGCCGTTACGTGTCTTGTCCGATGGGCCGGGTGTTGCGCCCGAATGCAGCTTGGCGTCGGCCTCGGGAAGGATCTTGACGATGCCGCGGTCTTCGACTGCGGCAAATCCCTGCAGGCGCAGCGCCGACAGGAACACTTCATATACGAAGCCACGCGGCACCGGTTTCGCCGAGACGATGTTGACCGTGCCTTTTACCCGCGGGTCGAGCAGGAAGTTCTTGCCGGTAATCTCGCTCACCACCTTCACCACGCCTTCGATATCGGCGTTGACGAAGTTGAGCGTAACCAGGTCGGGATTCTCGCGCACGGGTTGCTTCGCACCGGCGACGCCTTTGACGCCCGTATTCGGCGGGCGCGTCGCCGGACCGCCTTGCGTTACGGAAGGCTTTGCCGGAGTTGTAGCGGCTGGACGCGCGGACCCGTTAGCGCCCGTGGCGCCCGTTTGCGGGGAGCGCGGCGTTGGTCCGCCTTGCGTTGCGGACGGATTCACCGGCATCGTATCGACGGGACGCGCGGTCCCGTTAGTACCCGTTTGCGGAGGACGCGGTGTCGGCCCTTGCGTCGGCGCCGGATTTGGCGGACTGACAGGAGCGGGAGTGGCGGACCCGTTGGCGCCGGTGGCGCCCGTTTGTGCGGGGCGCGTCCCTGGCGCGCCTTGCGTTGTGAATGGCTTTTCCGAAGCCGTATCCGCGGGAGGCGCCGACCCGTTGGCATCGGCGGCACCCGGACGCAAGTCGGGCCTGACCTTGGGGTCCTCCTGGGACTGCGCGGGCCACGACTGGCTGATTGCCAATGCCGTCGCCAACCACAGAAGTTTATTTTTTGACGGGCAACACTTCATTTTCACTTTCGGGTCCACCATCGGCGAGGAACGCAAATCCCTGACGGAGAATTCAGCGGTTGGGTCGCATTGGAGCGGATTCCGCGGCTGTGTTCTTTTCCGGCCACGCCAGCGTTTCACGAACCGCGCCGCGTTCCAGAATGACGTGATCGATACCAACTTCCGCGAGGCGGATGCCGGGCGTTATATCCTCACCTTCGGACACGGCGAGTATCTCTTTAGTTTCGAGCTGCACCACCGCGTATCCGCGGTGCCCCGGAGTAGCTGCCACGATGCCGAGCAGCCTGATGGCGCTGCCGGTCGGCGCTGCACCGCTGCGATCCAGTTGCGCGACACCGAACAGCAGACCGGCGGAAGTGCCGCCGCCTTTGTCCGCGGCAACCTGCGCGCGCGGCTCCGGGCGCGGCGCAAGCCATGCCCAGCCCCAGTACGCCACCACGAAGCCGAGCAAAGCCAGCGCGGCGACGGTCACCAGGGCGACTCCGGCCGTTTGCGCAAGATTCGATCGGTCGAGCGAGACTAGCTGCATCCTTTCGTTCTTTCGCGCGCCGGCGCAAAGGGTCGCGGCGCGTAGTGATCGACTGACAGGAATGTCACTACGCTGGGCGAAGGTTAAGGTGAATGGGCCGCGACGTATGTGCGCTAACGTACAGAGTGTCTTTCGGCAACCGGGATAATTGCACTATACTTGTCGGACCGGTAAAAACGCCAATGTCCCTCAGATCAATGAATTACAAGGAGGGTCAAATGAAAAAACCAACGACCGGGCAAAATGGTTTCACATTGCTCGAAGTCATGGTGGTGGTCGTGATTCTCGGCATACTCGCCGCGCTGGTGGTGCCGAAAATCATCAGCCGTCCCGACGAAGCACGGGTGATCGCCGCAAAGCAGGACATCGCCAGCCTGATGCAGGCGCTCAAGCTTTACCGCCTGGACAATCAGCGCTATCCCTCGACCGAGCAGGGATTGCAGGCGCTGGTCACGCAACCGACGAGCGCCCCGCTTGCTCCCAACTGGAAGTCCGGCGGGTACGTCGAACGCCTGCCGCGGGACCCCTGGGGCAATCCCTACCAATATCTGAACCCGGGAATACACGGCGAGATCGACGTTCTGAGTTTCGGCGCCGATGGCGCGGCCGGCGGCGAAGGCAACGACGCCGACATCGGTTCGTGGGCGCTGTAGGGACGAGCGATTGGGCGATTGGTGATTGGGCGATGAATACGATTGACAATCACTGGATCATTCAATCACTCGATCACTCAATCGCTGAATCGCTCCGGGCGCAGCCGTGGATTGGATGACGGGGTGATGATGACCAGTTCGCAAGTGGTCGGACGATTGACAATCATTAGACCATTCAATCACTCAATCGCTGAATCGCTGAATCGCTCCGAGCGCAGATCGTTCAATCACTCAATCACTCAATCACTCAATCGCTCCGGGCGCAGCCGGGGCTTCACGCTGATCGAGATGCTGGTTGTGCTGTTGATCATGGGCCTGTTTGTAGGCCTGGTCAGCAGCATCGCGAAGCCCGACGACCGGGCGCTGCTTCGCGTGGAGGCCGAGAGGCTCGCGCAACTGCTGGATCTTGCCGCAACAAAGGCACGCCTCACCGGCAAGTCCATCGCCTGGACAGCGGACGGTTCCGGTTACCTGTTCTGGCAATTCGGTGATGACGCATACTGGGCCGAAATCCGCGACGACGATTCGTTGCGCGCGCGTACGCTGCCACAGGGCATGACGCTCTCCGGCCTGCGAATCGAGAACATGCGCCCGCCGGAGCACATGCGCCTGGAGTTCACCCCTTATGGCACCACACTTGCCTTCAGCGTCGAGATGGTCCTGGGCAGCGAGCGTCGCACGGTGACGGGCTCGCCGGTGGGCGAAGTGCGCGTGTTGCCGGAACCGGGGAAAGTAAATGGTTGACCGGCGCGGGGGCAAACGCGGTGGTTTTACGCTGGTCGAGGTGCTGGTCGCCCTTGCCATCATCTCGATCGCGCTGCTCGCGGCGTTGCGCGTCGCCGGCGGGGCCACCAACAGCGCCGGCGAACTGCGGGCACGCCTGTTCGCCGATTGGGTCGCGGAGAATCTTCTGGCGGAACAGCGCGCGCGCGGGGACTGGCCGGCGCAGGGCATCCAGCGCGGCACGAAATTCCAGGGCGGCATCGAATTCACCTGGCGCGAGGAAGTGATCGCGACGCCGAATGCCGCATTCCGGCGCGTCGACATCCGTGTGTTCGTGGCGCCCGACGAAGCGCATTCCCTCGCGCACCTCACGGGTTTCGTCGTCAACCCGCCAAGGTAGCAACACAGGTACCGACAAATGAGGTTTACCGCGAACATCCGTCCAGGCGGTTTCACCCTGATCGAGCTGCTTGTCGCGCTGCTGATCCTCTCGGCTCTGGCGCTGATGTCGTACCGCGGGCTCGGCGCAGTACTCGATGCGCGCGAACACGTCACCACGGAAACCAACAGGTGGCGCCGCGTGGCCGCCTTCTTTGCGCGCTTCGAGCGCGACGTGCAGCTCGCCGCACCGCGCCCGGTGCGATCCGCCGCCGGCGTCGCGCCGGCCTGGCGCGGAATACCCGGTGCGACGCAGCAGCCGCGCCTGGAATTCAGCCGCTTTGCCTCCGTCGAGGGCATGGACAGCCCGCGGCGGCTCGCGTATTGGTTGAACGCCCAGCAGGAGATCGAGTTGTGGCTGTGGCCGGCGCTCGATGTCGCGCCCGGCACGCTGCCCGTCCGCTATCCCGTGCTGGCCGGAGTCAGCGTATTCGAGCTGCAGTACCTCAATTCCAATCTCGTATGGGTGGACGCCTGGCCGAGTTCCGCGGTCGATCCACCGGTTCCCCGTGCGGTGCGGCTGCGCATCGTACTCGTCTCCGGCGAGGAGCTCGTACGCTTGTTTGCACTAAACACATGAGTACGCGCCAACGCGGTGTGGCCATAGTGCTCGCCATGGGCGTGGTCGCATTGGCCGCCATGGCGGCGGCGGCGATGATGACGACGCAGAGCACCTGGTCGCGCGAGAGCGAGCTTACGGTGGATCACGTGCAGGCACAGACCGTGATACAGGCGGGCGTGGATTGGGCCCGCACGATCCTGAGCGACGATCGCCGCCTGGGCAACATCGATCATCTCGGCGAACCCTGGGCATTGCGTTTGCCGCCGATGCCGGTCGAGGGCGGCGAACTCGTCGGTTACATCGAAGACCAGCAGGGCCTGTTCAACGTCAATAATCTGGTGAAGGGCGGCAAAGTGAACCCCGTGCAGGTCGGGCACTTCCAGCGCCTGTTGTCCATGCTGGATTTGCCTCCTGCGCTCGCCTACACGCTGGTGGACTGGATCGACGCCGACAGCGAACCGCAACCGGGCGGCGCCGAAGACGATACCTATCTGGCGTTGCAGCCGCCCTACCTCGCTGCCAACCGCCCGTTGATCGATCTGGCCGAACTGGCCCTGGTGCAGGGCTTCGACGACAAAGTGCGTGAACGCCTGCGCCCGTTCGTGTCGGCACTGCCCGCGTTCACGGCCGTGAATGTGAACACGGCCCCGCCCGAGGTACTGGCCGCCGTCATCGATGGCCTTGGCCTCGATGGTGCACGCGAGCTGGTGACCCAGCGCAACCGTGCGTATTTTCGCGACCGCAACGATCTACTCAGACTACTTCCCCAGGGGGTCCTGGTGGCGGTCGAAGACGTTTCCTTCGGCAGCGATTACTTCATGGCGACGATGCGCGTGACCATCGGCGGCTCGCAGGCACGCGGCACAGCGCTGCTGGCGCGCGGGAGCACCGGCTGGCCGGCAATCGTCTGGCGCAAAGTGCTATGAGCCTGCTGCGCATCTATGTTTCGCTGCCCGACCCACCTCAACGGTGCCAGTGGGCGCTCGTCGATAGCGGCCGCGAACCGGCCGCCGGCGAAGGCCGGCTCGCGGAGTTGCCGCGGCGCGCCGATCGCATTCAGTTGGTGGTTCCCGCCGCGAACGTGCTGATGACCCGCGCGCGCGTGCCGCAAGGGGCGCGCCGGCCCGGGGCGGTACTGGCCTTCGCGGTGGAGGAAAAGACTGCGGGGGAGCCGGACGCCAACCAGGTGAGCTGGCTCGGCACCGTCGGCGATGAAGACGCGCTCGCGGTTATCGACAAGGCGGGCTTGATGCGCTGGCGCGATGCGCTCGACGCCGTCGGTGTCCGCGGTTACGAGGTCCACTGCGAGACGCTGTTGCTGCCCCGGGCGACGGGCGAATGGAGCCTCGCGTGGAATGGTCGCGAGGGGTTCGTGCGCACCGGACAGTTCGAAGGCGCAGCCACCGATAGCGGCGATCGCGAAGCGCCTCCGTTGTCCCTGCGCCTGATGTTCGAGGAAGCGGAAGCCCACACCGCGGGGCCGACCTCGATCGCACTCTACACAACCGCGCCCGATGCCGCGCCCGACATCGAGGCATGGACGCGCGAACTCGGTATTGCCGTTCGTCTCGCCGGGGAATGGGATTGGCGCACCGCGCCCGCCGATGCCGGCATCGTCCTGACCCAGGAGCGCCAACGCTGGCGCGCCTTCAGTGGCGCGGCAGCCCACCTGCGACCGGCCGCGTGGATCCTGGGCGCCGCGCTGGCGATCGAGGCGGTCGCGCTGGCCATCGACTGGACGTCGCTTGCCAACGAGCAGCGCTCTTTGCGCAAGCAGATGGAGTCGCGGTTTCGCGCCGCCTTTCCCGACGCGGTCGCGGTGGTGGACCCGGCGCTGCAAATGCGCCGCAAGCTCGTCGAGGCGCACCATGCGGCGGGCCAGTCCGACAGCGGCGATTTCCTGCCGATGATCGAGAAGGTCTCGGCGGAAATGAAGGACTTGCCCGCAGGAGCATTGCGCACCGTGTCCTTTGAGAGCGGACGCATGACACTGGAACTTGCTGCCAGCGAACAGGCGGCCGTGCAACGCATCGTGACGCGGCTGGTTCAGGCGGGCTTGAGCGTCGACTCCTCCGCACCCTCGAAGCGTCCGGGAAGCTCAACGGTGGTGATCACCGTGCGGGCATCATGAAAGCGCGGCTGCTCAGGCTCTGGGCGTCGCGCTCCCCTCTGGAGCGAACGATCGTCGCAACGCTGGCGATCGTGCTGGCGATCACTCTGTATGCGGTGTTCGTGAAGTCGGCCGAGCGGGCGCGCGCACAATTGCACGCGAGCGTCACGACGCTTCGGACGCAGGCAAGCCACCTCGAGCAGCAGGCGGTCGAAATCGGGCGGCTGCGCGCGGCGCCGGCCGTGTCGGCGTCGCAGACCGATCTGCGCACGCTGGTACAGGCTCAGGCCGGCGATGCCGGGCTCGCGCGCGCGCTGGTGCGTCTCGATGCGGTGGATGCCGACCAGGTGGTGGTGGTATTCGGTGCGGTACCGTTCGCGGACTGGCTCAACTGGATCGCCGGTCTGGCCGCGCAGCAAGTCCGCCTCGACTCCTGCCGGATCGAAGCGCTATCGACGCCAGGGCTGGTCAGCATAACGGCGACGCTGGTCCGCGCGAAACCGCAATGAAGCGCTGGGGCATGTTCGCGATCGGGGTGGGCGCTTGCGCGCTTTCTCTCATTGCCACCGCTCCGGCGACGTTGGTCGACGCCGGTCTGGAGAGCGCAAGCCAGGGCAGGCTGCGGCTTGCCGAAGCCCAGGGCACGCTGTGGTCGGGATCGGGGCAGATCGAAATTCGCGACAAGAGCGGGCGAACCGGCGTCGCCAAGAGTCTCGTCTGGCGCGTCGTGCCGGAATCGCTGCTGCGCGGACACCTGGTTTGCGAAGTCGGCCTGGACCAGTCGACCAGGCGTTTTCCCGTGACGATATCCTTGTCGCGCATCGAACTGGCGAACGCCGACATCAGTTTGCCGGCCGCGGTGCTGGGTCTCGGGGTGCCCAAGCTCGCGCCGCTCGGCCTTACCGGCGATGTGCTGATCCATGTGGCAAGTTTGTCCATCGCGCGCGACGCAATGGACGGAAACGCAACCTTGCAATGGCGCGCCGCCGGCTCGGCGCTCACGTCCGTCTCGCCGCTCGGCGATTATGAAGTACGCCTCGATGGAGAGGGCATGACGGTCCATGCTTATCTGCGTACCATCGAGGGCCCGCTTTATCTCGACGGCAAGGGATCGTGGAAGCGTGGCGACATCCCCGCGTTTCTCGCCACGGCCCGCGTGGCCGCGCAGCACCAGCAACAACTCGCCCCGCTGCTGCGCCTGATCGCGGTCGAGCGCGGCGAAGGACTCTTCGAGCTGCAGCTCAAATGAAAGCCGCACCGGACTGCGCAAAAGAAAAAGGACCCGATGGATCCTTTTTTTTGTGCGGCGCGAAGGCTTGCCCTATTGCGATCCGGGCTGGTTTCGCCTTGACCCCAACACGATAGCGCCTACGGTTGTGTAACCGTGTTCGTATCGAGATTGATCGACTGCGCTGCAAGCAGTCTGCCGTTTATCGATGCGCCAGCGCGCATGAATATCGATGTCTCCGCCAATATCACCCCGGCAAATTGCGACCCCGCCCCAATTTCCACGCCATCGATCAAGGTCAGCCAGAAGACATTCTGGGGCAGCGCGCCGCCATCCAGGATGATCCGTACCCCCGGACTTACGTTGAGATCGTGCTCGATCAGGAAGATCCAGACATCGTTCGGGCCTCCGGAAAGCGTGAGATCGGCCGGTATCTGAACGCCGGTGCTCCATTTGTAAGTCGCAGGGGGGAGTGTGAATCCGCCGATGTTTCCAATAGTCCCCGTTCCGATGTCCGTGTAATCGGGCACTCGTACGCGGCCATCGTTCCACGCGGTATGCCCGTCGCCTACGGCTTGATTCAACAAAGCACCAGCATTCCTCGTCCTGCATGTAGGACCGGCAGCGTCGACAATGTATATGCGCCCGGTCACCTCCGCGCAGGTCAGATCAACGGCAGCGCCCGTAGTAGGCCACAAGCCTACATTCCCCGTCACTGCGGAAGGCGGTATGTCGGTAATCGCGGTTTCCGCCACAATTACAAAATTGGCGGCGGTAAAAAGGTTTATCGGCGCCGGGCCATGGCCGGCCCCGTCCACGCCCGTGCCTGCGCCGGGCGCGGTAGGCGGGCCGCTTGCGACCCGCATCGGCGACCCATCACTTCCTCCGCCACTACCGCAGCCGGCCACGGACGCGGCCACCAGTATGATTACCAGCCACATCAGTGGCCTGAACAATTTTCCAGACCTGCTCATATGTTCCTGTTCCTTTTGCGCACGGGATACCGGAAGGCACCGCAGTGAGGGTATGCATTGCACTGGCCGACGCCTGCGTGCGGCGCCGGGGGATTTGCCACCTGCGCCTTATGGAAACTATCCCGATTGGTCGCAAAACGTTCTGTTCGGTTGCGCACATAACCCGGAGAAAAAAAGCGTCGTCGAATCGCGACACTTATTCTGCATTCCGGTAAGGGGTTATGTTCGCCAGCGAACACATGAGGTGTGGAAATCGGCATCCGATCCGGCAGACATTGCCGGGGGTGCATTGAACCTTAAATCTCACGAAGCTTAAATCTCACCACCTTAAATCTCACCACGAAGGCACGAAGGTCACGAAGTTGCACGAAGAAGGGCAAAAGACTTGTAAGACGATTTTTGGTGAAATGTGCGAATTGTCACAACGACAGTCGCCATTGCCGCTGAAATTCAGAAGGTTTTCTTCGTGACCCTTCGTGACCTTCGTGCCTCAAGGGAACACTCATATGCACCCGCAGGGGTGTGTGCCGCTTGCGGCGCGTGGTGAGAATTACGCTTAATGGTGAGATTTTCAGGTGGCTTGATAGTGAGATTTTCAGTGCCGTGGGAAAGTCAAAAAGGAAGATTCCTTACGACCCGGTAACACGAGCAAGCCACCGCTTCGAGCCCATGTTGATCGACGATTCTGATACTTCCGCGGCCGTTCTCGATCAGTTTGCGCTTCTGCAACCGTCCGGCCGCCTTGGTCACGCCCGCCCGCTGCACTCCCAGCATGTGCGAAAGGAATTCCTGGGTCATCGGGAAGTCATTCGACTGCACCCGGTCGCGGGTCATCAACAGCCAGCGGGCGAGGCGCGCTTCCAGCATATGAAAGCGGTTGCACGCTGCGATCTGCCTCGCCTGCACCAGCTTTGCATGAGTGTAGCGGTGCAGTTCGCGCCGCAATGGCTCGCATTGCCGGAATTCCTTGTGTAAATATGCCGAATCCATCCGCATGGCCATGCCGGTTCCCTGTACCAGGGCGCGAACGGCGGGTTATGAACTATAAACGACGAAGAGACCGGAAGAGGGAAGAAAAAATATGCGCCATATGTACGCTTGCGCACAGACAAATCTACGAATCGAACGTTGGATATCAGCGATGGCCAGCCCGTCCTCCGGATCGGTTTCTATTTCGGATTCAGGCCGCAATCCGGAAATCCCCGCCTTGCCTGCGCGTATGGACTACTTGACCAGCCACGTCCGGATGAGTGAAAGCAGGTGGTCGACATTCACCGGCTTCGAAATGTAGTCCGAAGCACCCGCCTCGATGCATTTCTCCCGGTCGCCCTTCATCGCCTTGGCCGAAACACCGATGATCGGCACGCCCCTGAAACGCTCGAGACCTCGCATGGCGCGGATTGTGTCGTACCCGTCCAGCCCCGGCATCATCATGTCCATCAGGATCAGATCGGTCTGCGGATTGTTCTTCAGCATCTCGATACCATTCAGGCCGTTTTCCGCATTCATCACAATCATGCCCTGCTCTTCGAGGACACTGGTAAGCGCGAAGATGTTGCGGATGTCGTCGTCCACGAGCAGCACTTTCCTCCCCGCCAGTTCCGGCATCCCCTTGCCGATGCCTGACAGCGCATCGCCGATCGCATCCGGCGCGAACAGCGTCGTTTCATCGGCCACCGGCTGCGACGGACCGCGGAATGGATCGGCGGGCGGTCTGTCGGCAAGGGATTCGCCATCGATCCCGGCGTCGTTCTTCCGGCGATGGCGATCCTCCGCTTTCTCGACAAGCGGAAGTAAAGGTGCTGCCCTCGCCCGGGCTGCTTTGCACTTTGATCTCGCCACCGAGCAGATGCGACAACTTCGAGCTGATCGAAAGGCCAAGGCCCGTGCCGCCATATTGGCGGCTGGTGGTTCCATCGGCCTGCTGGAACGCTTCGAAGATGATCTCCTGCACATCCGGCGCAATGCCGATGCCGGTGTCGATGACGGAGAACGCCATGACTTCCCGCGCCTGGCCGAGCACGGGATGCCCTGTCGTCCAACCGGACGTCACCATGGCGATCTCGAGCGAAACAGCGCCTTTGGGCGTGAACTTGAACGCGTTGGACAGCAGGTTCTTCAGGACTTGCCGCAGACGTTTCGCATCCGTCAGGATCGCGGGCGGCAGATCCCGTTGCATCGAGATCCTGAACTGCAGGCCCTTGTCGTGCCCGACCTGGCGGAACGCGCGATCCAGATAGTCGCGCAATTCCGGCAGGAGCTCGGCGGCGATGTTCAGTGTGACGGTACCGGATTCGACCTTGGCAAGGTCAAGGACGTCGTTGATGAGTGCAAGAAGATCGTTGCCCGCGGCGTAGATGGTCTGGGCATACTCGATCTGCTTCGGGGTGAGATTGCTCGCCGGATTTTCGGCCAGCATCTGCGCCAGGATGAGCAGGCTGTTCAGTGGCGTGCGAAGCTCGTGCGACATGTTGGCCAGAAATTCCGACTTGTATCGCGTGCTCAATGCCAGTTGCGCGGCCTTCTCTTCGAGCTCCGCTTTGGCGAGTTCGACCTCCTCGTTCTTGTACTCGACCTGTTTCATCTGCTCGGATAGCTGTCTGGCGTCCTTCTCGAGCCGTTGATTGGTTCGCTGCAACTCCTCTTTCTGGTTCTGCAATTTCGCGGGATGGGCCGCAAGCCGATTCACGTCGTCCGTCGCACGGCGCCAGAGTCCCGTGACGTCCGAAACCTTTGCCTGGCCGCCGAACCTGCCTTCGAAACCCGCTCGCCGGGCAATACCGGCCACCTGATCCGCAAACGCAGACAGATGGTCGATCATGCCGTTGATGGTATCCGCGAGAGCGGCGATTTCTCCCCTGGCCTCGAACACCAGCTTGTGGTCCAGATCGCCTTTCGTGACAGCGCTCGCGATGCTGGCGATCGCGCGCACCTGGCTGGTGACATTCGCCGCCATCAGGTTCACGTTGCCGGCGAGATCCTTCCAGATGCCGGACGCGCCCGGCACCTGCGCCTGCCCGCCGAGCTTGCCCTCGGTCCCCACTTCGCGCGCGACCCGCGACACCTCCGAAGCAAACGCGTTGAGCCGGTCGACCATCGAGTTGAGCGAGTTCTTGATCTCCAGAATCCCACCGCTGGCTGGCGCCGTGACCTTCTTCGACAGGTCGCCGTTGGCCACGGCATCCATCACGCGCGCCACTTCGGAAGCCGGCCGCACCAGGTCGCCGATCAGCGCATTGATCGAATCGACGCATTCCACCCACGACCCGCTCGCGGCGGGCATTGTCGCCCTCTGATCGATTCTGCCTTCCTTGCCAACCTGGTCGCGGATGCGGGCAAACTCTGTTGTCATCGCCTCGCTCATCCGCGCGATGTCGTTGAATGCTTCCGCGAGTTCGCCGTCGATACCAGGGCCCGGTGGCAACCGGACGGAAAAGTCGCCCCTTTTGAACGCGCGCAGCGCCCGCAACATTTCCCGGTTATCGATTGCTTCCCGCGGACGCGGGATCTGAAGATCTGTCATGAGCGTCCCCCTGCACGAGGGTTGTTGCCACCCGGAGCATCGCCATGGACGAGCCGCGATTTCCGTTTGCAGAAGCCGTGAATCCGCCGCAGTGGAATGGTTACCGCGACAGGCGCTGGACGCGCAACCGGGAAAGCCCCGATCGGCTTACTCCATGAGCCGATGCTTGATGGCGTAGCGGACCAGATCTGCATTGTGTTCGAGTTTGAGTTTCTTGAGGATGCGGATCCGGTACGTGCTGATCGTGTTCGGGCTCAGGACCAGCTCCTCGGCGATGTTCGTGATCGACTTTCCGGACGCCAGCATCCACATGACGCGATATTCGCGGTCGGACAGCGATTCGTGCGGACGCGTGTGTGAACCGCCTTCGAGTTCGAGGGCCAGTTTTTCGGCCAGGGACGTGCTGACGTATTTCCCGCCGCTGACGGCCTTGCGGATGGCCACCGTGAGTTCTTCGGAGGCGGACTCCTTGTTGATGTAACCCGCCGCGCCGGCGCGCAGCACGGAAATTGCGATCGCATCTTCCGGATGCATGCTCAGAATGAGCACGGGGCGCCGGGGATAGGCTTTCTTGATCTCCTTGAGCACGACCAGGCCGTTTCGATCGGGCATGGAGTAATCGAGTATGAGTACGTCCCATTCCAGATTGCGGGCGAGTTCGATGGTCTCGCCGGCATTCTTCGCTTCGCCGACCACCTGCATGTCCGGCTCCGCGGCAAGAAGCTGCTTCAACCCCTGGCGAACCAGCGGGTGATCGTCTGCGATAACGATATTCATCTTCCCGCTACCTCGCGCAAGTCCGGCAGATTCGGCCCGCGGTTCACGGTTCCCCGGCGCGCTGCTGCGAAGCATCGGCGGCCACTATGACGCGGCCACCGATCGATGCGGGATTGAAAGAGTGAGCGTCGTTCCCTCGCCACTTTTGCCCTCGATTTCAACGTTACCCCCAAGTAGAAACGCGCGTTCCCGTATTCCAAGCAGGCCGAGAGATTTCGGATCCCGCAGTTCCGCCTCCGACACCCCCCGGCCATTGTCGGCGATTTTCAGTATGAAATGATCGGCATCCACCCGCAAGCTTATGTCCACGCGCGTTGCTCCGGCGTGGCGCGCCACGTTGGCCAGCGCCTCCTGCAAAATGCGAAAGGCTGTCGTGGACCGCGCGCGGTCCAGATCGGGCTCCTCCACCGGCAGGTCGATTTTGCAGCGGATGCCGGTGCGAACCTGAAATTCGTTTGCCTGCCATTTGAGGGCACCGATGAGCCCGACGTCGTCCAGCACCTGGGGCCTTAGCGCCGAAGAAATCCGGCGCACGGATCGAATCGTCGCGTCGATGGGCGGAAACATCGACTTGATCCTGCCGGCCGCCTCCTCCTGTTTCCCGGGAAGCCTCTTTTCCAGCCACGACAGATCCATCTTCAGACCCGTCAATGCCTGCCCGAGTTCGTCATGGACCTCGCGCGCAAGGCGGGTGCGCTCGTCCTCGCGGACGGACTCTACGTGCGCCGCGAATGCACGCAGCCGCGCCTCGGCCTTGCGCAGATCATCCTCGATCACCTTGCGCTCGGCGATTTCGCGAATAAGTGCCTTGTTGTGCCGGTACAGGTCGATGAACACCGATACCTTTGCCCTCAGGATCTCCGGCACCACCGGCTTGACCAGGTAATCGACGGCTCCCACCTCGTAACCGCGAAAGCGCGAAACGGCGTCCTGGTCGCTGCCGGTCAGAAAAATGATCGGCGTATTGCGCGAGCCGGGCCGGCTGCGAATGATTCGCGCGGTCGCAAACCCATCCATGCCGGACATCTTCACGTCCAGCAGGATGACGGCAAAATCGAACTTCAGGACGAACCGCAACGCGTCCTCTCCGGATTGCGCGACGACGATGTTGCGATCCGGCGCATCGAGCAGTTCCTGCAAGGCCCGAAGCAATTGGGGATCGTCTTCGACGATCAGGACGTCACAGATCAGCGCGTCGGACACTTTTACGCGCCCGCTATCGTCGGGTTGAAACTCCTGGTTCATGCAAGTCGGGACCGATCCATCTCCTGATTTCCTGCCTCGAAGCGCTGGCACGGGTCAGGCACAAGCGTCTCCAGGCGCATCGCCTCGAATAACGCGCTTGCATGAAAGCCTGAAACCGATTCCGGTGACCCGGCGCGACAGGCCCGAAGCCGATCGCGGAACAAGCGCCGAATGCGCCCGCGGATCTTTTTGTCGCTGTCGCGAGACGGTACGCTCGAAGCAAGGCTTTGAGCGTCTATGGGCATGGCCCGATCGGACCATGCTTCCCCAAAATGGTGATCTGCCCGCAGATCGATTTCCCACTCAGGCGCAATCAAGGCGGCAGGAAGGATGCGCCTGACCGAACCAGAGTGATCGGCGGCCGTCCGGACCGAAGGAATGCCGTGACGGTCGTGACGAGGTAGCGCCCCCCCCGGGTAGGTCAGTACTTCATACGCCTGACTGCTTTTCCCGGAACGCGACAACGTTGGCCAAGGCGAACGGTCCCGACCGCCATGCCATTCGATTGACTTTCATCCCCTCGCCCGCGCTCGGTCGGCCGCGAATCGGCACCTGGTTTTGACCGAATAAATTCTGTTTTCTCTTTCCATGGCAACGGCTTGCGCGGCGAAGCCTGGCTCGCACGCGCGCACGTGAAATACGAACGTCTGGCCGTGACGACAACTTTTTCCCAACACAAACAGGAGGATGTCGTTGATACGTGATCTGCTGTCGCCTCACCACTACGTTAATGTAGTAATGATTCTACAAACAACAAAGTAACTATATGAAAATGATATGAGTTTCCTTCATGGCTTAACCATTGCTGATAGATGCCTCGGCAGAGATACGCAACAAGCTTACGAAAGGAATTCAGATGCATCACTTCATAGATTGTCCTGATCGCATTACCGCTTCACCGCGATGTCCGGTTAAGCCCGCTGCACCGCTTAACCACAAGCAAGGTAGGGCGTTCACTACAACTTCATTGTTTGCCGCCATCAAGCATGTGGCGGTAGCAATACGCGTCGTCGCCGTCGCGCTTCTCGTGGGCGTGGCCTTGCCGCTGGCAGCCCAGACAGCCGACACCACGCCGCCCACGGTCCCCACGGGCCTCAAGGTAACGCTGTACACGTCGACCCAGATCAATCTGGCCTGGAATCCCTCGACCGACAATGTCGGCGTCAAGGGCTACTACGTTTATCTCAATGACGTGCCGCTTGCCATTACGACAAAACCGTCGTTCCAGCGCACCGGCCTTATCCCAGGCACCATTTACAAGTTCCGCGTGAGCGCCTTTGATGCCGTTCCGAACCATTCGGCCTGGAGCGCCACGCCGTTGACAGTGAAAACGACAGGGACAGCGCCGCCCGACACCACCCCTCCCTCCGTTCCGGCCGGGCTGACGGGGTCAGCAGTCTCAAATACCCAGATCAATCTGAGCTGGAGTGCGTCGACCGACAATGTCGGCGTCAAGGGCTACTACGTTTATCTCAACGACGTGCCGCTGACCACGACGACCGCTACATCGTTCCAACACACCGGCCTGACCGCGGGCACCACGTACAACTATCGCGTGAGCGCCTTTGATGCGGTTCCCAATCATTCGGCCTGGACGGCTACGGCAGTACCGGTGACGACGGCCGCAGCGCCTGTGCAGGCGCCGGCGCCTGCACCTGGCACCGTGCTCTGGTCATGCACCTTCGCAACCTCGCCTACCGATTGCGGTTTTCAGGTACAAGAAAAAGTGACGGGTCGCGCCACGGTCGTGAGTTTGGGTCGCGA
>WNFM01359503.1_pt1 | contig 57942 bp, 60 predicted proteins | sample 5400271 | NCBI WGS metagenome assembly WNFM01 (sample SAMN13153352, study PRJNA577476) | soil metagenome | isolation source: 60 cm saprolite on Douglas fir-dominated hillslope | place: USA:California | collected 2013-09-17
GAAGGTGCTCGACGCGCAGATGCGCGCGCTGGGCGCCTCGCCGCAGGTGATGGCGTTCTCCGAGGTCTACCAGGCGCTGCAGACGGGCGTGGTGGATGGTACCGAGAACCCGCCTTCGAACTTCTACACACAGAAGATGTACGAGGTGCAGAAGTACCTCACGCTCTCGAACCACCACTACCTGGCCTACGGCGTGATCGTCAACAAGAAGTTCTGGGACGGCCTGCCCGCCGACATCCGCGCCACCCTCGAGGGCGCCATGGTCGACGCGACCCAATACGCGGACGACATCGCGAAGAAGGAGAACGACGACGCGCTCGAGGCGGTGAGGAAGAGCGGACGCACGCAGTTCATCACCTTGACGCCGGAAGAAAAGCTGGCGTGGAAGCGCGCGCTCATCAAGGTGCACAAGGAGGCCGAGGCGCGCGTCGGCAAGGAGCTGATCGAGTCGATCTACAAGGAAACGGGCTTCGATCCCAACAAGCTGTAGGCAGGAGCGCCGGGCGCTCTTAGGGTTCGTCGTCCGCGTCGCCGGCGCCCGCCGCGGCGCGCATCAGCCGGTCGTTCACCGCTTCCCACGAGGGATCCCGCGGCGGCGTCTCCACCAGGATGCGCTTCGCACCGCTCGCGTCCAGCCGCCGCAGGTTCGCATACAGGTCGTGGCCATAGCGCGCGGCGTCTCGCGGCGCGGCGATCCATTGCGTCACGAGCGCGGACTGCGGCGGGGCGCGCAAGGCGAGCACCGCGACGTTGGAATACGCGCCCACCTCGGCGTCGAGCGCCTCGGGGCTCACGAGCGAGAGCGCGATGCGCGTCGCATAGTGCGCGGCCAGCGTTCCCGAAGCGCGCGGCGCATCGGCGTCGCGATCGCGTGGCATCTCGCCCAGCGCCTGCCCGATGTCCTCGCGTGTGATCGCGCCCGGGCGAAGGAGCACAGGCGCGCCGCGCGACAGGTCGACGATGGTGGATTCGAGCCCCAGCTCGCAAGGGCCCCCGTCGAGGACGAAGAGGTCCGCGCCGAACTCGTCGCGCACGTGCGCAGCCGTGGTCGGGCTCACGTGGCCGAAGCGGTTCGCCGAAGGCGCGGCCACCGCGCCGCTGCCGTAGCGCGCGAATTCGCGCAGCATCGCCTGGGCGAACGCGTGGGACGGGCAGCGCAACCCGACCGTGTCCTGGCCTCCGGTCACGATCGCGGGAACGCATGGCGACTTGCGCACGATGAGCGTGAGTGGGCCAGGCCAGAAACGCGCCGCGAGCAGGCGCGCGGCGCGCGGCACCTCGCGCGACCAGGCGTCGAGGCTATCGCGATCGGCGACGTGCACGATCAGCGGATGGTCGGCGGGGCGGCCCTTGAGCGCGAAGATCTTCGCGACCGCTTCGGGGTTGGCGGCGTCGGCGCCGAGCCCATAGACGGTCTCGGTGGGAAAGCCGATCGCTTCGCCCGTCGCGAGCCGCCGCGCGGCCTCGGCGATGTCGGGCATCAGTGCGCCTTTTCCCAGTTCAGGCCCACGCCCGCGTCGACCACCAGCGGCACGTCGAGCTTGGCCACTCCCATCATCAGCTTCTCGACCGAGGCCTTCACGCGGTCGAGCTCGGCGTCGGGGACCTCGAGCACCAGCTCGTCGTGCACCTGCATGATGAGCTTCGCCGCGAGCTTCTCGCGCTCGATCCAGCCCTGCACCGCGATCATGGCGAGCTTGATCAGGTCCGCCGCGGTGCCCTGCATCGGCGCGTTGATCGCCTGGCGCTCGGCGCCCAGGCGGCGCGCCTGGTTCGAGGAGTGGATATCCGGCAGCCACAGCCGGCGGCCGAACACGGTCTCGACATAGCCGCTCTCGCGCGCTTCGTTGCGCGTGCGCTCCATGTATTTCGCGACACCCGGATAGCGCGCGAAGTACTTGTCCATGTAGCTCGCGGCCGCGCTTCGCTCGATGCCGAGGTTGCCGGCGAGGCCGAAGGCGCTCATGCCGTAGATCAACCCGAAGTTGATCACCTTCGCGTAGCGGCGCTGCTCGCTGGTGACTTCGGCCGCCGGAGTATCGAAGACCTCGGCGGCTGTATGGCGATGCACGTCCTCGCCGCGAGCGAAAGCGTCGACCAGCCCCTTGTCACCGGACAGGTGCGCCATGATGCGCAGCTCGATCTGCGAGTAGTCCGCCGACACGATCTTCGAGCCCTTGGGCGCGATGAAGGCCTCGCGGATGCGCCGGCCCTCGAGGGTGCGCACGGGAATGTTCTGCAGGTTCGGATCCGTCGACGACAGGCGCCCGGTCACCGCGACCGCCTGCGCGTAGTTGGTGTGCACGCGCCCGGTCTTCGCATTGACCATGCGCGGCAGCTTGTCGGTGTAGGTGCTCTTCAGCTTCGATACGCCGCGGTGCTCGAGGAGCGCCTTGCAGATCGGGTGGTCCTCGGCCAGCTTCTCGAGCACCTCCTCGTCGGTGGAGGGAACGCCCGAGGGCGTCTTCTTCACCACCTTGAGCTTGAGCCGGTCGAAGAGGACTTCGCAGAGCTGCTTGGGCGAGCCCAGGTTGAAGGGGCCGCCGGCGAGCTCGTGCGCGCGCTGCTCGAGCTCCATCATCTTCTGGCCGAGCTCCTGGCTCTGGCGCGCAAGGAGCGCGGCGTCCACGAGCACGCCGTTCCTCTCCATCGCGAGCAGCACGCCCGCCACCGGGATCTCGATCTCGCCATAGACGTAGCGCAGCTTCTCGTCCTTCTCGATGCGGGGATAGAGCGCGCCGTGCAGTTGCAGCGTGACGTCGGCATCCTCGGCCGAATAGTCCGTGGCGCGTTGCACGTCCACCTGGTCGAACGGGATCTGCGACGCCCCCTTGCCGGCGACGTCGGCATAGCCGAGGAGGCCGGTCGCGCCGAGATAGCGCGTCGCGAGCGCGTCCATGTCGTGGCGCTGGTGGCTTTCGAGGACGTAGGACTGGAGCAGCGTATCGTGCGCGACGCCACGCACCACGATGCCGTGGTTCGCGAACACGTGGCGGTCGTACTTGGCGTTCTGCCCGACCTTGAGCTTGCTCGCGTCCTCGAGCCATGGCCGCAGGCGTTCGAGGACCAGCTGGGTCGCAAGCTGCTGCGGCCCGCCGGCGTAGCGGTGGGTGAGCGGGACGTACGCCGCCTCGCCGGCCGCCGCCGAGAAGGAAATGCCGACCAGCTCGGCGACCATAGGGTCGAGGCTGGTGGTTTCGGTGTCGACGCACGCGAGCGGCGCGGCCTCGAGCGTCTTCGCCCAGCGCTCGAGCGATGCCTCGTCGAGCACGGTCTCGTAGCGGCGCGTGGCGACGAAGGGCGTGATGTCGCCGCGCGGCACGGGGGTGGCGAGGAAGGCGAACTTGCGGTCGTCGGATTTCGGCGAGCTCGGAGGCGCCGGCGTGCCGGCGCCTCCCTCGCGCGCGTCCTCCTTGTTCAGCAGGGCGTCGCGCATCGTGCGGAAGCCGAAACGCTCGTAGAGCTTCCCCAGGACCGAGTCGTCGCCTCCTTTATCGAGAAGCGACTCCATCTCGAAGGGCAGCTCGACGTCGGTCTTCACCGTGAGGAGCTTGCGGCCGGTGGGAAGCCAGTCGAGGACCTTGCGCAGGTTCTCGCCCACAACGCCCTTCACTTCCGCGGCATGCTCGATCACGCCCTCGAGCGAGCCGTACTGCTCGATCAGCTTCGCGGCGGTCTTCGGGCCCACCTTCTCGACGCCCGGGACGTTGTCGACCGCGTCGCCCATGAGCGCGAGGTAGTCGATGATGCGTTCGGGAGGCACGCCGAACTTGGCTTTCACGCCGGCGCGATCGAGCTTCTCGTTCGACATGGTGTTCACCCACAGCACCTTGTCGCTCACGAGCTGCGTGAGGTCCTTGTCGCCCGTCGAGATCACCGAGTCCCAGCCATGTGCCTGCTCCGCGTGGCGCACCAGCGTGCCGATCACGTCGTCGGCTTCGACGCCGTCGACGATCACGACCGGCCAGCCGAGGGCGCGGACGGTCTCGAGCAACGGCGCCACCTGCGCGGCGAGGTCCTCGGGCATTGCCTGCCGAGTGGCCTTGTATTCCGGATAGATATCGTCGCGGAACGTCTTTCCCTTCGGGTCGAACACCGCAGCGATATAATCGGAGGGGAAATCCTGCTTGAGCTTCCTCAGCATGTTCACCACGCCCAGGATCGCCCCGGTCGGCTCGCCGGCGGGGCTCCGGAATTCGGGAAGCGCGTGGAAGGCGCGGTACAGGTAGCTCGACGCGTCGACGAGCAGGAGGCGTTTCTTCGTAGCGTTCATCTCATCCCGCCCACATGGCCATCACCTCTCCCAAGGTTCCAAAGCCCTCGGACCCCCAGATGCTGAAGCGCTCGCAAAGCTCGGCGCGCGAGGCGTGGCGGATGTTCGAGATTATCGCAGAGTTCGTCACCGCCACCGAGCGGCTGCAGGCGATCCAGCCCGCGGTCGCGGTCTTCGGCAGCGCGCGCATGACGCCCGAGCATCCGTACTACTGTGTCGCCGAGGACATCGCGCGCCGCCTCTCGCAGGCGGGCTTCTCGGTGATCTCCGGCGGCGGCCCCGGCGTGATGGAAGCGGTCAACAAGGGCGCCTTCGAGGGCTCGAGTCCGAGCGTCGGGCTCAACATCCAGCTGCCGCACGAGCAGGGCTCCAACCCCTTCCAGGACGTCTCGCACACCTTCCAGCATTTCTTCGCGCGCAAGGTGATGTTCGTGAAGCTCTCGTGCGCCTTCGTCATGATGCCGGGCGGTTTCGGCACGCTCGACGAGCTGATGGAGGTCCTCACCCTGGTGCAGACGCAGAAGATTCGCCGGGTGCCGGTGATTCTCGTGAACGGCGCCTTCTGGGGCGGGCTGCTCGACTGGATCCGCGGGCGGCTCGTCGCCGACGGAATGATCGGCGCGGGCGATCCGGACCTGCTGCGCGTGATCGACGACCCGCAGGCGATCGTGGACGCCATCTTCGACCATTACCACAAGCGCGGATTCGAGCCCTCGCCCTCGGAACGCGAGGCGGAGCTCGCGCTCTAAGGGATATACTCCCCTTCCCGCCCGAAAGACCCCATGCGCATCATCCTGGCCGCGATGGCCATCGCGCTTACCCTTCCGGCCGCCGCCCAGTCGACCGCGCGCTCGCGCCCTCCCGGGACCGTGCCGCTCGACGAGCCGCCGCCTCCTCCCGCAATGGTCGAACCCGACCCGTCGCTCGAGCCCGTTATCACGACGCGCACCGAGGGCGACCAGGAAATCCAGGAGTACCGCGTCAAGGGCAAGCTCTACATGATGCGGGTGAAGCCGAAGAACGGCCCGGCCTACATCCTCCTGGACCACAAGGGCGACGGCACTTTCATGAAGCAGGACAACACGCTCGACAATGGGGTGCGCGTTCCGCAGTGGATCGTGAAGGAGTTCTAAAAGGGGAAGCCAGGGGGGATGTCGGTATTCACGCCGGTTTCGGACGCCGAGGCGCGCGCGCTGCTCGAGCGCTATTCGCTGGGCGAGCTCGAGGCGCTCGAGGGAATCGCCCAGGGTGTCGAGAACACCAACTACTTCCTCACGACGACGACGGGCGAATACGTGCTCACGCTCTTCGAGCACATCCCGCGCGCCGACCTGCCTTTCTACGTGGGCCTGATGGACCACCTCGCGCACCACGACGTGACCTGTCCCGCGCCCATGCGCATGGAGGGCGGCGAGATGATCGCGGAAGTGAACGGCAAGCCCGCGTGCATCGTCACGCGGCTTCCCGGCGCGCCGATCACGCGCCCTTCCGCGGATGACTGCCGCACCGCGGGCGAGATCCTCGCGAGCATCCACGTCGCCGGCGTCGAATACGACGCCTCGCTCGCCAACGCGCGCGGCCGCGAATGGCGCGAACGTTTCGCCGAAGCCGTCGCGCCGAAGCTCTCTCGCGCCGAGAACGAGCTCATCGCGGCGGAGAACCGCTACCAGGCAATGCACGACGACAGCGTGCTGCCCCAAGGCGTGATCCACGGCGACTATTTCCACGACAACGTCCTCTGGGACGACGAAGGCGGCGGGGGCGTGATCGACTTCTACTTCGCCTGCGACGACGCGCTCGCCTACGACCTCGCGATCGCGGTGAACGACTGGTGCGCGACGCCCGAAGGCCGAATCGAGCAGGAGCGCGCCCACGCGCTCATCGCGGGCTACGAGACGCTGCGCCCGCTCGAGTCCTTCGAGCGCAGCCTCTGGCCGGTGATGCTGCGGCGCGCGGCGCTGCGCACCTGGCTCGGCCGCCTGGGATACAACTACTTCCCGCGCGACTCGCACATGACGATCCCCAAGGACCACGCGTTCTCCCGCCGCCTCCTCGAGCACCACATCGCGCACGCGAAGTCGCTCGCGGAGACGCTCGACTGAGATGGACGGGACCATCCGGGTCGCCGAGGTCGGCGCGGGGCGCGGCGCCGCGTGGCTGATCGAGGGCTTCGCGCTCTTTCGCGCCCGGCCCCTGGCGTGGATCGCGCTCTGCGCCGGCTGGATCGCGATCACCTTCGCGCTGATCGTCATTCCGATCATCGGCGGCGTGATCGCGAACTTCCTGCAGCCGGTGTTCTTCGCGAGCTTCGCCGTGATCACCTACCGCCAGCGCGCGGGCGAACCCATCGTGATGGGCGATCTCTTCATCGGCTTCAAGCACAACGTGCGCGCGCTGGTGAACCTCGGCGCGCTGCTGCTCCTAGCGGAGATCGCGATCTTCGCGCTCATGGCGGTGCTGGGGCTGCCGCTCACGGGCTCGCCCGACGGCACCTTCACCGTCGAGCAGTACGTCGAGCTGCTCAAGGGGCGCGAGTGGGTGCTGGCAATCGGTTTCCTCCTCACCGTGACGATCAAGGGCGCCGTCTGGTTCGCTCCGCCGCTGATCGCGTTCCACGGCATGACGACCGTGCAGGCGATGCGATGGAGCCTCTACGCGTGCGTTTCGAACCTGGGCGCGATGATCGTCTACGGCCTGGCCCTGTTGGCGCTCTTCTTCGTGGCGCTGCTGCCGTGGGCGCTCGGCCTGGTCGTCGTGATCCCGATGATGGTCATCAGCACCTATATCGGTTACCGTGACGTCTTCGAAGCGAAGGAGCAGGAATGAGCGTGCGCGCGTGGCGTAGGGGATGGACCATGACCGGCGCGATTGCGCTGGCGATCGCGTCGACGGCGGCGATGGCCGCGGACATTGGCGCCCTCACCACCAAGGCGGCGGCGGCGGCGAAGAGCGGCGATCACGCCGCGGCGCTCGACGCGCTCGACAAGGCCCTCGAGCAGGTGCAGACCGAGGCACCCCTGATGCTCAAGCAATTCACGATGGTCAAGGAGCCGGCGAAGTATTTCGGCGGCTACGAGGCGCGGACCGACGCCACTTTCCGGTCCGGCGAAAAGATGTACTTCTACGTGGAGCCCAAGAACCTGGTTTACCCGCGCAATTCAAAGGGATTCTACGAGCCCGGCTTCGAGGTCGACCTCGAGATGCAGGGGGCCACGGGCGAGCCGATGAAGAAGCCCAAGTTCGCGGAGTTCCGGCTGCCGACCAAATCGCGCGTGCAGGATTTCTACCTCAATCTCACGCTATCGCTCACCGGCGCGCCCGCGGGCAAGTACACCGTGCGCTTCATCGTGCGCGACCAGAACTCGAAGAAAAAGGGGACCGTCGAGCAGGTGGTGACCCTGAAGTAAGGGTCATGCCGGCACGAGGTTGGCGTACTGCAGGGCGAGCCACTTGGTGCCCTGCGAAGCGAAGCGCACCTGGACGCGCGCATCCAGGCCGCGGCCCTCGAAGTCGATGACCACGCCCTCGCCGAACTTGGCGTGCTTCACGTTCTGCCCGATCGCGAAGGGATGCTCGTCGGGCCGCTTGGTCTCGAACCCGGCGCGCGGCGCATTTCGATAGCGGTCCTTGTCGGCTTGCGGTGCCCGCCCGCCGCCCGCGCCCCACGCGCCACGCTCGGCCCCGCGTGAAAACGTGTTCTGCGCCCGATACTCGAACTGCTTTTCCGGGAGCACGATCCACTTCGTCAGCTCCGCGGGAATCTCCTCGACGAAGCGCGACACGATGCCGTAGCGCGGCTGGCCGTGCAGCATGCGGCTGCCGGCGTACGAGAGATAGAGGCGCTTGCGCGCCCGCGTGATGGCGACGTACATGAGGCGCCGCTCCTCCTCGAGGCCGCCATCCTCGAGCATGCTGTTCTCGTGCGGGAAGAGCCCCTCCTCGAGGCCGGACATGAACACCGCGGAAAACTCGAGGCCCTTCGCGGAGTGCACCGTCATGAGCTGCAGCGCGTCCTCGCCCGCCTTGGCCTCGAGCTCGCCCGCTTCCAGGCTCGCATGCGAAAGGAACGCGGCGAGCACCTGCTGCTGCGGCGTGCCGACCGCGGCGACGTCGACCTGCGCTTCGCCCGCGGGCTCGACGCCGTGCTCGAAATCCTCGGCGAAGAGCGTGGCGGCGTTGATCAGCTCGTTCAGGTTCTCGAGGCGCTCGGTGCCGTCCTTCTCCGCGGCGTAGTGGTCCTTGAGGCGGCTCCTCTCGACCGCTTCCTCGACCAGCTCGGGCAGGCGAAGGGATTCGGAGGACTTGCGCAGGCCATCGATCACCGTGAGGAACTGGCCGAGCGCGGCGCCGCTGCGTCCGGTGACGATTCCCGCGCGCGATGCGTGCATGAGGCTTCCCATGCCACGCTCGCCCGCTTCCTGCAATTGCTCGACCGAACGCGCACCGATGCCGCGCGGCGGGAAATTCACCACGCGCGTGAACGCGGTGTCGTCGTCGGGATTGGCGGCGAGGCGCAGGTAGGCGAGCGCGTGCTTGACCTCCTGGCGCTCGAAGAATCGCAATCCCCCGTAGACCTTGTAGGCGACCCCGGCGCGGAAGAGCGAGTGCTCGAGGATCCGCGACTGCGCGTTGGAGCGATAGAGCAGCGCCATCTCGGAGAGCCCCATGCCCTCCCGGTGCAGCGCCTTCACCTCGTCAACAATGAAACGCGCCTCTTCCTCGTCGTTGGCGGCGGCGTAGACGCGCAGCTCCTCGCCCTTGCCCTCGGAAGTCCAGAGGTTCTTGCCCAGCCGCGCCTTGTTCCTCGAGATGATCGCGTTGGCGGCGTCGAGGATGTGTCCCTGCGAGCGGTAATTCTGCTCGAGCTTCACCACCTCCGTGATGCCGAAGTCGCGCACGAACTCGTTCATGTTGCCGACTTCGGCCCCGCGAAACCTGTATATCGACTGGTCGTCGTCTCCGACCGCGAACACGCACCCACTCGTCCCCGCGAGCAGCTTGATCCACTTGTACTGCAGCTTGTTGGTGTCCTGGAACTCGTCGACGAGGATGTAGCGGAAGCGCGACTGGTAGTGATGCAAGAGGTTCAGGTGCGTGGTGAGCAGCTCGTAGGTTCTCAGCAGCAGCTCGGCGAAGTCGACCACGCCTTCGCGATTGCACTGCGCGTCGTAATCGGCGTAGAAGGCGACCATGCGGCGCGTGAACTCGTCGCCCGCTTCGACCGCGTTGGCGCGCAGGCCCGCCTCCTTGGCGTCGTTGATGAAGCCCTGCAGCTGGCGCGGCGGGTATTTCTCCTCGTCCAGGCCCTGCGCCTTGGCGAGCCGCTTGATGAGCGCGAGCTGGTCGGCGGAATCGAGGATCTGGAAGAGCTGCGGCAGGCCCGCGTCGCGGTGATGCGCGCGCAGCAGCCGGTTGCACAGCCCGTGGAAGGTGCCCACCCACATGCCGCGCGTGTTGATGGGCAGCATCGCCGAGAGGCGCGTGAGCATCTCGCGCGCCGCCTTGTTGGTGAAGGTGACCGCGAGGATGCCCGCCGGGCTCACTTCACCCGACTGGATCAGGTGGGCGATGCGCGTGGTGAGCACGCGTGTCTTGCCGCTGCCCGCGCCCGCGAGGATCAGGGCGCACTGGCGCGGCAGGGTAACCGCCTTGAGCTGCTCGGGATTGAGGCCGGAGGTGAGGCTGGACATGACGGCTGCGGGGTTCGAGGTGCAATTATTTCATGCCGCCGGGGCTCTCGAACGGCGAAATCCCTAAAATGCGGGATGCCCGCGATTCGTTCCGACCGCCCATGACACGCAGCGCCCGGGTGCCCATCCTAACGTGGCATGCGATGGGCGTCTCCGGGAACGACTACGCGACCAACGATCACGTCGCCTTCGCGCGCGACCTGGAGGCGATCCACGCGGCGGGACTGCGCATCGTTTCCCTGCGGCGGATCGCCGATGCGCTCATCGCGGGACGCCTCGACAAGCTCGAAGGCTGCGTCGGCCTTTCGATCGACGATGGCGCAGATCTGGATTTCCACGATGTGCCGCAACCTGCCTGGGGCCCGCAGCGCGGCATGCTGCGCGTGCTCGCCGATTTTCGCGCGCGCCGCGGCGTCGACGCGCAGCCCGACCTGCATCTCACCTCCTTCGCCGTCGTCTCGCCGCAAGCGCGCGCGCACCTCGACCGGACCTGCATGGCCGGATGCGGTTGGTGGAACGACGATTGGTGGCCGGCCGCGGAGGCCACGGGCCTCATGTCGATCGAGAACCACAGCTGGGACCACAATCACGAAAGTCTCGAGACCAGCGCCACCACTGCGGCGCCCGGCACGTTCGCGATCACGTCGGAAACGGAGGCCGAGGTCGAGATCGGCGCCGCGGCTCGCTGGCTGCGCCAGCGGCGCCAACGCGGCGGCGCGGTGCTCTTCGCCTATCCGTACGACGACGTGAGCGAGTTCCTTTCGACCTCCTGGCTGCCGCGCCACGGTCCCGCCGGCGAAATCCTCGCGGCGTATGCCGGCGACAGCGCCCCGGTGGTGCGCGAGAGCTCGCGATGGCGAATTCCGCGCTACGGATTCGGGCGCGACTGGAAATCGGAAAGCGGCTTGCTCGACGTCCTGCGCGACGCCGGCGTGGCGGCGCGGCCGCGCGGAAGGATCTTCCGGATGCTCGCCGCCGCGAAAGGCAGGCTGCGCGCGGCCGGCGTGCGTCGCGCCCGCACCTGGAGCGACCACCTGCGCACCTGGGAAGTGAGCGACGCCCGCGTGCTCGCGGGCGATCTCTTCCGGCGCAGCTTCGGCCAGGACGTCCCCGATTACCCGCGCCACTTCGTGCTCGTCTACTCACCCGAATCGGGACCGGGCTCCACCACGCCCGAGGTCGTCGCCTACTGCCACCAGAGGGCCTTCGAGGAGGTCTATCTCGAGGGCGGAATGTGCGCCGACGCCGGTGCCTATCGCCGCATGCCGCGCTGGCTCTTCGAGCAGGCGCGCGCGCAAGGTGGGCTTGCCACGATCGTCAGCCGTCAGAGCATCGCGATGCTGGGCGACAGTCCCGCCACATTCGGCCATGTCGGCGAGCCGCGCGCCCGAGCCGCCGACCTGCGCACCGGATTCGTCGACACCGGCAAGGAACACCTGATGGTGTTCTGGCGGCGCGAACTGCCCGAGGAGGAGAAGCGGCGCCTGATCGAGCGCGTCGCTTCCATCGGCGCCTTCTAGCTATCTTCCCTCGAGAACCTCGGGCAGCGACACGCCCTTCACGTCGCGGATCTTGGCCATCAACGCGCGCGCCTCGGCCTCGCCGCCAAGACCGGGGACCTGGACCTTGAACGACCCATCGGGCGCGGCCACGACCACGGCGGGATAGCCGCCGGCGCGCAGCGCGCGGATGAGGGCGCGGGCATCGTCGCGTTCAGCCACTGAAGCGGCTTGCACTCGCCACGTTCCGCCGGTGCGCGCCGCTGCGCCGGTCATTTCCGTCTCCTGCGCCCATTCCTCGATCTGCCTTGCATCGACCTTGGCGACCTGCGGCGCCCCGTCGCGCGGCTTCTGGTAGAAATCGAGCGGCGTGTCGAGCGTGACGGTCGGGTGTCCTTCGGATCCGACGCTGATCTGGCCCTCGAGCAGGCACACCAGGTCGCGCGCGTCCGTCGACTTACCCCACAGGTCGGTGCCGCGGATGCCGGCGGTGACGTTCTTCACGCGGATGCTCACTTCGCGCCGCTGCGATTTGCGCAGCGCGTCGGTCGTGAAGCGGAACGCGCCGTCGAGCACCGCGAGCGCCGCGCGGAAAATGCCGCGATCCTCGACTCTTTCGATCACGAAGCGCGCATTCTCGCCGAGCTTCACGGTGCTGCCCTCGCCCAGGCGCAGTTGCACGCGCGCATCCGTTCCGGTGCGCAGCCGGTCCTGCGGCTGCAGCGCGGTCCCGGGCGTGAGCGGCACTGCGTTGCCGCCGCGCTCGAGCCACGCCGGGTACTGCACCGCCTCGACCACGGCCGGCTCGGCGTGGGCGAGCGCCCCGCCGATGGCCAATGCCGCCAGAAATGCACTTGCCGCTTTCATCGTCTTCTCCGAGTGAACTCCCAGCGCTACTTACGGCCCGAGCGCCGCGTTGGATGCGTGCCCCAGAAAATGCCCCAGACTGCGCGTCAAATCAAGGGTTTGGTGTGACCCGCCTGATATAATTTCGAGCATGGATCCCCACTATCATCCTCGCGCGGTCGAGCCGCTGGTGCAGAAGGACTGGACCGAGCGCCGCGCGTTCGTCGCGCCCGACGTCTCCACCAAGCCCAAGTACTACTGCGTGTCGATGCTGCCCTACCCTTCGGGGAAGCTGCACATGGGGCACGTGCGCAACTACACGATCAACGACGTGCTCTACCACTTCATGCGCATGAAGGGCTTCAACGCCCTCATGCCGATGGGCTGGGACGCGTTCGGGCTGCCGGCGGAAAACGCGGCGATGGCGAACGGCGTACCGCCCGCGAAGTGGACGTGGGACAACATCGCCTACATGAAGAAGCAGTGCCAGGCGATGGGATGGGCGATCGACTGGACGCGCGAGATCGCAACCTGCTCGCCCACCTACTATCGTTGGAACCAGTGGTTCTTCCTGCGCATGTGGGAGAAGGGCCTCGTCTACAAGCAGACCGGCGTGGTGAACTGGGATCCGGTCGACATGACCGTTCTCGCCAACGAGCAGGTGATCGACGGGCGCGGGTGGCGCACCGGCGCCCTGGTCGAGAAGCGCGAGATTCCGACGTGGTACATGCGCATCACGCAGTACGCCGACGAGCTGCTCGATTCGCTCGACGCGCTCGGGTGGCCCGAGCAGGTGAAGCAGATGCAGCGCAACTGGATCGGGCGCAGCGCCGGGGTCGAGTTCGTGCTTCCCTACGCCCCCGAGACGGCGAAGCGCATGGCCGACGGAAAACCCGGGCTCACGGTCTTCACGACGCGTGTCGACACGATCATGGGCATCACCTTCGCGGCGGTCGCGGCGGAGCATCCGCTCGCCGCGGAATCCGCCCAGGGAAACCCGGCGCTCGCCGCGTTCATCGAGGAGTGCAAGCGCGGCGGCGTGCAGGAGGCCGGGCTCGCCACGATGGAGAAGAAGGGCATGGCGACGGGCTTCTTCGTGCTCCATCCGATCACGGGCGCGAAGGTCGAGGTGTGGGTCGGCAACTACGTCCTCATGGGCTACGGCGAGGGCGCGGTGATGGCCGTTCCCGGCCACGACGAACGCGACTTCGCCTTCGCGCTCAAGTACAACCTGCCCATCGCGCAGGTGATCGACGTAGGCGGCCGCGAATACTCGACCGATGCGTGGCAGCCCTGGTACGCGGAATATGGCCGCAACATCAATTCGGGCAAGCGCTTTGCGGAGCTCGACGGCAAGACCTACGACGAGGCGATCGAGACGGTGGTCGCGAAGCTCGGTGCGCTCAAGGTACCGGCCGCGCGCCGCGTCACCTATCGGCTGCGCGACTGGGGCATCTCGCGCCAGCGCTACTGGGGCACGCCCATCCCGATCATCCAGTGCCCGAAGTGCGGCGACGTGGGCGTTCCCGACGGTGAGTTGCCGGTGGTGCTGCCCGAGGACCTGGTGCCCGACGGCTCCGGCAGCCCGCTCGCGAAGACGCCGTCGTTCTTCGAGACGAAGTGTCCGAAATGCGGCGGCGCCGCGCGCCGCGAGACCGACACGATGGACGTCTTCATCGATTCGGCGTGGTACTACATGCGCTACGCCTGTCCCGACGCGAAATCGATGGTCGATCAGCGCGCGCAGCATTGGATGCCGCTCGACATCTACATCGGCGGCATCGAGCACGCGATCCTGCACCTGCTCTACGCGCGCTTCTGGACCAAGGTGATGCGCGACATGGGCTTGATCCAGGTCGACGAGCCGTTCGCCAACCTGCTCACCCAGGGCATGGTGCTGAACCACATCTTCTCGCGGCGCGGCGACAAGGGCGGGATCGAGTATTTCTCGCCCGACGACGTCGCGACCGTGACCGACTCGGAGGGTCGGATCACCGGCGCGAAGCTCAAGTCCGACGGCGCGGCGGTGGACTACGAGGGCGTGGGAACGATGTCGAAGTCGAAGCGCAACGGCGTCGATCCGCAGGACATGATCGAGCGCTACGGCGCCGACACCGCGCGCTTCTACGTGATGCAGGCCAATCCCCCGACCGACACGGTGCTCTGGTCCGACGAGAGCGTCGAAGGCTCGTTCAAGTTCCTGCGGCGATTGTGGACGATGGTGCACGAGCACATGTCGGCGGGTGTGGTCGCCCGTGACCCTCTCCCCAGCCCTGCGCCAAGGGAGACGGTGCTCTCCGTGGAGCTCAAGGCGCTGCGCCTCAAGCTGCACAAGACCATCGAGAAGGTCGCCGACGATTACGGCCGGCGCATGCAGTTCAACACCGCGATCGCCGCGGTGCGCGAGCTCCTCAACCTCTACTCGGACGGCAAGGACGGCTCCCCCGCGGCGCGCGCGGTGGCGCAGGAGGTGCTCGAGGACGCGGTGCTGCTCCTCTCGCCGATCGTGCCGCACATCGCGACGGTGTTGTGGAGCGAGCTGCGTCCCGGCACGAGGCTCCTCGACCAGCCCTGGCCCAAGGTCGATGCGCACGCGCTCGTGCAGGAGTCGATCGAGCTCGTGATCCAGGTGAACGGCAAGTTGCGCGGCCATCTGCAGGTGCCGGCGGGAGCGAGCCGCGAGGAGATCGAGGCCGCGGCGATGGAGCACGACGCGGTGCTCAAGTTCGCGGGTGGACAGAAGGCGAAGAAGGTCGTTGTGGTGCCGGGACGGCTGGTGAACGTCGTTGTCTAGGAAATTGGGTCCCCGCCTGCGCGGGGATGACCGCGCCACGATCGTCTTCGGTCGCTGCCTGATGGCCGCCCTGCTGCTCGTCGGCACGGTCAGCTGCGGCTTCAAGCTGCGCGGCGACCCCGAGGTCGGCATCCGCAAGCTGTTCGTTTCCGCCAACGTGCCTTCGCTGGTCGCGGTCGAGATCCGCCGCGCGCTCGTCGCCGGGCCCACTCGCATCGTCGCGACGGCTCCCGAGGCCGAGGCGCACCTGCGCGTGCTCACGGAGTCGCGCGACAAGACCGTGTTCACGATCACCACGGCGGGCCGCGTGTACGAGTACCAGCTCAAGATCTCCGTGCGCTACGAGCTGGTCGTTCCCGGGCGCGAGGAACCCGTGATCCCGTCCACCGAGATCACGACGCGACGGCTCATCACCTACAGCGAGGCCGCGCCGACCGCGAAGGAAGTCGAGGAGCAGCTCCTCTACAAGGACATGCAGGTGGATCTCGCGCGCCAGATCCTGCGGCACGTCGCGGCGATGAAGCGCGAGCTCTGATCCATGAAGCTCGCGATCCGCCAGCTCGAAGGCGCCCTGAAGAAGGGCCTCGACCCGCTCTACGTGATCCACGGCGCCGAGGCGCTGCTCGCGCTCGAGGCCGCCGACCGCATTCGCGAGGCCGCGCGGCGCGCCGGTCACAGCGAGCGCGAAGTGCTCTTCGCCGAGCCCGGTTTCGACTGGGGGCGGCTGGGTGCCGCGGGAGCGAACCTCTCGCTCTTCGCATCTAGGCGAATCATGGAGCTGCGCATTCCCACGGGTAAACCCGGCGCCGAGGGCGGCCGCGCGATCGAGGCGTGGTGCGGAAAACTCCCGGAGGACACTGTCGCGCTCGTCCTCCTCCCTGAGCTCGAATGGCAGCAGCTGCGCACGAGCTGGTTCGGCGCGCTCGAAGCGGCGGGAACGGTGGTGGAGGCGAAGCCGATCTCGCGCGACGAGCTTCCCGATTGGCTCGCCGAGCGGCTCTCGCGGCAGGGCCAACGCGCCGCGGTCGAGACACTCGAGTGGCTCGCCGAGCGCGTCGAGGGCAACCTGCTCGCGGCGCGCCAGGAGGTCGAGAAGCTGGCGCTCCTGCTGCCGCCCGGGGAGATCGCGCTGCAGGCGATCCGCGACGCCGTCACGGACGTCTCCCGCTTCGAGCGCGACACGCTCGTCGAGGCGATCCACGACGGCGACGTGAGCCGCATCGCCCGCGCGCTCGCCTCGCTGCGCGCCGAGGACGAGCCGCTGCCGCTGCTCCTCTGGACGCTCACCGAGGAGCTGCGCCTGCTCATCACGCTCGCGGCCGGGCAGCGCCCGCGGCGCTACCTTCCCCCGGACCGGGCCGCCGCGGACCTTCGACCGTGAACTCTTGCGGGCCCACCGGATCGACCGCATGATTAAAGGAGTTGAAATCGGCGATCCCTGGGACAACATGATCGAGCTCGCCCTCGGAATCGCCGGCCGCCCCACGCTGGAAACATGCCCGACAACCTGAACCCCCCAACCGACATCCACGCCCTGGTGCAATCGCTAGGCGAGGCCGCCCGGAGCGCGAGCCGCGTGCTAGCGCCCGCACCGACCGCGCTCAAGAACCAGGCGCTCGAGGCCGCCGCCGAGGCGCTGGGCGATCGCGAGAAGACGATCCTCGCCGCCAACGCCCAGGACGTGAAGGGCGCGCGCGCCGAAGGCGCCGACGACGCGTTCATCGACCGGCTCGTGCTCACCGCGAAGGCGATCGAGGCGATGGCGCAGGGCTTGCGCGAGATCGCGCAGCTCCCGGACCCGGTCGGCGAGGTGAGCTCGCTCACGCGACGTCCCTCCGGCATCCAGGTCGGCAAGATGCGCGTGCCGCTCGGCGTGATCGGCATCATCTACGAGTCGCGGCCCAACGTGACCGCGGACGCCGGTGGCCTCTGCCTCAAGTCGGGCAACGCCTGCATCCTCCGGGGCGGAAGCGAGGCTCTCAAATCGAACCAGGCGATCGCCGCCTGCCTCGCCGCGGGACTCAAGGCCGCGGGGCTGCCGGAGGACGCGATCCAGCTCGTGGACACTCCCGACCGCGCGGTCGTGGGCGAGCTGGTGGCTCTCGACAAGTACATCGATGCAATCATCCCGCGTGGGGGGAAGAGCCTGATCGAGCGCATCGCCGCGGAAGCGCGCGTGCCGGTGATCAAGCACCTCGACGGCATGTGCCACGTCTACATCGACGAGCGCGCCGATCCCGCCAAGGCGATCGCGATCGCCGACAACGCAAAGACGCAGCGCTACGGCACCTGCAACACCATGGAGACCCTCCTCGTCGCGCACGCGATCGCTCCGGCCGTCCTCCCGGAAATCGGCCGCATCTACGCCGCGAAGAAGGTCGAGATGCGCTGCTGCGCGGAGACGAAGGAGATCCTCAAGAAAGCGGGAATCAAGGGCCTCAAGGCCGCGACCGACGAGGACTTCCACACCGAGCACCTCGCGCCGATCGTCAACATCCGGGTCCTCCCGGGCCTCGACGAGGCGATGACGCACATCGCTACCTACGGCTCGCAGCACACCGACGCGATCGTCACCGAGGATTGGGGCCGCGCGCAGCGGTTCCTGCGCGAGGTCGATTCGAGCTCGGTGATGGTGAACGCCTCCACCCGCTTCGCCGACGGCTTCGAGTACGGCCTCGGCGCCGAGATCGGCATCTCGACCAACAAGCTGCACGCGCGGGGGCCGGTGGGCCTCGAGGGGCTCACGTCGCAGAAGTGGATCGTGCTCGGCGACGGGCACGTGCGTAGCTGACGTGGTCGAGGGACGAGCCGTGGGGATGAAACAGTCGGCCATCGGACTCTTCGGCGGCACTTTCGACCCGATCCACTTCGGGCACCTGAGGCTTGCGACCGAGCTCGCCGAGGCGTTCCATTTGGATAAGGTGGTGTTCCTTCCCGCCGGACTGCCGTATCACCGCGGCCGCTCGGCGCACGCGACCAACGAAGAGCGCCTCACGATGGTCAAGCTCGCCACGCAGCGCGACGCGCGCTTCGACGTCGACGACCGCGAGCTCAATCGCGACGGCAATACCTACACCTACGACACGCTCGCCGAGATCCGCAAGGAACGCGGGCAGGACGAATCGCTCGTCTTCCTCACCGGATCGGATTCCTTCGCGAAGATCGACACCTGGCATCGCTGGACGGAGCTCTTCGACCTCGCGCATTTCGCCGTCGCGATCCGCGCCGACGACGCGCAGTGGTTTTCGAAAGGCCCGGGCGCGTTCCCCAAGGACGCATGGCCGCGCATCACGCTGAACCTGCGCGAGCTGCTCGGTTCTCCCGCGGGCAAGATCATGACCTTTTCGATGACGCCGATCGCCATCTCGTCCACCGCGATCCGCGCGCTCGCGGGCGAAGGCGCCTCCATCCGCTACCTCACGCCCGATCCCGTGGTCGAGTACATCCGCTCGCACCAGCTCTACGCCAAGGTTTCGGCGCCGGCCCAACCCGGGGCGCACGCATGAAGCGCCTCACGACGCTGGCGAAGAAGAAGCTCGTCATCGCCGCGCTGGAGGACATCAAGGCGCACGACATCCAGGCGATCGACGTGCGCAAGCTCACCTCGATGTTCGACTGGATAGTGGTCGCCAGCGCCGATTCCGCGCGCCAGACCAAGGCGCTCGCGCGCAACGTGCGCGACGACCTCAAGGACGCGGGCGCCGTCATCATCGGCGTCGAGGGCGAGGAGTCGGGCGATTGGGTGCTGGTGGACGCGGGCGATATCGTCGCGCATGTGATGCAGCCGGCGGTGCGCCAGTACTACAACCTCGAGGAGCTGTGGGGCGACGGCAAGTTCGACTCGCCCGTGAATTCCACCGCCCCCGTGAAGGCGGTCCGCAAGCGCTCGCGCGCGGGCAAGTAGCGGCCATGCGCGTCACCATCCTGTCGGTGGGTCACAAGATGCCGGCCTGGATCTCGGACGGCTTCCAGGAATATGCGCGTCGAATGCCGCCCGAGGTTCGCGTCGAGCTGGTCGAGCTCAAGCCCGAGGAGCGCGGCGCGGGGAAGAACGAGGCGCGCGCGAAGGCGGTCGAAGGCGAGAGGCTTATCGCAGCGGTTCCCGACGGCGGCACGCTGCTCGCCCTCGACGAGCGCGGCAAGGCCGTCACCACGAAGGGACTCTCCGTGATGCTGGGCGAGTGGATGCGCGACGCGAGCCACCCGGTGTTCGCTATCGGCGGCGCCGACGGGCTCGACGAGGCGGTCAAGGAGCGCGCCGCGAAGCTCATCTCGCTCTCGAGCCTCACGCTCCCGCATGCATTGGTGCGGGTCGTGCTCGCCGAGCAGCTCTATCGCGCGTGGTCCATCCTCGCGCGCCATCCGTACCATCGCGAATGAGACCCGACGCAGAGGGAGAACAGCAAGCCAACGAGATCGTCGTCCTGCCGGGCTTCGATGGCGCTGGGGCACTGCGTGCCGCGTTCGTGCAGGCGCTGGGCGAGCGGCACCCGGCGCGTGCGGTCGAATATCCGAACCGCACGCTCGACACGCTGCAGGGTTATGCGCGCTTCGCCGCGGGCGCCGTCGGGAACGAATCGCGCCCGGTGCTCATCGCCGAATCGTTCTCGGGGCTGGTCGCGGCCAAGTGGGCGGCGCGCGATCCCCATGTCGCCGGCATCGTGCTCTGCGGCGCCTTCGCGCGCAGTCCGGTGCCGTGGGCGGCGCTCGGCGCCTCGATGCCGGCGGTCGCCCAATTCCTCGGCGCGAGCGTGATGGCGCCGATGGGAATCGCCTCGGGCGACCCCGCGCGCCGGCGTTGGGGCGAGGCGCTCGCAGGAGCCTTGCGCACCCTCGAGCGCGACGTGATCGCCGAGCGCCTGCGCCTCATCGCGCTCTCCGACGTGCGCCCGGAGCTGCGCATGCTGCGCATCCCCGTCGTGTTGGCGCAGTTCGATGATGACCTCGTGATCGGCTCGCGCGCGCGCGACGAGCTCGCGCAGTCGTGTCCGGGAGCCGAGGTGATCCGCATTCCCGGCCCGCACTTCGCGATCGAGACGCGGCCACGCGAGACCGCGGCAGCGATCCTGCCGCGCATCGCGTCGTGGTTTGCTCGGCCACGGGAGGCCGCATGATCTATCTCGCCTCTCGCAGCCCGCGGCGGCGCGAGCTGCTCGAGCAGATCGGCGTGCGATTCCAGATGCTCCTCTTCCGCGAAGGCGTGCGCTGGGATGCGGACACCGACGAGGCCGTGTTGCCCGGGGAGATTCCCGAAGATTACGTCCGGCGCGTCGCGCTGGCGAAGGTGCGCGCCGCATGGAAGCGAGTGGTCATGCGGCGCGGGCTGTCGCATTTCCCGGTCCTCGCCGCCGATACCACCGTAGCTCTTGGCACGCAGATCCTCGGCAAGCCCGCCAACAGCGACGAGGCGCGCCGCATCCTCGCGCTCCTCTCCGGCACCGAGCATCGGGTGCTCACCGCCGTGGCGATCGCCCTCGAGGATCGCTGTGAGCTCGCCGTGAGCGAGTCGCGGGTGACCTTCGAGCCGCTCGACGCCGCGCGCATCGCCGCGTACGTCGATTCGGGCGAGCCATTCGACAAGGCGGGCGCCTATGGAATACAAGGCCGCGCCGGGGCGTTTGTGGAGAGGCTGGAGGGAAGCTACACCGCAGTGGTGGGCCTTCCGCTCTACGAAACCGCCCGCCTGCTCCGCGAATTCGGAATTGTCGTACCCTGATGGGTAACTAAAGCTTTGGAACCACAGATGAACACAGATGAACACAGATGATCGGAGAAACAGCTAGCGGGTAGCGCCCCATTCAGCCGTCCGATTTGTCCCGGGACCATTCAAGGGTTCCGGGTCATCTGTGTTCATCTGTCCTCATCTGTGGTTCCCCAAGACCACAATGAACGAACAGATCCTCATAAACGTCACGCCGCAGGAGACGCGCGTGGCGGTGACCGAGCTGGGAGCGGTGCAGGAGCTGCACATCGAGCGCGACTCGAGCCGCGGCCTGGTCGGGAACATCTACCTCGGGCGCGTCTGCCGCGTGCTTCCCGGCATGCAGTCGGCGTTCGTCGAGATCGGCCTGCCGCGCGCCGCGTTCCTGCACGTCGCCGACATCTGGGGATCGCGTACCGCCAACGGCAATGGCGCGGTCGAGAAGCCGATCGAGAAGATCCTCTCCGAGGGCCAGACGCTGCTGGTGCAAGTGGTGAAGGATCCGATCGGCAGCAAGGGCGCGCGCCTTTCGACGCAGGTCTCGATCGCGGGGCGCCTCCTCGTCTACCTGCCGCAGGACCCGCACATCGGCATCTCGCAGAGGATCGAGGACGAGGCCGAGCGCGAGCACCTGCGGGAAAAGGTGCACGCGTTGATCCCGCCCGGCGAGACCGGCGGCTTCATCGTGCGCACGGTGGCCGAAGCCGCGAGCGACGCCGAGCTTACCGCCGACATTGAATACCTGATCACGCTCTGGAAGCAGATCCAGCAGCAAGCGCAGGTCGCCGCGGCGCAGGAGCTCCTGTACCAGGATCTCTCGCTCGCCACCCGCGTGCTGCGCGACCTCGTGACCGACAGCACGGAGCGCATCATCGTCGACTCGCGCGAAACGTTCCAGAAAGTCCAGGACTTCGCCGCCAAGTACACGCGCGGCGCGCTGCCCATCCTCGAGCAGTACGCCGGTGAGCGCCCGCTCTTCGATCTCTTCGCGGTGGAGGACGAGATCGAGAAGGCGCTCGCGCGGCGCGTGGACCTGAAGAGCGGCGGCTACGTGATCATCGACCAGACCGAGGCGCTCACCACGGTCGACGTGAACACCGGCGGCTTCGTCTCCGGACGCTCGTTCGACGACACCATCTTCAAGACCAACCTCGAGGCCGCGCAGGCGATCGCGCGGCAGCTCCGGCTGCGCAACCTGGGCGGGATCATCATCGTCGACTTCATCGACATGGACAGCGTCGAGCACCGCGACGCCGTGCTGGCGGAGTTCCGCAAGGCCCTCTCACGCGACCGCACGCGCGTCACTGTGAACGGCTTCTCGCAGCTGGGACTGGTGGAGATGACGCGCAAGCGCACGCGCGAATCGCTCGCACACGTGCTCTGCGAGGCCTGCCCCATTTGCGAAGGGCGCGGCGCGCTCAAGACGCCGCAGACGATCTGCTACGAGATCCTGCGCGAGATCCTGCGCACCGAGCGCCAGTTCGGCGCGAAGGAGTACAGGATATTGGCGTCACAGAAGGTCATCGACTTGTTCCTGGAGGAAGAGTCGACGAGTCTCACGCAGCTCGGGGACTTCATCGGCAAACCGATCTCGATGCAGGTGGAGACCGCTTATATGCAGGAGCAGTACGACGTGATCCTGGTCTGACCCCGACTACTTGTTGCTCTCCAGCGGCTGCGTGGTGTTGGGCGACGGGTCGGGCTTCGGCGGAGAATCCGGCGGACGATAGTTCGGATCCAGTTTCGGGATCTTCATCGTCGCCTCGGGGCTGAAGGCCGCGGGTTTCTCGGGGACCTTGGGCGGTCCGCCCGGGCCGAGGGGCTGGGTCTGCTCGGGCGGGGGCCTGGCCGCGGGCATGCGCACCGTGCTCTCCGGCTTCGCACCGCTCATGCGCTGCGTGTCTCCGGGCTTCACGGCATCCATCTTGTGCGTGCGGTCGACGCCATCCATGCGCACGGTGCGGTCTTCGCCGTCCATCCGTTGCGTGCGATCGGCGCCTTGCGGGAGCTTCTGCGTGCTGCCGACTCCGGCTGGAAGCTTCTGGGTGCTGTCGTGTCCCTCGGGCAGCATCTGCGTCTTTTCCATTTGCGCCGGCGTGAGCTTCGCCGCCGGTGCGCCCGGCATCTGCGACATGAAATCGTCGGAGATGAGCGGCTGCGCGGGCTTGGGCGCGGGCTTCGGCACAGGAGGAGCGGGCGGAGCAGGCTTGGGTGCCGCCGTCGTGTCGGCCACCGAGAACTTCGTGGTCTTCATGAGCTCGACGGGCATTTCCCTCACCATCGGCTCGGCGACCGCTGCGGCGGCGACCGATTCGGCAGCGCCGGGCGCGGTGGCGGCATGCTCGCCGACCCGCGTAATCAATCCTTCGATCATGTCGCGCTGGGCCTTCAGGTCCTTCTCGACCGCCTTCACCTTCGCCATCTGCTCGTTGATCGACGAGGTTTTCTCATTGATCTTCGCCAGATTATCGAGGCGCGACTGCAGCGTCGCCTTGTGGTCCTTGATCTGCACCTCGAGCGGCAGCACCACCGCCTGCACCCAGCGCTCGGTCTGCGTCTTGGCGTCGGTGAAGTTGCGCTTGGCTTCCTTCACCAGCGTGTTGTAGAAATTCTTCACGACGAAGTGCTTTTCCTTGCCGAACACGTTGACCGGGTTCTTCACGAACTCGTTGGTCTGCATGACCAGCAGCTGCAGCTTGGTGCGGTGCGGATCGAGGTCGAGCGACGGCAGCTTCATCTTCTGGAACTTGAACTTCTCGATGAAGGTGTTGTAGACGCCCTGCATCAGCTTCTTGATGTCCTCGGAGGCGATGAATACGGCCTGGAAGTCGTCGCTCATGTCCTTCACCAGCGTGTTCATGCCGCGCTGAAGGGCGATGGTGGTCCAGGAATCCTCGATCGACTGCGCGCTCTTGGCTAGCGTGACGTCGAGCTTCTGCGAGTTGAGCAGGTCCATCAGCGCCGAGCGCTTGTGGTTGAACTGCGCGTGGTTCACCTTGTACTCGGCGAGCGCCGAGTTGTAGGCGTTCTTTTCCGCCGTGATCGTCTGCCAGAGCTTCTGCACCACCTCGCGGCTCTTTCCCACCAGCCCCGACAGCTCGACGATCTCGGCCTTGTTCGCCTCCTGCTTCTTGCCCACGGAGGCGCGCGACGACATCATCATGCCGCCGATCTCGTTCAACACCGCCTTGCACAGGATCGAGCGCTTCATCGGCACGATCTCGTCGGCGAGGAAGCGCTCGAGCGCCTCGATGCCGCTCTTCTTCACCAGCTCGGCGTCGCCCTTGATCTTGCCCACCAGCGCCTTCTGCGCCGAAAGCGGGAAGATGCGCTCCCTGGGAAGCCTGAGCTGCGTGGCCGTCGTGTCGACCATGCGGCCGATCGCGCTATCGATCTCGGTCTGGGTCTTGAGCTCGTCCCAGGTGATGTCGATCTTGTTCAGCACCGCGATCTTCTGCGGCAGGCCCGGCTTCACGTAGCGGTCCCAGATCTCCATGTCGCTCTTGGTGACGCCGGTGTCGATGGAGAGCAGGAACAGGACCGCGTGGGCATTCGGGATCGTGCTCACCGTGAGCTCGGGCTCCATGCCGAGCGCATTCAGGCCCGGCGTGTCGAGAATGGAGATGCCATTGCTGAGCAGCGGGTGCGGGTAGTTGATCATGGCGTAGCGCCACGCCGGCACCTCGACCAGCTCCTCCTCGCCGGGAAGCTCGCCCTTCTCGTTCAACATCGGCGCGAGGCCCAGCATGCGAGCTTCGAGCGCGTAGACCTTCTTGGTGTCGGCGAGCGCCTTGAGGGCCTTCTTCATGTCAGACGCCGAGTTGGTGTTCAGGCGCACCTTGCTCCACTCGACCGGAACGTTCTTCAGCTGCGAGATCGACTCGTCGCGGTAGCGCGTCTCGACCGAGAGCAGCTTGAGGTAAGGCTCCTCCTTCGGGTCGTGGAAGATCTCGGTCGGGCACATCGTGGTGCGGCCGACGTCGGAGGGCAGCAGCCGCTCCTTGAAGCTCGAGAAGAAGAGCGCGTTGATCAGCTCCGACTTGCCGCGCGAGAACTCCGCGAGGAAGGCGAGCATGAGGCGGCCGCGGTTGAGGTTCTCCAGCAGGTCGTAGAAACGGATCGACTGCTGGGCGTGAACCGATTGCGTGAGCTCCTCTCGCCACTGGTGGAACTGGGCGATCTCGTTCTCGAAGCGCTCCGAGGCGACGACGGAGTCCATGCGCTGGGGTTTTTCCTCCCTGGAGGAGGTCCCAGTGTATCCGAGTTTTGCCCGGAAGATGAGTGACTTGGCGGGGGTTTGGGCTAGCGGGAGCCAGCCTTGAGCTCGCGGGCGATCGCGAGAAAGCGCCGCCGCCACGCGGACAACTGGCCCGAGAGGAAGCGGTTCTTCATGGCCGCGGGTGCGGGATCCTGGCGGTTACGCGAAGGCGCGAAGGGTGGCGACATTGCCGGCGACGGTGACTGCGATCGGGGCGAAGAACACGACGGTGACGAGGATGGCGAGGGTCATTTGAAGCTCCTTGAGTGGGTGGTGCGTTGTTCGATGAGCCCACTCTAGGTGCGCGGCCGGGGCCGGGCCAGCGCGAAGCGACGAAATGCGAATTCCGGGGATCGAGGGGCCGAAAAACACCCCAAATGGAGTCCGGCAGGAGCCCCCTACAGGAGCGCGCGAGCCACCATGCGCAGGCTTTCCTGCTCAAGCCAGGCCACCGGAAGCATCAGCAGGAGCTGGAAAAAGATCAGGACGAACACCGGGGAAATGTCCACGCCCCCGATGAGCGGAATCGCCCTTTGCACGGGCTTGAGAAACGGGTTGGTGAGGGCGGAGAAGAAGGGCGCCACGGGGTGGTAGGGATTCACCCACGAGAGCACCGCCTGGATGATCACGGCTCCCATGAACACATAGATCGAGAGGCGGATCAGCTCGACGAACGCCAGGAACAGCAACACCGAGAGCACGCCCGGATTCTCGGCGGGCGAGCCTCCGGCGAGCAGCACCTTCAGGAACTGCAGCAGGAACTCGAACGCCCACGCCACCACGAGCGAGGAGAGGTCGAGGCGGAAGAGGCCCGGGATCACGCGGCGCATCGGGCGCACCGCCCAGTCGGTGAGCGCCATGGTGAACTGCGCGATCGGGTTGCGCGCCGGTGCGCGGAATACCTGCATCCAGAAGCGCACCAGTGCCGCGAGGATGAAGAGGCTGAAGAGCGCGTCGAGGACGAAGGCGATCGCCTGGGTGAGCATTGCTAGTCCTTGCCGAACGCGAGCCCGAGCTCACGCGAGCGCTCGGCGGCGGCCTTCACCGCCGCGACGAAATGCTCCTTCACTCGCGCGCGCTCGAGCACCTCGAGCGCCTTCTCGGTGGTGCCGCCCTTCGACGTGACCTGAGCCCTCAGCGTGGCCGGATCCTCGCCACGCTCGATGGCGAGCTTGGCCGCGCCGACGAAGGTCCAGAGCGCGAGCGAGCGTGCCGCGCCGGGCGCGAGGCCCAGCTCGCGCGCCGCCTCTTCGAGCGCCTCCATCGCGTAGAAGACGTAGGCAGGGCCGCTTCCGGAGACGGCGGTGACCGCGTCCAGGTCCGTTTCGGCTTCGAACCAGACCACGGCGCCCACCGCGGACATGAGCTCCTGCGCGGTCGAGCGATCGGCCGCGCCGACCGCCTCGGGTGCGTGGAGGCCGGTCACGCCCGCGTGCACCAGCGCCGGCGTGTTGGGCATCGCGCGCACGATGCGCGCGCGAGCGCCGAGCCAGCGCGCGAGGTCCTCGATGCGAATGCCCGCGGCGATCGAGAGGACCAGCGGGTCGCCGAGACGGGGCGCCACGGCGAGCGCGGCATCGCGCATCTGCTGCGGCTTCACCGCGAAGATCACGGCCTCAGCCTGGGCGAGTTCCCCTCCCGGCTTCTCGATCGCGCGCACGCCATGGTCGCCCTGGAGCTTGAGGCGCGCGACGGCGTCGACCTCGACCACCACGATGTCGCTCGCGGCCGCCCCCTTGGCGACGATTGCGCCGAGGATGGCGCGCGCCATGTTGCCGCCGCCGATGAACGCGAGCTTCATGCTGCCTTGGCGTTCCTGCGTTCGCCGAAGATCGCGGTGCCGATGCGCACCATCGTCGCTCCCTCGGCGATTGCTTCCTCGAAGTCCTGGCTCATTCCCATGGAAAGGGTGTCGATCGGGATTCCCGACTTCACGATCTGGTCGAACGTCCGGCGCAGCAACGCGAACTGCGCGCGGCGCTCCCCGGTCCCCGCATCGAGCCCCGCCATCCCCATGAGGCCGCGCAAACGCAGTCCCGGGACCGCGGCGACCTCGCGCGCGAGCGCAACCGCATCCGGGGCAGCCACGCCCCCTTTTGTCGCCTCGCCGCTGATATTCACCTGGATGCACACCTCGAGTGGGGACTGTCCGGCCGGACGCGACCGGCCCAACGCGAGGGCGATCTTCGCCCGGTCGACCCCGTGGACCCAGTCGAAGCCCTGCGCGATCTCGCGCGCCTTGTTGCCCTGCAAGTGCCCGATGAAGTGCCAGCGCGCGTCGCTCAAGTCGGAAAGCGCGGCGATTTTCGGGCCCGCCTCCTGCGCGTAGCTCTCGCCAAAATCGCGGCAACCGGCGCCGAATGCCGCGCGAAGCGCCTCGGGCGGTTGCCCCTTGGCCACGGCCACCAACGTCACCACGCGGCTATCCCCTTGTAACGCCTCGAAAATGCGCCGTCGAACGGCTTGCAGGTTGGCGGCGATTGGGGACATAATCGAATCGACTTTTCGGGGCGATTCTACCGCAGCGACCCCCACCCTCCGCTGCGAGCCCCGTCTTCAGGGACTAAAGACCAATGGATATCGCTGAACTCCTAGCCTTCTCGGTGAAGAACAAGGCCTCCGACCTGCACCTCTCGGCGGGCCTCCCGCCGATGATCCGGGTGCACGGGGACGTGCGCCGCATCAACGTCGCCGCCCTCGAGCACAAGGACGTGCACGGGATGGTGTACGACATCATGAACGACTCGCAGCGCAAGGTTTACGAGGAAACGCTCGAGGTCGACTTCTCGTTCGAGATCCCGAACCTCGCGCGCTTCCGCGTGAACGCGTTCAACCAGAACAGGGGCGCCGGCGCCGTCTTCCGGACGATTCCCTCCAAGGTGCTCTCGCTCGAGGACCTGAACGCTCCCAAGATCTTCGCCGAGATCGCCAACCAGCCGCGCGGCCTGTGCCTCGTGACGGGTCCCACGGGGTCGGGCAAGTCGACGACGCTCGCGGCGATGGTCGACCACGTGAACAACAACGAGTACGGCCACATCCTCACGGTCGAGGACCCGATCGAGTTCGTGCACGAATCCAAGAAATGCCTCATGAACCAGCGCGAGGTGGGGCCGCACACGCTGTCGTTCTCGAACGCGCTGCGCAGCGCCCTTCGCGAGGACCCGGACATCATCCTCGTGGGCGAGATGCGCGACCTGGAGACGATCCGCCTGGCGATGACCGCGGCCGAAACGGGCCACTTGGTGTTCGGCACGCTGCACACGTCGTCGGCGGCAAAGACCGTCGACCGGATCATCGACGTGTTTCCGGCGGCCGAGAAGGAAATGATCCGCGCGATGCTTTCCGAATCGCTGCGCGCGGTGATCTCGCAGACGCTCTGCAAGACCAAGGACGGCAGCAGCCGGGTCGCTGCGCACGAGATCATGATCGGCACCCCCGCCATCAGGAACCTCATTCGCGAGGCGAAAGTGGCGCAGATGTACTCCGCCATCCAGACGGGCGGGGCGATCGGCATGCAGACTCTCGACCAGAACCTCCTGGACCACGTGAAGCGCAACCTCATCTCGATGCCCGAGGCGCGCTCGAAAGCGGCCAACAAGGATAATTTCGTCGGCGGCTAGTGCCTCCGCACCTTCCAAAGGGAACCCTCCATGGAACGCGAACAATCACTGAAATTCATGCACGACCTGCTGCGCGCCCTGATCGCGCGCAGGGGCTCGGACCTGTTCATCACCGCGGGCTTCCCCCCGGCGATGAAGGTCGACGGCAAGGTGACGCCGGTCTCGCAGCAGAGCCTGTCGCCGGTTCACACGCAGGAGCTCGCGCGCTCGATCATGACCGACAAGCAGGCGGCCGAGTTCGAGGCGACCAACGAGTGCAACTTCGCCATCAGCCCCTCGGGGATCGGGCGCTTCCGCGTGAACGCGTTCGTGCAGCAGGGACGCGTCGGGCTGGTGCTGCGCACCATCACGACGTCGATCCCGAAGTTCGACGAGCTCGGGTTGCCGCACGTGCTCAAGGACGTCGCGATGACCAAGCGGGGACTCGTGATCTTCGTCGGCGGCACGGGCTCCGGCAAGTCGACCTCGCTCGCGGCGATGATCGGCCACCGCAACGAGAACAGCTACGGCCACATCATCACCATCGAGGATCCGGTCGAATACGTTCACGAGCACCGCAACTGCATCATCACGCAGCGCGAGGTGGGAGTGGATACCGAGAACTGGTTCGCGGCCCTGAAGAACACGCTGCGCCAGGCACCCGACGTGATCCTGATCGGCGAGATCCGCGAGCGCGAGACGATGGAGTACGGCATCGCCTTCGCGGAGACCGGCCACCTTTGCATGTCGACGCTGCACGCGAACTCGACCAACCAGGCCCTCGACCGCATCATCAACTTCTTCCCCGAGGAGCGGCGCGCCCAGCTTCTCATGGACCTGTCGCTCAACTTGAAGGCGATCATCTCGCAGCGCCTCATCCCGAAGAAGGGCACCAAGGGACGCGTGGCCGCGATCGAGATCATGCTCAACTCGCCCCTCATGTCCGACCTCATCTTCAAGGGCGAGGTGCACGAGATGAAGGCGCTCATGGGCCGCTCGCGCGAGCTGGGCATGCAGACCTACGACCAGGCGCTGTTCGACCTCTTCGAGGCCGACATGATCACCTACGAGGACGCGCTGCGTAACGCCGACTCGGTGAACGACATTCGCCTGAAGATCAAGCTCGAGAGCAAGAACGCGAAGAACCGCGATCTCGGCTCGGGGTTGGAGCACCTCGAAATCGTCAAGTGACGTCGCGCTAGAGCCCGGTAGCGACGTCATCCCCGAGTCGTCGGGGATCCAATGAAAAGGCCCGCTTCGGCGGGCCTTTTCTTTTCTTCCATATTCTCGGCGAATCTGCGTAGGACCCGTCTGACAGGAACATCAGACGATTCCTACGATTGTTCCCTGTCCGTCCGACTCCCCCTCTTGCGCGGCCTCTTCAATATGGACGGACGCACAAAAGGGGACCGCCGTGAAGAAACTCCTCGCAATCGGGCTTGCCGCCTGCCTTCCCATCGCGCTTTCGGCCGAAGATCCGTCCTATTCCGACGCGCTGCTGGGGACGACAAGCGTCCTCGTCATCGACGAAGCCGCGCCGATCGACGTCCATTGCGCACCGGCCACCGCCGCGAACGGCGGCAGCAGCTGCATGGCGTTCAACCGTGCCGTATTGACCGCGCATACGCAAAAAGTTTCCACGCTCCGCGAGCGCGGACGCTGGATGTAGCAACCGGAGAGCCGCGATGAATAGCGACCAGATCCATGGCCACTGGCGTGAAATGAAGGGCTGGGCCCTCGAGCAACTGGGCCGCGTCACGCACGACCCCTGGAAGCGCATCGCCGGGCGCCGCGAGCGCCTGCTCGGGCGCCTCGAGGCCTCGCTCGCGTCCTCGCGCAGCATCGCCGAGGCGAGCTTCCCGAGGCGCGTGACGTCGATGCGCGGCGCCGAGCGCCGCGCCGCGCGCTGACTCCCAAACCCCGCTAAGCGGCCTTCTCGCCCGCTCCGTCCTTGAGCAGGTCGGCGAGATCGTCGGCGTGCTCTTCCTCGACCGCGAGGATCTCTTCCATCAGGCGACGGGTCGTCGGATCGTCACCGCCGAGGTACTGCACCATCTCGCGATAGCTGTCGATGGCGATGCGCTCGGCCACCAGGTTCTCGCGCACCATCTCCTTGAGCGACTTGCCGAGCCGGTATTCGGAGTGGCTGCGCTCGAGCAGCCCCGAGGGATCGAGGTTGGGCTCCCCGCCAAGCTGCACGATGCGTTCGGCCAACTTGTCGGCGTGCCCGAGCTCTTCCTGCGAGTGCTGCAGGAATTCGGCGGCCGCGACCTTCGCCTTGAGGCCCCTGGCCACGAAGTAGTCGTGGCGGTAGCGCAGCACGCAGACCACCTCGGTCGCGAGTGCCTCGTTGAGGAGCTTTATGACCTTGTCGCGATCGGCGCTGTAGTCCTCGGTCACCGCGCCTTCCTCGACGTGGCGGCGCGCGCGCTCGCGGATCGAGCGCACATCGCTCAGCGCGGAGCCCGCGCGCGGCTTGGGAGCTGGGGCGTTCATGGAGTCCTCCGTGGGGTCAGGAGAACATTGGAGCAGCCCGCCCGACGATCCCGCTGTCGGAATCGGTCGGATTCGGCTGTCGGCCCGCGCCGCGCCCTCAGACGACCGCGAGGTGCGGACGCGCCGCCGGGCTGAGGAGCGCGTTGAGGATCGTCGTGCCCCGGATCTCGGGAGCGAGCTTGGCGTGGGGGTGGGCGAGGAAGAATCCCTGCAGGTAGTCGGCGCGCGCACCCACCGCCAGGAGCGCCTCGGTACGCGACTCGATGCCTTCGACGGCGACCTTGGCGCCCGCCTCGTGCACAAGGTCGATCATTCCCGGAAGCATTCCCAGCGCCTGCGCGGGGCCGGACTTGCGGCTGTGCGCGGCGAGGTCGATCTTCACGATGTCCGGGCGCAGCCTCGCGAGGCGGTCGAAATCGGAATGTTCCAGGCCGAAATCGTCCATCGCGACGGACGCGCCGAGGTCGCGGTACGCCTCGACCGCCTCCCGCAGCATCGACTCGTCGGAGCACGGCGCCTCGAGGATCTCGATGCAGACGCGCTCGGGCACGAGCCCGTAGTAACCGATGATCTCACCAAGGTTGTGCCCGTTGCGGACGTCTTTCACGGCGGCCTCGGGATGGACGTTGATGAAAAGGGTGCGGTCGCCCGGGTCGACCGTGGCGAAATTGCGCAGGTGAAGCGCGCGGCAGGTCCAGTCGAGCAGGCTGCGGTTGCCTTCATCGACCCTGGCGAAGAACTCCTCGGTGTCGAGCTCCCCTCCCGAGCTATTCGCGGCCCTTGCGAGCGCTTCGAAGCCGAGGCATGTCGCGCGGCGCACGCCGTAGATGGGCTGGAAATGGGTCGTCAGGCGCGCACCCTCCCACGAGACCGAAGACCCGTCCCCCGCGCGCACCCGCTCTTCAGCGGCGTACGCCATTCCATCCCGCATGATCGCCCCGGCTCGCCATCGCGCCGGACAAGGCCGGCTATGAGGCGACTGTGCCCATCGGGCATTACCCGGCGGTTACCGGACCATTGCACCTGTAAGGCAGGTCAGGATTTGGGGCTGGCGAAGAAGGCGGAGAGCGCTTCGGCGATCTCGGACATGCGATAGGGCTTCTTCAGGACGCGGTTCACGCCGGCGGAGAGCGCCCGAGCCTCGAAGCCCACACCGCCGAAGCCGCTCGCGATGACGATCGGCAGCGCAGGGTTCACGCGGCGCATGTCGAGCGCGAGCTGCGTGCCGATCAGCTCGGGCATGACCTCGTCGCTCACGACGGCGTCGAAGCGCCGCGGGTTGGCGCGTACCGCCGCGAGCGCCTCGCGGCTGCTGTTGAATCCCACCGGCTCGTAGCCGAGCTGCGCGAGCATCTCCTCGAGGGCGTGCAGGACGTCCACCTCGTCGTCCACGGCAAGGATCACCTGGCCCGCGCCCCTTGGCAGCTCCGCCTCGGCCTCGGCTTCCGCCTCGCCCGGCTCGACGTGCGGAATCCAGACCGTGAACGTGGTGCCGCGGCCGAGCTCGCTCGCCACCTCGAGGAAGCCCTTGTGCTCCATGACCACGGAATGCACGAGGGCGAGGCCGAGGCCTGTGCCGCGCCCCGCGGGCTTGGTGGTGAAGAAGGGCTCGAAGATGCGGTCGATCACCTCGGGCGCGATGCCGTGGCCGGTATCGCGGACGGAAATGCGCACGTACTCGCCCGGCGGAATCGTCCCGGTGCGAACCTTGCGCGGCTCCGCGATCGACTCCATGGCGAGCGAGAGCTCGACCGCGCCGCCGCTTCCCATCGCCTGCACGGCGTTCGTGCAGAGGTTCATGAAGAGCTGGTGCAGCCGCGTGGGGTCGCCCAGTACGGTGGTTTCCTCCGCGTCGTTGGCGAGGCGCACCTCGATTCCCGCGGGAGAGGACCCGCGCACCAGCTCGACCACCTCCTGGGCGATCGGCGCGACGATCACCGGCATGCGCGCCACGCCCTCGGCGCGGCTGTACGACAGGATCTGCGTCACCAGCGACTTGCCGCGGTTGCCTGCCCCCATGATGGTGTCGAGGTAGCGGCGCATGTCGTCGTCCTTCGCCTTGAGCTGCGCGAGCTCGCCGTAGCCGAGGATCGCCCCGAGGATGTTGTTGAAATCGTGCGCGATGCCCCCGGCAAGGTGCCCCACGGCCTGCATCTTCTCCGCCTGCTTGAGCTGGGCTTCGAGGCGCAGCCGCTCCTCTTCCGCGCGCACCTTCTCGGAGACGTCCTTCACGAAGCCGATCACGCGATGCGCGGTGGGGTTCGCGGGATCCTCGGTGCGGTAGGCATTGACGCCGACGGTCGTGAATTCGCCGTCGTCGCGGCGGAAGCGATATTCGATGGCGATGTGCGAGATCGTCCCCGACAGCAGCTGCTGGCGCAGCCCCTTCAACCGGATGCGGTCCTCGGGATGCACGCGCTCCATCCAGCTGCGCACCGTGGAGATTCTCTCCGGCGTCGTGCCGAGTACAGCGCGAGTGTCGCCATCCCAGACCACGGCGGAGCTCAACGGATCGTATTCGTAGAGGAGATTGCCGCTCGCGCGGATCACTGCCTCGTGGCGGTGGCGCCAGGCCTCGGTCTCGCGCACCGCGTCCTGGCGCTCGACCAGCAGCGCCGCGGAGAAGAGCGTGGTCACGACGATGGTGGCGAGATAGCCCTGCAGGTGCAGCATCGAGCGCACGTCGGCGATGCCATCCACCGAGAATGGCCCGAAGCCGTGCGCGGTATGCCAATAGCAGATGAGGCCGAAGATCGCGAGGCCGAGCGTCGCCGCGCGCAGCCCGAAGCGCAGCGCCGCCCAGATGAGGAACGGGGCGCTGAGATAGATGAGCGGCGGCACGAAGCCGGCGACTTGCGGCCGCGTGCCGAAGACGTAATGGGTGGTGATGATGAGCCCCGCGTAGAGCGCGAGGAGCTCGGGAAGCTTCGAGCGCGTGAGCTCGATCGCCTCGACCCATCCGTGCCGGCTCCACGCGAGGATGAGCGGCGCGGTGAGCAGCATTCCCAGCAGCGTCGAGACGAACGTGACCGACCACTGCTCGCGAAACGGGGCGTTGGTGTGCAGGTAGGAGAATCCCGCGTCGAGGATCGACATCGCGGCCACCAGCGGAATCATCCCGATCAGGAACGCCGTCACTCCCTTGATGGTGTCGATGGTCACGCGCGGGGCCGCGAGGCGTTGCAACCCGGCGGCCACGAAGAGCGGCTGCGCGGCGTTCACCGCCATGGTGGCCGCGATGCGCTGCCAGCCCGCCCCCATCTGCAGGCCGACGGCGAGCGTGGCGACCAGCACCAACGCGAGGTAACCGGGCCAGCGCCTCACCGGCGCGACCAGCAGCACGCCGAGCGCGAGGCCGTGCGCGGGCCAGATCAGCAGCGGCAGCCGCGACTGGAACGGCAGGCTCACCGCATAGGCCGCGAGCAGGAAATAGACGACGCCGAAGACGAGGAAGGCGAGCGTCTGCCGGACCGACTCGGTGTCGCGGGCGCCCTCGATCGGCGGGGATTGGGCGGCATTCATGGGGTTGTTGGCAAATTCTACGGGCTCCGGCGTTAAAATGCCCTACACCCCAAGAAACGGACCCCAACGGTGGAAGCCCATATCCTGGTCGTCGACGATGACTTGGCCATTCGCGAACTGATCCGCGAGTACCTCACCGCGAACGACTTCAAGGTGTCCCTGGCGGAGACCGGCGCCGACATGGACCGGGTCCTCGGCGCGGAGATGGTCGACCTGGTGATCCTCGACCTCAAGCTTCCGGACGAGGACGGCCTGGCGATCGCGCGCCGGCTGCGCGATTCACTCGACCTGCCGATCATCATCCTCACCGGACGCAAGGAAGAAGCCGATCGCGTGATGGGCCTGGAGCTCGGCGCCGACGATTACGTCACCAAGCCCTTCAGCCAGCGCGAGCTCATGGCGCGCATCAAGGCGGTCCTGAGGCGCACCGAAGGCAAGCGCGCCACGCGGCGCGGCGAATCGGTGCGCGCATTCCGTTTCGCCGGATGGGAGCTGAACACGGGAACGCGCAAGCTCAAGGCCGCCGACGGGCGCAACGTCGAGCTCACCAACAGCGAATACGCCCTGCTGGTCGCCTTCCTCAAGTCGCCGCAGCGCATCCTTTCGCGCGACCAGCTCCTCGAATCGAGCCGATTGCACGACGACATCTACGACCGGTCGATCGACGTCCAGATCCTGAGGCTCAGGCGCAAGATCGAGGACAGCCCCAACCAGCCCACCCTCATCCGCACCGAGCGCGGCGCCGGCTACTACCTCGACTGTCCCGTCGAAACCGTGTGAACGCGGCACCCCTCGCGATCGACGGGATCCTGATCGTCGTCGCAGCGTGGCTCGCGATCGGGCTCGCGGGCATCGCGGCGCTGCGCAATTTCCGCGTCGTCGGGCGCGTGCTTTTCCCGCTGTCGGCGATCGTGAGCATCGCGCTTGCGGCACTCGCTCTCGGCGCCCTGCCCGCCCCGCCGCAGGTCGCGGTCCTCGCGATAGGGCTTCCGGGCCTGCCGTTCCACCTGCGGCTCGACGCGCTGTCGTCGTTCTTCCTCGTGCTGCTGGGGCTAGCGAGCGCCGGAGTCTCGATCTTCGCCGGCGGCTACTTCCGCGAAGGCGAAGGCACGCCGCCGGGGCTCATCTGCCTGCAATACCATTTGTTTCTCACCGGCATGGCGATGGTGCTCCTGGCCGACGACGCCTACGCCTTCATGGTGAGCTGGGAAATGATGGCGCTCGCCTCCTTCTTCCTCGTCACCACCAACCATCGCATTCCCGAGATCCAGCGAGCCGGCTACCTCTACCTCCTCATCGCCCACATCGGCGCGATCTCCATCCTGCTGTGCTTTGGCGTTCTGCAGGCGAACACCGGCGACTACACCTTCGCCAACATGCGCGAGCAACACCTCTCGCCGTTCTGGGCCTCGGCCGCATTCCTCCTCGCCCTTTTCGGCTTTGGCGCCAAGGCAGGCATCCTGCCTCTGCACGTGTGGCTCCCGGAAGCACATCCGGCGGCGCCCTCCCCGGTCTCGGCGCTGATGAGCGGCGTGATGCTCAAGACCGCGATCTACGGCCTCGCCCGGGTCACGTTCGACCTCGTCGGCTCGCCGATCTGGTGGTGGGGCGTGGTGGCACTCGTGATCGGGCTCGCGACCGCGCTCTTCGGGGCGATATTCGCCGCCGTACAGGTCGACATGAAACGGTTGCTCGCCTACTCGTCGATCGAGAACATCGGGCTCATCGTGGTCGCGTTGGGACTCGCGATCATTTTCCACGCCTACCAGATGCGCTCGCTCGCGGCGCTCGCGCTCACCGCGATGCTCTATCACTGCCTCAACCACGCGCTCTTCAAGAGCCTGCTCTTCCTCGGCACGGGCTCGGTGCTGCACGCCACGCACGAGCGCAGCCTCGGTCGCCTGGGAGGGTTGATGCGCTTCATGCCCTGGGTTGCCTGGACCACGCTCGTGGGAGTGATCGCGTGCGCGGGCCTGCCTCCCTCGAACGGTTTCGCCTCGGAATGGCTGCTGCTGCAGAGTTTCCTCTTCACCGGAGGGCTGCCCAACCCCTACCTCAAGATGCTGGTGCCGGTGTTCGCGGCGGGGGTGGTGCTGGTGGCTGCGCTCAGCGGCTACGTGATGGTCAAGTTCTTCGGCGTGATCTTCCTCGGCCGTCCGCGTGAGGAGCGCCTCGCGCAGGCGCGGGACGCCGGAGGACTCGAGCGTATCGGACTCGCGTGGCTCGGTGCCGGCTGCATCCTGCTCGGGCTCTTCCCGGCGGCGGTGATCGAGGCGATCGACCCGATCGCCATCCAGTTGGTCGGCCGCGGTCTCGCGCAGAGCGGGCGCGTGGGCGATTGGCTGATCCTCGCGCCGGTGTCGGCGGAGCGCGCGTCGTACAGCCCGCTGCTCGTCACGCTGGTGACGCTCGCGATCGTGTTCCTCGCGGTCGTCGTGGTGCATCGCTTCTACCACGGCCGCGTGCGCCGCGCGCCGCCCTGGGATTGCGGCTACCCGTGGCAGACCGCGCGCATGCAAGACACCGCCGAGGGCTTCGGCCAGCCGATTCGCCAGATCTTCGAGCCGTTCTACCGCATGCAGCGCGTGCTGCCCTCTCCCTTCGACGCGCGTCCGCGCTACCGCGTCTCGGTGGAGGATCCGCTCTGGGCATGGGTGTACCTGCGCATCGGCGACTCGATCGAGGCGATCTCGCGCATGGTGGGGCTGCTGCAGCGCGGCCGGATCTCGATCTACCTGCTCTACAGCTTCCTCACCCTCGTGGCGCTCCTCTTCCTCACCCAGGCATGAACCTCGAAGGCATCCTCGCCCAGTTCGCCGCCATGCTGCTCGCGCTCGTCGGCGCGCCGCTGCTGGTGGGCTGGGTGAACCAATGCCGCGCGTGGCTGCAAAACCGCTCCGCCCCGCCGCTCATGCTGCCCTTCCGGATGCTCCGCAAGCTCTTCTGGAAGGAGTCCGTCGTCGCGCACGATGCGACTGCGATCTATCGCCTCACGCCCTACATCGTGTTCGCCTGCATGCTGCTCGCCTCCATGATCATCCCGACGCTGTCGACCAACCTGCCGCTCGCGCCGGCGGCGGACGCGATCGCGCTGGTGGGGGTGTTCGCGCTCGCGCGCCTCTTCATCTCGCTCGCCGCGATGGACATCGGCACGGCCTTCGGTACGCTGGGCGCGCGCCGCGAGATGCTGATCGGCTTCCTCGCCGAGCCCGCCTTCCTGATGGTGCTCTTCACCGCATCCCTGATCTCCAACTCGACCTCGCTCGCCACCATCGTCGGCAACCTCGCGCACCGCGAGCTCACCATCCTGCCGAGCCTCGCCTTCGCGGGCGTGGCCTTCACCATGGTCTCGCTCGCCGAGAACGCGCGCATCCCGGTCGACAATCCCGCCACCCACCTCGAGCTCACCATGATCCACGAGGCGCTGGTGCTCGAGTACTCGGGCCGGCACCTGGCGCTCCTCGAGTGGGCCGCGGCGCTCAAGCTCTTCGCCTACTCGTGCGCCGGCCTCGCGCTCTTCTTCCCGTGGGGCGTGGCCGAGGCGAACGACCACGTCGCGCTCCTCTGGGCGCTGCCGGTACTCGCCGTGAAGCTCGCCGTGGGCGGATTCGCGCTCGCCGTGATCGAGACGATCCTCGCCAAGATGCGCATCTTCCGCGTGCCCGAGTTCCTCGCCGGCGCCTTCCTGCTGGGCGTGCTGGCGCTCCTTGTGCACCTGCTCCTCGGCGCCTGACGATGGCCCCCCTCGCGACCCAGATCGTCAACCTGTTCGCGGCGCTGCTGCTGCTGATCGCCTTCGCGATGCTGGCGCAGCGGCGCATCGTGACGCTCATAAACCTGTTCGCGCTGCAAGGCTTCGCGCTCGTGGGCTCGACCGCGACGGTGGCCTTCGCCACCGGACAACACCATCTCTATTACTCCGCCGGCATCACCTTCGTGCTCAAGGTCCTGGTGCTGCCCTACGTGCTGCATCGCTTGATCCGCCGGCTCAACGTGAAGTGGGACATCGAGACCCTCATCAACATTCCCACCATGATGCTGGTGGGAATCGCGCTGGTGATCTTCGCCTTCAACCTGGCGCTGCCGATCTCGCAGTTCTCGCAGTCGATCGCGCGCGGCACCCTGGGCATCGCGCTCGCCTGCGTGCTGATGTCGTTCCTGATGATGATCACGCGCTCCAAGGCCGTGCCGCAGGTGATCGGGTTCCTCTCGATGGAGAACGGGCTCTTCTTCGCCGCGACCAGCGCCACCTACGGCATGCCGATGGTGGTCGAGCTCGGCATCGCGCTCGACGTGCTGGTCGGGATGGTGATCCTCGGGGTGTTCCTGTTCCAGATCCGCGAGCAGTTCGATTCGCTCGACATCCACCACCTCGAGAAGCTCAGGGACGAGTGATGGAAATCCTCGCCGTCCTCCTCGCCATCCCGCTCGCCGGCGGGCTGTTGCTGTGGCTCCTCGGCGAGCGCGACAGCGCGCCCGAGGCGAACTCGGCCTTCAGCTTCGCTACCTTCGTCGCCTCGGTGTGGCTCGCGGCCGAGGTGGTGTCCGCGGGACCGTCGACCGCGCTCTTCGAGCAGTTCTTCGTCGACCCGCTCAATGTCTTCCTGGTAACGCTCACCGCGTTCGTTGCGTTCACCACCTCGCTTTTCTCGCGGCCCTACATGCGCACCGAGCGCGACAAGGGGCGGATGACGCCCGCGCGCCTGCGGCTCTATCACAGCATGTACCAGGTGTTCACGTTCACGATGCTGCTGGCGCTCACCACCAACAACATGGGCATCCTGTGGGTGGCGATGGAAGCGGCCACGCTCGCCACCGTGCTGCTGGTCTCCGTATACCGCACCCCGGCCGCGCTGGAAGCGGCGTGGAAATACTTCATCCTCTGCGGCGTCGGCATCCGCGGAAGGCAACGCGCTCCTCTGGACGCACCTGGACCTCGTGAAGGGCCGGCTCGAGCCGGCGATCATGTCGCTCGCTTTCGTGTTCCTGCTGGTCGGCTACGGCACCAAGATCGGCCTCGTGCCGCTGCACAACTGGCTTCCCGACGCGCACGCCGAGGGTCCCACGCCGATCTCGGCGGTGCTTTCGGGCCTGCTGCTCAACGTCGCGCTCTACAGCGTGATCCGCTGCAAGGTGCTCGCCGACGGAGCGCTCGACTCGCGCTTCGCCGGCAACCTGATGATGGGCTTCGGCCTGGTCTCCGTCCTCGTGGCGGCGTTCTTTCTTTCGAGGCAGCGCGACGTGAAGCGCATGTTCGCCTACTCGTCGATCGAGCACATGGGGCTCATGACCTTCGCCTTCGGCATGGGCGGCCCGATCGCGAATTTCGCCGGGCTGCTGCACATGACGGTGCATTCGCTGGTAAAGAGCGCGATCTTTTTCGCCGTGGGCCACGCCGCGCAGAACGCCGGCACGCAGGTGATGGATGAGATCCGGGGGCTCCTCAAGGTAAGCCCCACGATCGGATGGGGGCTGATGATCGGGACGTTCGCCATTCTCGGCATGCCGCCTTTCGGCGTGTTCGCGAGCGAGTTCCTGATCCTCACCACCGCGATGCGCGAGCATCCGTGGGCGACGCCTTTCCTGCTGCTCGCCCTCGGCGTCGCGTTCGCCGCAGTCTTCGGGCGTGTGCAGCCGATGGTCTTCGGCGATACCCAAATGGCGTCCCTCAAACACCAGCCGGCGCTCACACCGGTGTTCGTCCACCTGGGCCTGGGGCTGATGCTCGGGCTCTACATTCCTCCCTACCTCGCAGCCTGGTACCAGCAGGCGGCGAAGCTCCTCGGCTGATGCAGATCCCCGGCCTTCCGATCGAGTTCCATCGCCTTCACGCAGAGATGCCGGCCACGCACGCGCGCGTGCTCGCCGAGCACTGGGTCGCCGCGGCGCGAGCCGCGCGCGAAGCGCACGGACGGATCGTGGCGCTCTGGGGCGCCGACAATCGCGATCGCGGCGAAGGCTTCGCGGTATCTGCGGCATACGCGATGAAGGAAGGCCTTGTCGTGCTCGAGCTGCCGATCGCCGAGCGCGTCGCGAGCTATCCGGACGTCGCCGGTTACTTTCCCGCGGCGGGGCGCATGCAACGCGCGCTGTTCGACTTGCTGGGCATCGCCGCCGAAGGCGCCACCGATCGCCGCCCGTGGCTGCGCCACGGCGCCTGGGGCGCGACCGAATTTCCGCTGCGGCGCGACTTCGACGCCACCGCCGCGCGCGAAAACGCGCCCGAGAACTACGCCTTCGTGCGCGTTGATGGCGAGGGCGTGCACGAGATCCCCGTCGGCCCGATCCACGCGGGCATCATCGAGCCGGGGCATTTCCGCTTCTCGATCGTGGGTGAGAAGGTGTTGCGGCTTGAGCAGCGCCTCGGCTATACCCACAAGGGCGCCGACAAGCACTTCGAGGATTTCAGCGTCGCCGACGGTTACCGGCTCGCGGGGCGCATCTCGGGAGATTCCACTGTCGCCTACGCGTGGGCCTACGCGCAAGCGGCCGAATCGGCGCTCGGCTTGGCGCCGCCGCCGCGCGCCCGCTGGCTCCGCGGTCTCATGCTCGAGCGCGAGCGCGTCGCAAACCATCTCGGCGACCTCGGGGCGCTCGGCAACGACGGCGGCCTCGCGTTTGCCTTCGCGCAATTCATGCGCCTCAAGGAAGACTGGTTGCGGCTCAACGCCGAGGCCTTCGGCCATCGCTTCATGATGGATCGCATCGTGCCCGGGGGCGTCGAGGCCGATGTCGGCGATGCGCAACGCGCCGCAATCGCGCGGCAGGTCGCGGCGCTCACCGCCGAGATGCACACGCTGCACGACATCTTCGACGAGCATTCAGGCCTCCAGGACCGTTTCATCACCGCCGGGCGGGTTACGCCCGAGCTCGCGCGCCAGCTCGGGCTCGCCGGCCTCGCGGGACGCGGGAGCGGCCAGGCGTTCGACCTGCGCGCCGACTTCCCGTGCGCGCCTTATTCCGACCTCACGGTGAGAAAGGTGGTGCATTCCGCGGGAGACGTCGCCTATCGCGTGCGCGTTCGCTTCGAGGAGATCGACGAATCGCTGCGCCTCATCCTCGCCATTCTCGAGAGCCTGCCCGCCGGCCCGCTCAAGGCCGCGCTGCACGAGGCGAAGGCGGGCGGATTCGGCTTGGGCTGGGTCGAGGGCTGGCGCGGCGAGGTGCTTGTCGCGCTGGAGACCGGCGAAGGTGGACGCATCCGGCGCTGCCACGCGCATGACCCGTCATGGCAGGCGTGGCCGCTTCTCGAGCATGCCGTGATCGGCAACATCGTCCCCGACTTCCCGCTCATCAACAAGAGCTTCAACTTCAGCTACTCGGGACAGGACTGCTGATGATTCCCATGCTCCTCAAGGTGCTGAAGACGGGGATCGCGAGCGAGCCTTCGCCGCAGGCGCGCGAGGAGTGGCGCGCACGGGCCGCCGCGATCAACGACGAGATCCTGTGCCTCCTCGGCCGCGCGCTTGTCATCCGCCAGGTCGACGCGGGATCGTGCAACGGCTGCGAGCTCGAGATCCACGCGCTCAACAATCCGTACTACAACATAGAGGGCCTGGGCATTCGCTTCGCGGCGAGCCCACGCCACGCCGACCTGTTGCTGGTCACGGGGCCGGTGGCGAAGAACATGGAAATGGCGCTGCGCATTGCGTACGACGCAATGCCCCATCCGAAGCTGGTGGTGTCGGTGGGCGACTGCGGGGCCGATGGCGGCGTCTGGGGAAAGACCTACGCGACTTGCGGCGGCGTGTCCGAGATCATTCCCGTGGACGTCGCCGTTCCCGGCTGCCCGCCCCCACCCACGGCGATCCTGCAGGGAATCCTCACCGCGATCGCCAGGCGCTCTCCGTAGGGAGCCATGAGTCTTCGCGCTGCGGCAATCGCTTTCCTGCTCGGTCTCGCCGCCGGCTGCGGCGGCGGCGGATCCGCGGCGGGCCCGAGCGACACGCCGGCGGTCGCCTCCGCCGACATCAACCTGCTCTTCATGGGCAACAGCCACACCTCGTTCAACAACCTGCCCGGCATGGTCGCTGCAATGGTGCGCGCCGCGCAGCCCGCCAGGAGCGTCGCCGCGGTGGAAGCGCCGAACTGGATGTTCCTCGAAGAGCGCGCGAGCGATGCGCAATCGCTCTCGCTGCTGCGCGCCGGCAACTGGCGCTACGTCGTCCTCCAGGCGCAGGAATACAGCTCGAGCGGCGCCTTCCAGTATTCGATCGAAGGCGCCGTAAGCCTCGTCGGCATAGCGCGCGCGGTCAAGGCGTTGCCGATCATGTTTCCGGAGTGGCCGCGGCGCGGCATCCCGGAGGCCCAGCGTATCTACGACCTGCACGTGTCCATCGCCCGGCGCGCGCCAGCCTGCGTGCCGCCAATCCCCCAGGCCTGGGACCTCGCGCTGGCGCGCCACCCCGACCTAGTCGCACTCCTCTACAACGAAGACGGCAATCACTCCGCACCCGCCGGCGCATTCCTCGCCGCGCTCATCATCGCCACCACGATGACCGGCACAGCCCCGAACCAGCTTCCCTTCCTGCCGGGGTTCGGGGTCGACGCGGACGTGCAGGCGAAGCTGCGCGCGGTCGCCGCCGACACGGTCATCGCCTTCGCGCCGCGGCAATGGTGCCCACAGGATCCTTACTGACATGATCACGGTCCATCACCTCTCCACCTCCCGCTCGGAACGCATCGTCTGGCTCCTCGAGGAGCTCGCGCCGGCATCGATGAAGGAGATCCATCCGATCGGCAAGGCGCCGATCATCACCGACGGCGACACCGCGCTCGCGGAGTCGGGCGCGATCGTCGACTACATCGTGCGGCGCCACGCGGCCGGCCGCCTCGGCGTGGACCCGCAGTCACCCGATTACGCGCGTTACACCTACTGGATGCACTTCGCGGAGGGCAGCCTCATGTCGCTGATGCTGATCGCCCTCGTGCTCACGCGCGTGCCCGAAGCGAACGAGAGTCCCGTCAAGGCGCGCATCACGACCCGAATGAAGCAGATGCTCGCATTCGTCGACAGCGAGCTGGCGGGCCGCTCCTATTTCGTCGGTGACGCCTTCACTGCGGCCGACGTGATGATGCTCTTCCCCTTCACGACGATGCGCCGTTACCTCGAGTACGACCTGGCGCCGTATCCGAACGTGCAGGCGTATCTCACGCGGATCGAGGCGCGGCCGGCGTACGAGAAGGCGATGGCGCTCGCGGGGCCGGATGCGAAGCGGGTCTAGGGCGAATTCCTGCCGCTAGAATGGTGCAGTCAAGTAGAAGTCGTCAGACGCAAATGCCTAAGACTCGTCCTTCCAATGTAACTGTTCGCCGGGCCGTAGCGCGAGACGAGAAGCGCTGGCGCGAATTGTTCGACGGCTACTGCCTTTTCTACAAGCGCACCCCCTCGAAGGCGCTTACCCGCCACACATGGACGCGGATCCTGGATAACGCGTCTCCGGTCCATGCGATCGTCGCGGAGGATCGAAAGTACGGCGTCATCGGAATCGCCAACTACGTCGTCCACGAACACACGCTGGGGCTTACCCCGGCCTGCTACCTGGGGGACTTGTTCGTCGATCCCGCAAGACGGGCGGCGGGGGTCGGCGAACAACTGATCGACTGGCTGGTGGCCGAAATGAAGCGCGAGGAGTGGTCCAGGCTCTATTGGCACACGAGGCTCAACAACTACCGCGCCCGCGGCTTGTATGACAAATTCACAACGCACAGCGACTTCGTTCGTTACACCGTGTATCGGGAAGCTTGACGTCTCTGGCCAGCATGCAAGAACAGAAGCGTGGCTCCATTCATCCGTGGATAACGGCGGGAATGTTGCTCACCTCGCTTGCATACAGCCTTCTGCAAGGGCTGGCGGTGACGCGCGGCGGCGAGGTCTCCGAGAATACTGAGATGCTGTGGATGCTCGTCTTTGGCATCCTAGTCACCGCTTGGGCGAAGACCGACGCCCGGGCGATCAGGCCACAGTCCGAATACTCGTACCTGCTCATGTTTTTCTTCTGGCCCCTGGTCCTGCCCTATCATCTGGTCCGCAGCCGCGGACTCGAGGGCCTGGTGCTATTCGTCGGCTTTCTCACAATCTGCCTGGCGCCGAATCTCGTGCAGATAATTACCGCCGTGTACGTCGAGCATGCGCCATGATTCATCGCTCTAACCTTTTCCTCAGACTCCCATGAAACGACTCTGTGTCTTTTGCGGCTCGAGCCCCGGTGCCCGCCCGGCGTATAGCGAGGTCGCGGCGGATCTGGGGCGCGCGCTGGCTCGAGGCGGCTTCGGGTTGGTATATGGCGGCTCGAAGGTCGGGCTCATGGGCATCCTCGCCGACGCTGTCCTCGCAGCCCGTGGCGAGGTGGTGGGAGTCATTCCGCAGGCGCTGGTGAAGAAGGAGCTCGCCCACACCGGCCTCACCGAGCTCCGGGTCGTGGCGTCGATGCACGAGCGCAAGCAGACCATGGCCGACCTGTCCGACGGCTTCATCGCGCTTCCCGGCGGCATGGGGACGATCGAGGAGCTCACCGAAGTGCTCACCTGGGCGCAGCTCGGCCTGCATCGCAAACCGTGCGGGCTGCTGAACGTCGAGGGCTACTACGACCGCTTCATCGGCTTTCTCGACCATGCCGCCGCCGAGCGATTCGTGACGCCCGCGCACCGCTCCATGATCGTGGTGGCGGGCACGCCCGACGAGCTCCTGGAGTCGTTCAGGACCTATCAAGCGCCGATCGTCGACAAGTGGATCGATCGCGCGGCGACGTGCGCATCAAGACAGTCTGACAGGAGGTACCAGTCGTGAGAGCGCCCGCGATTCTCGTCCTTGCAATGCTGCTGGCATCGTTCCCCGCACGCGCCGAAATGCACAAGTGCGTCAGCGAATCGGGCACGATATCGTTCAGCGACGAGCCCTGCAGGACGCCGGCGGCATCGCCGAAGAAGGCGGCCGATTCGTTCACCGCCAACATCCTGTTCGTGAAGTCCCATTCGGACATCGAGGACTGGGTAAAGACAGAGCCTGCAAAACGGCGCGGAGACCTCGGCCGCTTGAGGACGGTTGCGAGAGGGGAGAAGATCCACGTGCCCATCATCGCCACGTTCACCCAATCCCAGGAATTCCAGCGCGTCGCGCTCGTGGCGGACCTCGAGGTCTTCGGCCCCGGTGAAAAGGTGCAACGACTGCCGGGTTGCTGCATGGCGAACCGGGCGGATCGACGGGCGCCCACAACCATCGTCCTCGTTCCGATCATTGCCATCACCCTCGACGAGACGGACCCCAAGGGCGAATACCGGGTGCGGGCAAAGATCAGCAACGGCACCGAGACGGTCGTCACTGAAGAGAGATTCCGTTTGCCGTGAGCAATGGCCCCGCCGAGATGGTGACCCGGCTGCTCGACGCCTGGAATGCTCGAGACCTCGACAAGTTCACCGGACTATTGTCGGAGGATATCGAGTGGTACGACCCCGCCATGCCGCAACCGCCCGCTCGAGGCCGTGTCGCCGTGAGGGATTTTGCGGAGGCTATTCTCGAAGCATTTCCGGACTTCCGCTATGAAGTTGACGGACCCATCTGCACGGCTGCTGACGAAAGCCGGTGTGCGATCGTATGGCGGATCTCCGCGACGCACAGGCACCCGCTTCGCCCAATGGGCTATGCGCCGACTGGCCGCCGCGCCACCTTCGAAGGCGTCGACGTACTGGACATCCGGGATGGAAAGATCATTCGAATTCGCACGTCGTTCGATCCCATATTCGCGGCCGAGCAATTACTCGGGATGCGCTTGCGGCCGGTGCCAGGAACATGGCGGGCAGCGGTCGCCGTAATGATTCAGCGCGTGCTGGCGTGGCTGGCGCGGGCCAGGGCATAAGAGTGGACAATGTCGTGATCTTCGACGGTGTATGCAACCTTTGCGCGCATTCCGTGAGGTTCGTCCTGGATCACGAAGCCGACCAGACCCTGCGCTTCACGCCGCTCCAATCACCCCTGGGAGCGCTTCTCATGCGCGACCTTGGCCTCGATCCGGACGACGCAAAGACCTTCGTCCTCATGGCTGACGGCAAGGCGTACGTGAAGTCCGACGCGGCGATACGGGTAACGCGCTACTTTCGCGGGGCGTGGCGGCTCCTGGGCGCGATCCGCATCATCCCGCGGCCGATTCGCGACTGGACGTACGACTTGGTCGCCCGAAACAGATATCGCTGGTTCGGCCGCTTCGATACGTGCATGGTGCCCACCCCGCAGCTCAGGGCCAGGTTCATCGAGAGATAACGACATGAAGGACACCGCAATCCTCCTTCCCGCCCTGTCGCTCGTTGGCTGGACGCTGCTCGTGCTGCTGCTGGTGCCGTACCGCCGCTTCAGGGCAGCCTTCGCGGGCCAGGTGAAGTCATTCGACTTCAAGTACGGCGAGTCGGAGCGCGTGCCGCCGGGCGTGAGCATCCCCAACCGGAACTTCATGAACCTCCTCGAGGCTCCGGTGCTGTTCTACGTGGTATGCGTCATCACGTTCGTGACTCACAACGTCGATGCGTCCGCGGTGAACCTGGCATGGACCTACTTCGGGCTGCGCGTGGCGCACAGCCTCGTGCATCTCACGTACAACAAGGTGATGCACCGGTTGGCCGTCTACGCCGCGAGCATGGTGGTGCTGGTCTCCATGTGGATCCACCTCATGGTGGCCGTCGCTAGCTCTTGAGGCGGTAGCCGGTCCTGAAGATCCAGGTGATGGAGGCGAGGCAGGCGACGAAGAAGACGAGCGTCATCGCGAAGCTCACCGTGACGTCGACGTCGGAAGTCCCGTAGAAGCTCCAGCGATATCCGCTGATCAGGTACACGACCGGGTTGAAGAGGCTGAAGGTCTGCCACGCCGGCGGCAGGACCGCGATCGAGTAGAACGCGCCGCCGAGGAACGTGAGCGGCGTGACGATCAGCATCGGGATGAAGTTCAGCTGCTCGAAGTTGCTCGCCCATACGCCGATGATGAAGCCGAAGAGGCAAAACGTCGTCGCGGTGAGGAGCAAGAATGCGACCATCCACACCGGATGGGCGACTTGCACCGGAACGAAGAAGTTCGCGGTGAGGAGGATCACGGCGCCGAGGATCACCGATTTCGTCGTCGCGGCCCCGACGTAGGCGATGACGATCTCGAGCGGCGAGACGGGGGCGGAAAGCAGCTCGTAGATCGTGCCGGTGAACTTCGGCAGGTAGATGCCGAAGGAAGCGTTGTTGAGGCTCTCGGTGAAGATCGCCAGCATCACCAGCCCCGGCACGATGAACGCGCCATACGGCACGCCGTCGAGCGCGACCATGCGCGAGCCGATCGCCGCGCCGAACACCACGAAATAGAGCGAGGTGGTGATGACGGGCGTCACCAGGCTCTGCCAGAGCGTGCGCTTGAAGCGCGACATCTCGAAGCGGTAGATGGATACGACCGCGTGGCGGTTCACGAGTGTGCCCTGTTGCTCACCAGGCTCACGAAGATGTCCTCGAGCGAGCTCTGGCGCGTCTGCAGGTCCTTGAAGGCGATGCCGAGCTCGTCGAGCTTGCGCAAAAGCTCGGCGATGTCGCCATGCTCTTCGTGGGCGTCGAACGAGTACTCGAGGTCAGTTCCATCGGTCTTGAGCGCGAGCTTCCACGCGGCGAGGGAGGCAGGAACGGCATCGAGCGGCCGGGCGAGGTGCAGGACGAGCTGCTTGCGCCCCAGCTTCTTCATGAGCGTCGCCTTCTCCTCGACCACGATGAGGCGTCCGTTGTGGATCACCCCGATGCGGTCGGCCATCTCCTCGGCTTCCTCGATGTAGTGCGTCGTGAGGATCACCGTGACGCCGCCTTCGCGCAGCCGGCGGACCAGCGCCCACATGTCGCGGCGCAGCTCCACGTCGACGCCCGCGGTGGGCTCGTCGAGGAAGAGGATCGAGGGCTCGTGGGCGAGCGCCTTGGCTATCAGGACGCGGCGCTTCATGCCGCCGGAGAGCGTCATGATCTTGTCGTTGCGCTTTTCCCACAACGAAAGGTCGCGCAGCACTTTCTCGAGGTGCGCCGCGTCGGGCGGGCGGCCGAAAAGCCCGCGGCTGAAGCGCACCGTTCCCCAGACCGACTCGAACATGTCGGTGTGCAGCTCCTGCGGGACAAGGCCGATCAACGCGCGCGAGGCGCGGTAGTCGCGCAGGATGTCGTGGCCGTCCACCGACACCGTCCCCGCGCTCGGAGTGACGATGCCGCAGACCACATTGATGAGCGTGGTCTTGCCGGCGCCGTTCGGGCCGAGAAGCGCGAAGATCTCGCCCCTGCGGATCTCGAGGTCGATGCCCTCGAGCGCGCGCAGGCCCGAGGCATAGACCTTGGTGAGACCCGCGATGGAAATTGCCGCCTGCAAAAAGCCTCTCTTTTCCGCCAATCGGACTATGCTTCGGTCTTCATGCCCAACCAACCACGACCATGATAACAACACACTTCAAGGCGCTCCCCGCAGCGATCACCCTCGTTCTTGCGGCGTGCGTCTCCGCCCCATCCTCCGACTCGGCATCAGCACGGACGGAAGCCTGCAAGGCAACCACGGAGCAGGAGATCGGGGCGTTGTTCGACCGCTGGAATCGCTCGCTGCAGACCGGTGATCCGCACAAGGTCGTCGCCAACTATGCCGAGCGCTCCATCCTTCTTCCCACGGTGTCGAACAAGCCGCGACTGACGGCCGCGGAAAAGGAGGATTACTTCAGCGCGGTCGACGCGGGGCTGTACACATTCACGTTCGGCACGACCGGGGCCCAGGTCAAGGCGCGCTACACGTACACGTACAAGTGGGATGGCAGCCAGTGGCTGATCACGAGCCACCACTCTTCTGCGATGCCCGAAAAGAACTGACCCTCTCCCCGGCCCTCTCCCAAGGGAAAGGGGGAACTGCTAGGTCTGAAGCAAGGCCACGGTTCCCAAGCCGCCGTCGGCGCAGATCGACACGACGGCGCGCTTGCCGGGCCCCATCGCGGCGAGCTCCTTCACCGCCTGCGAGAGGATGCGGGCGCCGGTCGCGCCGAACGGATGCCCGATCGCCACGCTGCCGCCGTTCGGATTCATCCTCTCCCACGGAAACTTGCCGAGCGGGGCGTCGACGCGCGCCTTGCCGCGCACGAAGTCCTCGCTTTCGAGCGCCGCCACGTTGCACAGCACCTGCGCGGCGAACGCCTCGTGGATCTCCCACAGGTCGATCGACTGCAGCGTGAGGCCACGGCGCGCCAGCAGGCGCGGGATGGCGTAGGCGGGTGCCATCAGGAGACCCTCGTGGAAGATGTCCACGGCGGCGATTTCCCAGTCGATGAGTTTCACGCGCGGCCGCGTCTGCGGAACGCGCTCGAGGCCAGGGTCGGTCGCGACCCAGATCGCCGCCGCGCCGTCGGTGAGCGGGGAAGCGTTGCCCGCGGTGATCGTTCCCTGGCCTGAGCTGCGGTCGAACGCGGGCTTGAGCGACGCGAGCTTCTCCGCGGAGCTGTCGGCGCGCGGGATGCCATCCTTGGATACGCCCTCGACCGGGATTACGAGATCGTCGAAGTAACCGCGCGCCATCGCCGCCACGGCGCGCTGGTGCGATTGCAGCGCGATGCGATCCTGGTCGGCGCGCGCGATCTTCCATTGCTTCGCCATCTCCTCGCAGTGCTCGCCCATGCTTTTTCCGGTGGCGCGGTTGGCGACGCTCGGAATGTGCAGGCCGAAGTCCTTCAACTGGAACTCCGCGAGCCGGTCGATGCGATCGCCGAAGCTGCGCGCCTGCGAGACGCGGCGGATGACATCGGACATGCCCTGGCGCAAGCCGATCTGCACGCGGCTCATGCTCTCCACGCCGCCGCACAGCGCGACGTCGACTCCCTCGCGCAACATCCCCGCCGCTTCGAACACCGCGACCATGCTGGTCGAGCACGCGAGCACCGTTGTTAAGGCGGGCGTCGACGGATCGACGCCGGCGTCGAGCACGACTTCACGCGCGATGTTGCTCCAGCCGAGGTTGGGGGCGACCGTGCCCCAGACGACCAAGTCGGGGCGCGCGCCCGGGCGCAGCTGCGCGGCCATGGCCTTGGCGACCGGCACCGAGAGCGCCACGGCGTCGAGGCGCTTGAGCGCCCCGTCGACGCGCGCGAAGGGGCTGCGAAGCCCCGCGACCAGCCAGGTCGTCATTTGGCGCCGAGCGCCTTGGCCGCCTTGTCGACGTGCTTCTGCTTCACCCACAGCACGGCGCCGTAGCGCCCGGCGCCGGAAGCCACCGCGTCGATGGCGGTAACGTTGATCTTCTTCTTCGCGAGCTTGCCGAAGACGCGGCTCAGCGCCCCGGTCTTGTCGTCGCCTTGCAGCAGGAACCCGGTCTTCGTCTTGGAGATGTCGAGGCCCATTTTCTTCGCGAGCTTCTTGAACGCCTTGGCGTCCTCGGGCATGAAGACGACCTGCGACTTCTTCTTGCCCTGGGGGAATCCGGAGAAGGCGACCATGCCCACGCCCTCCACCGCGAGCGCCTCGACGATCTTCGCCGCCTGCCCGGGCTTGTCGTTCACCATCGCGTAGAAGTAGTCCATCCGGCGGATCGTTTCGGCCATTGCGCTCTCCTGTCCTTGCATCTGCTGGAAACTTCGAGTTTAACTCGTCGACACCCCGCTACTTGTCGTCGGCCTCGCCCGGGACGCCGAGGGCCGCCTGGCCGAAGCCTTCGCGGGCGCGCCAGCCCGGATACTTGAGGATCATGTTGTTCACGAAGCCGCCGGTGCCGTAGTCGATCGATTGCCCGGGGTGCTTCTCGCGCCAGCGAACCATCAGCTCGCGCCCGGTGCGATACCACGGCACCTTGAAGATCCAGGCTTTCATGCTCTGCGCGCGCCAGCCCTTGTCGCGGATTTCCGGCCAGAGCGCGTCGGCGTGGGCGATGTTCTCCTTTTCGTCGAGGAGCCACATCTCGTGCCCGAGGATGTCGCCGAAGATGAAGAGGCGCCCATCGCGGATCTCGAACTGCGTCGGATCGCTGCCGAGCTTGACCGCGTAAGGCGCGCCATTGGAGCAGAAGCCGCCGTATCGGGGCTCGTACTTCGCCGGCGCCGCCGCGAAGGCCGCGCGATGCTCCGGCGAGGCGAAGTAATACGTGCGCCCTTCGTAGCTCGCATTGATGGTGTGCTTGCCGCGCACGGGCTTGCCGTCGGTGAAGTAGGCGACCGGATCGAATCCGAGGAGCATCAACTCTTCGCCGCGGCTGGTGGTGATGGTCGCGTGCGTAGTGCCGCAACCGGCGACGACGAGGAGTGCGAGGATCGCAAACAACGCCTTCATCGTGATATCTTGACTCGGTGAGAGCCGTCCTTCCGATCCTCGGATTGTGCCTGATCAGCCTCGCCGCCGGCGGTGCGCATGCCGATGTCCAGCCCGAGGCCAAACCCAAGACCTACGCCCTTCTCGCCGCGGTCGGCGGGCAATTCTCCTTTGTCCACGGGCAGCAGCAGATCGGCAGCCACCTGAGCCGGTTCCGACACAGCTCGATCGCTGTGCCCGACAACGTCCTCAACCGCCTCGTGCTGGGGAGCCTGGACGTGGCGGTGCGCGACCTCGACCCCGACAGCAAACGCATCTACCTGTCGCTCCCCGCGCCGCAAGTGGACGGCGTCGCGCCGGGATTGCGCGAAGAAACGGCGATCGGGCTCGTGGCGGTCGAATTGCGGAAGATGCCGCAGCGACTGGAATGGGATCGGATCTTCGTCGTCACGCCCGCCTACAGCGCCCTCGAGCGCAACGGCTTGGCCGCGAAGCTGCAGGGCCTGGGCGTATACACGCAGCCATTGCAATCGAACTACGGAGAATTCACCGGCGATGCCTCCCGCGACATGGGCGGCGACGGTGTCGTCACGCCGGACGGGAAGGATGCGAGGTCCTCGGTCTACCTGGCGCCGTATTCCTATATCGAGTTGTGGGTCCTCGACCCGAAGACGCTCAACGTCCTCGAGAAGCATGAAGTCTTCGACAACCAGAAGATCTACGACAAGATGGCGGGCACGCTCGACATGAGCCAGAACCTCGACAAGAAGGTTCTCGCGCAGCGAATCGTGGACCTCATCGAGCGCTCGGTGCACAAGGCGGTCACCGGCACCGAGCAACGCGGCAGTGTCGAAGTCCCCGACGGAAAGATCGTCAACCCCCGCGACGCGAAGGCGAAGTAGGGCTCACTTCCACCCGGTGCCGTGCTCGCGCTCGAAGCGCTCGCGGTCCTGGGCGAACTGGCGCTCGAGCTCCTCGCGCCCCTGCTTCGCGATGCTCATGCGCCGCGCCTCGTCCTGGTAGAACGGCAGCATCGCCTCGACGCTCGCGACGTTGGCGCGCCGGAACGCGTCGGCAAGCTCGCGCGCGCGGTAGCGGTCGACGCCGAGCGTCTCGAGAACCGAGCGCCCGACACGCAACGCCGCCTCGAACGTCTCGCGCTCGGCGACGGTGATGCCGCGCAGCCGCAGCTCGAAGTGATGCGACACGTTGCGCGCGCGGCTTAGGATCGGCAGCTCGGGGAAGTTGGCGCGAACGCGATCGACCAGCGCCAGGCTGTCTTCGACATCGTCGATCGCGTTCACGAGGAGCCGCGCCTTGCGGGCACCCGCCGACTCGAGCAGGTCGAGCCGCGTCGCATCGCCGTAGTAGACGCGAAAGCCGAAGCGGCGCAGCGACTCGACCGCGTCGGGATCGTGATCGAGCACCACCGGGCGAATGCCGCTCGCGAGCAGCAGGCGCCCGACGATCTGGCCGAAGCGCCCGAACCCGGCGATGATCACCGGGCCGTCGGCGGACGGCGTGTCGGGCTCGCGCTCGGCGCGAGCGCGGCGCGCAAGCAGCCGGTCGTGCGCGAGCAGAAGGAGCGGCGTGGTCGCCATCGAGAGCGCGACCGTGACCGTGAGCAACGCCTCCCATTCGGCGGTGAACACCCGGGACTCCCGCGCCACGCCGAACACCACGAAGGCGAATTCGCCCCCCTGCGAGAGCAGGGACGCGAAGAGCCATCGTTCGCGGCACATGTCGAGCATCCGCGCGACCGCCCACAGCGATCCGATCTTGAGCGCGAGGAATCCGGCGAGCAGCCCCGCGACCGCGAGCGGCCGCGTCCCCAGCAACCCGAAGTCGATCGTCATGCCGACGGAGATGAAAAAGAGTCCGAGCAACAGGCCTTTGAAGGGCTCGATGTCGCTCTCGAGCGCGTGGCGGAACTCGGAGCCCGCCAGCAGCACTCCGGCGAGGAAGGCGCCCAGGGCCATCGAGAGCCCGGCGATCGACATCACTTCCGCGATGCCAAGGACCAGCAAGAGCGCGAAAGCGGTGAAGAGCTCGCGCAGGTTGGTGCGCGCGATGACGCGCAACGCCGGGCGCATGAGGAACCGCCCGACGACGACGATGCCCCCGATCGCCGCCACCGCGATCCCGAGGCGCACCCAAAGCGGATCGGCGCCCGCCTTCGCGGCGCCGCCCAGGAGAGGCACCAGGGCGATGAGGGGGATCGCGGCGATGTCCTGGAAGAGCAGGATCCCGAACGTCGCCCGGCCGGGCGGCGTCTCCAGCATGTTGCGCTCGGTCATGGCCTGCGTCGCGATGGCGGTCGACGAGAGCGCGAGCGACATGCCCCCGACCAGCGCCGCCTGCCAGGGCAAGCCGATGGCGAGCATCGCGCCGCCGAGCACCGCGCCGCTCACGACGAGCTGCACGCTGCCGCCGCCGAAAACGGTGCGCCGCATCGCGCCGAGGCGCCGCGGCTCGAGCTCCAAGCCGATCACGAACAGCATCAGCACGACGCCCAGTTCCGCGAGGTTCTGCGTCGCCTGCACGTCGCCGACGAAGCCGAAGCCCCACGGCCCGATCGCAATGCCGGCGATCAGATACCCGAGCACCGAGCCCAGCCCCAGGCGCGCCGCGATCGGCACGCAGATCACCGCGGCGGCGAGGAAGATGAGGGCCTCGCGCATCAGCGCTTGCCTCCCGCGGCCGCGATCCATTGCTCGAGTCGCGCGCGCAAGCGCCCCGCCGCCGCTCGCAGCTCATCGTCGGAAATGACGTGCGCGCCGTAAACCGCGAACGGCTCGAGCCAGCGCATGCCGCAGAAGCGCGCGGTCTGCTCGACCACCGGCTCGAACGCGGCGAGCTCGTGCGCATGGCGCCCGCCGGCGCTGAAGGCCTGCTCGTCCCCGCCCGCGGTCGTGACCCAGAGGCACTCCTTGCCGGCGAGCGCCGTTCCCTGGTCGCCATACGCCCAGCCCTTGGTGAGGACCTGCTCGAACCACAGCTTGAGCAACGCGGGCGTCGTGTACCAGTAGAGCGGGTGCAGCAACACCACGAGCTTCGCGCGTTCGAGCGCGGAGCGCTCCGCCGCGGCGTCGACGTCGAAATCGGGATATAGCTCGTAGAGCACGCGCAGCTCCACGCCGGGAAGGTCGCGAATCGCCTCGGTAAGGGCCGCGCATGCGCGCGAACGCCGCGGGTACGGGTGCGCGTGGATCACCGCGATCACTTCGGCAGCCATTGCTGCAGGGTCTCGAGCGGCCGGTTGTCGAGGACGATGCCGGCGAAGATCACCGCGCCGACCCAGTTGTTGCGCATAAAAGCCTTGAAGCAACCCTCGCGCGTGCGATCGCGGATCAGGGGGTAGTGCGAAGCGCATAGCAGGCCCGCGACCGCGACACCCACGTAGTAGGCCGCGCCATAATGCTGCCATGCGCCGATCCCCGCGAGGGCGGCGATGAAGAGCGCGTAGCAAGCCATCACCGCGGCGACGTCCTGCTTGCCGAACAGGATCGCCGAGGTGCGAATGCCGATCCGCTCGTCGTCGTCGCGATCCACCATCGCGTACTCGGTGTCGTAGGCGATGGTCCACAGGACGTTGGCGGCGAGGAGCGCCCACGCGACCAGCGAAACCCGGTTGAATGTCGCCGCGTAGGCCATCGGGATGCCGAAGCCGAAGGCCACGCCCAGCCATGCCTGCGGCATCCAGAAGAACCGCTTCGTGAACGGGTATGCGGCGGCGATCGCAAAGGCCACCAGGGAGAGGAGGATCGTGAGGCGGCTGAACTGCAGCACGATCACCAGCGCGGCGAGAGCCAGGATGGCGGCGATCGCGATCGCCTCCCATGGCTGGATCAACCCGGCCGCGAGCGGGCGGTTGCGCGTTCGCTCGACCATGGCGTCGAAGCGGCGGTCGGCGAAGTCGTTGAGGGCGCAGCCCGCCGACCGCGTGAGCACCGTGCCGAGCATGAAAAGCCACAGCACCACGGGCTGCGGCACGCCGCGGCGCGCGAGCCACAATCCCCACAGTGTCGGCCAGAGGAGCAGCAGGATGCCGATGGGCTTGTCGAGCCGCACCAGCTTCTCGTACGCGTCGAGGCGCGCGAGGACCTTGTTCATGCCTGGAGGTGGAACTGGCGTGACCCGAGCCAGCGGTCGAGATGCCTGGCGGCGACGGGCATCCTCTCCGAGAGCAGCTCGTCGGCGACGCCGCGCGCTGCCTCGATGAGGTCCGCGTCGCGCTCGAGGTCGGCAAACCGCAGCAGCGGCGCGCCGCTCTGACGCGCGCCGAGGTATTCGCCCGGACCTCGCTGGATCAGGTCCTGGCGTGCGATCTCGAACCCGTCGTTGCTCTCGTAGATCACCTTGAGCCGCGCGCGCGCCATGTCGGAGAGAGGTTGATGGTAAAGGAGAATGGCGAGGCTCTCCTTCGAACCGCGCCCCACGCGCCCGCGCAACTGGTGCAATTGCGCGAGGCCCATGCGCTCGGCGTGCTCGACCACCATGAGGGTCGCATTGGGCACGTCGACGCCGACCTCGATCACCGTCGTGGCAACGAGCAGCTGGATGCGGCGCGCCTTGAAGTCCTCCATGACCTTCGCTTTCTCTGCCGGCTTCAGGCGCCCGTGCACCAGGCCCACCGCGAGGTCGGGAAACGTCGACTTGATGGTCTCGAAGGTTTCCATGGCTGTCTGCAGCTGCAGCGTCTCGGATTCCTCGATGAGCGGGCAGACCCAGTAGGCTTGCGCGCCCTCGCGGCAGCTGTCGCGCACGCGCGCGATCACGTCGTCGCGCCGCTCCTCCGAGACGAGCTTGGTCACCACGGGCGTACGCCCCGGGGGCAGCTCGTCGATCACCGTCACGTCGAGGTCGGCGTAGTAGCTCATCGACAGGGTGCGCGGGATCGGAGTCGCGCTCATCATCAGCTGGTGCGGCTCGAGGGCGCTAGCCGCCTTGCCCTTGCCGGTGAGCGCGAGGCGCTGCGCGACGCCGAAGCGATGCTGCTCGTCGACGATGGCGATGCCGAGCCTGGCGAATTCGACGCCTTCCTGGAAGAGCGCGTGCGTGCCGATCGCAAGCTGCGTCTCGCCGCGGGCGATCGCCTCGATGGCCGACTTCTTCGCGCGCGCCTTGAGGCCGCCCGAGAGCCACGCGATCTTCACGCCGAGGGGCTCAAGCCAGTGCGCGAGCTTGAGGTAGTGCTGCTCGGCGAGGATCTCGGTGGGCGCCATGAGCGCCGCCTGCCAGCCGTCCTCGATCGCCTGCAGCGCGGCGAGTGCCGCCACCAGCGTCTTGCCGCTGCCGACGTCGCCTTGCAGGAGGCGGCGCATCGGGTGCGGCTGCTTGAGGTCGCGCGCGATCGCCATTTGCGCCGCGCGCTGCGCGCGCGTGAGCTTGAAGGGGAGCGACTTCACCAGCGCGTTAGTGAGCGTGTGCGCGTCCGGCAGCGCGGGCGCGCGCCGCTTGCGCCGCTCGCGGTAGGCGACGCGCATCGCGAGCTGCTGCGCGAGGAGCTCATCGAACTTGAGTCGCCGCCATGCCGGGTGCGTGCGCTCGTCCAGGCTCGCGGCATCCACATCCGGCGGCGGTCGGTGAAGGAGGAGCACGCTTTCGCGAAAGGGCCGCAGCTTCAAGCGCCCGAGGAGCGCGGCGTCGAGCGTGTCCTCGAGGGCGAGCGAATCGAGCGCACGGTCGATCTGGTCGCGAAGCGCGGTTTGCGACAGCCCCGCCGTCGTCGGATAGACCGGTGTGAGCGACTTCGAGAGCGGAGCGCCCTTCGCGACCACGCGGTAGCGCGGGTGGACCATCTCGTCGCCGAAGAATCCGGGGCGCACCTCGCCAAAGAGGCGCACGCGCTTTCCCTCGGCGAACTGCTTCACCTGGCTCGGATAGAAGTTGAGGAAGCGCACCCACAGGTCGCGCTCGCCACGGGGGTCCCCAACTTGTTGGGGCGTCGTTTCCCTGAGCTTCACCACCAGCGTGCGTCTCGGGCGGTACTTCACGTCGG
>WNFM01188951.1_pt1 | contig 57870 bp, 54 predicted proteins | sample 5400271 | NCBI WGS metagenome assembly WNFM01 (sample SAMN13153352, study PRJNA577476) | soil metagenome | isolation source: 60 cm saprolite on Douglas fir-dominated hillslope | place: USA:California | collected 2013-09-17
AAGTTGTCGTAGATCGGCTCGCCGTGGGCGACGCGGTCGGCGCCGACCACGCTGGCGTAGCCGACGTCGATCGCACCCGAGTCGGCGACGTTGAGCCCGCCCCGGAATCCCATCAGGAACAACGCCCCGACCAGCAGCCAGGCGGCTGGCCAAACCGGCCGCAGCCCCTCACCGCGCCCGCGGAACCCGATCCACAGCGCCCGCCCCAGGAGATAGAGCAGCACCGGATATTGCAGGGGGACCGAGACGCCTATTTCCGCCCGGTTGAAGAAGAAGTGCGAGACGCCGAAGCCGAGCAGGACGAGGAGGTCGAGGTTGGCGACCCGCCACGGCCGCCGCCAGTCGAGGAGACCGAGCACGAAGAGCGCACAGAGCGGCAGGAAGACGTAGGGCGCGTCGAGCTTGTGGCCGAAGGCTCCAGAGTAGCCGCGGGCCATCTTCCAGGCCACCTGATAGCCGGTCCACGACTCGCGCACCTGGCCGCTGCCGGGGTCGACGATCACCAGGGCCACCTCGTTGCCCGCGGCGAAGTAGCCGACCTCCCAGTTGCCGTCGACCATGCTCGCGACCGGCGCCAGCCCCGGGTTCTTTCCCCTCTCCTCGACCGCCTTCGGGTCGCGGTTGGCGATCCGAATCGCCTGGGCCTGAGTCATCTGCTCAGATCGCGAAGCGACAGCGGCGCCAGGAACCAGCAACGCGGCTAGAACGACCAGTGCGCACATAACCGCCCCGACCGCGGGTGGCGCGGGGAGGACCCCGAGAACGGACACACTTGCCCGCCCGCAGGGGCCCTCCCCGTGACAGGCCCCGCGGCCGTGCGGCCTGCGCATCAGCCGTCCTTCGCCAGCCCGAAGTGCTCAAGCACTACCGGCGCTACGTCGCGGAGCGTCCACTGATCGCGCTCGTCGGCCGATGCCGGCCCGCAGCCGACGAACAGCAGCGGCCCGAGCGAGTCGCCGGCGTGCAACGAGCCGTGGCTGCCGCCGCCGGCGTGGCTGGTGCCGCCCCAGTCGACGGCCTCGAAGCCGAGCTCGAGCGAGACGACGAAGTCGCCGGCGTGGGGCGCGGTCAGCGCCGACCAGACCCGGGCCAGCGGGTCTGGATAGGCCTCGCTGCGCAGGCGCCCGTCCTCGACCGTCGCCGCCAGCACCGCTGTCTCGCCCTCGATCTCCCAGCTTCCGCCGCGCAGGTCGGCGACCTCCCCGCCGGGCCGGAAGCGGAGCGCCTCCCCGGCCCGCTCGACCACCGCCCACTCGCCGGCGGCGGGCGGCGGGCCCGGCTCTTCGCGGCGCAGCGGCAGCCCGTCGGCCGCCTCCATCCGGCAGACCAGGTCGACGCCCTCGATCACGGTCAGCTTGGCCGCGACCGCCGCCGGCTCGGCGCGCTCGCCTTCGCCCGGCAGCAGGTAGACGTGGGCGGCCCGGCCGGTGGGGCTGACCGCGAGCTGGGCCAGCCTGGGGCGGTCGTCGGACGGCTGCAGCACCGTCCACTCGTGGCCCAGCAGCTCGGCCAGCGGCAGGCCGCGGTGAACGGGGGTCTGGGCATGGTCGGCAACGAGGATCAGGGCGTGGTCGGCGAGGAAGGCGTCGAGGCCCCCGGCCGCTTCGACCAGCTTGGCGAAGCAGTGGTCCGCTTTGGCGATCGACTCGACGCTCGCCCCGGGCCCGTACCGGTGGGAGTAGTTGTCGTTGTCGGGCAGGGAGAGCAGGAGGAAGTCGAAGAGGCCCTCCTTCGCCAGCTCCGCCGCGCAGCAGGCCGCATAGCCGTCGCGGGCGCCGGGGATCGAGGTCGACCTGCACGGCACTGCGCGGCTGGCGTAGAGGTCGCCGTAGAAGAGGTCGCCGGGTCCCCAGGTGTGGTGGCGGAACTTGAGCCTGGTCGCGTCGACGGCGCGTCGCATCAGGCCCTCCAGCGAGACCTGGTGGCGATGGCGACCACGATAGATCAGGAACGGCGTGCAGGCGGTGCGGGCGCCGGCGTCGTCGAGGCGCTCGAAGAGCGTCTCGACCTCCGGGCTCAGGTGCGCCAGGTTCATGTTGTAGACGAGGTCGTAGAGGGCCCGGAAGACGCCGAAGGCACGGGTCGCGTCGAGCGAGGACCCGTACTCGACGTAGCGCCGCTCGAGCCGGTGGTACCAGTTCATGCCGCTGATCCAGTGGCGGTCGGAGCCGACCCCCGTGACCATCTCCGAGCAGGCGACCGGCGTCACCGAGGGGAAGCTGGAGACGCAGTCGGGAACGAGGACCCCGCGTTCGAGCAGCGCCGCGAAGGTCGGGGCGCGATCCTCGGCGACCGCGCGTTCGAGCATGTCGGAGCGCAGCGAGTCGACGTAGGTGAGGACCAGCTTCTTCGCGACCGGCATCGCCCGAATGATGGCCGACCGCGGCGGTCAGCCAGCGCCCTAGCGGAGGACGCGCAGGCCGGCGTGTTTGCGCTGGGCGCGACGGTGGCGGGAGATGCCGAGCCAGGCCAGGGCAACGATCACCGGCAGGACCAGCACCGGGACCAGCAGCGCCAGGGCGACCACGATCAGCGCCGCCAGGGCGACGATGAAGGCGAGGGCGCCGGCGCCGCTGCCCTCGCGACGGTTGGCCCCGGCGATCAGGTCGCTGATTACCAGACAGCCGACGACGGCGCCGAGCAGAACCAGGAGGGCGCCGAGTGGGCCGTCCAGAAGGAAGCCGGCGACGAGGCCGATCACCGCGGCGAGCAGAGTCATCCGGCCGCGGGCGGAGCCGTGGGTGCCGGTGGTGCCGGCGAGCATGCCGATCGCGATGCCGATGCCGAGCTGGGTGAGAAAGCCCACGTGCGCAAACCTAACCTCCCCGGCCTCGCGGCGTCGATCCGCCACACTTCGGTGCATGAGTGAGATGCCGCCACCGCCCCACCGCCGACGCGCCCACACGAGCACGCGGGACCTCGAGCGCTACGCCGGCCTCTTCGCCGAGCGGACCGGGGTGATGCGGTCCTCGGCGATGCGCGACCTGATGGCGATCACGGCCCGGCCGGAGGTGATCTCGCTCGCCGGCGGCCTGCCTGACACCTCCACCTTCCCCCCCAAGAGCTTCGCCGCGCAGATGACGCGGATCGCTCAGGAGTCCGCCGCCGAGGCGCTCCAGTACGGGCCGACGGAGGGCTTCGAGGAGACCAAGGACTGCATCCTCGAGGTGATGGGCGCGGAGGGGATGCTGCCCGACCCCGACGACGTCATCGTCACCACCGGCGGCCAGCAGGCGATCGACCTGATCTGCAAGACGCTGGTCGACCCCGGGGACGTGGTCATCTGCGAGGCGCCGACCTACCCCGGCGCGGTGCCGGTCTTCTGCAGCTACCAGGCCGACGTCGTCCAGGTCGAGTGCGACGAGGACGGGATGCGGATCGACGAGCTCGAGCAGCTTCTGGTGCGCCTGCGGACCGAGGGCCGGCGGCCGAAGTTCGTCTACTCCGTTCCGAGCTTCCAGAACCCGGCCGGGGTGACGCTGTCGCTCGAGCGGCGCCGGCGCCTGGTCGAGCTGGCGCGGCTGCATGAGCTGCTCGTCGTCGAGGACAGCCCCTACGGGCTGCTGCGCTACGGCGGCGAGGCGCTGCCGCCGCTCTACCAGCTCGACGGTGGCGACTTCGTCATCTACGTGGGCACCTTCTCGAAGATCCTCTCCCCCGGCATCCGCCTCGGCTGGGCGGTGGCGCCGCCGCCGGTGATGGAGAAGATCGTGCTCGGCAAGCAGGCGGCCGACCTCTGCACCTCCACCCTCACCCAGTACTTCGTGCGCGAGTACTTCGCCGAAGGCCGCTGGCGCCAGTACGTCGGCGACCTGGTCGAGATCTACCGCGGTCGCCGCAACACCATGCTCGAGGCGCTGCGCGAGCACTTTCCTCCGGCGGCGACCTGGACCGAACCGCAGGGCGGCCTCTTCATCTGGGCGACGCTGCCTTCCTACATCGACACCGGCGACCTGCTGGCGAAGGCGCTGCGAGCCGACGTTGCCTTCGTCCCCGGCCAGGCCGCCTACGTCGACGAGCGCGGCCGCAACTCGATGCGCCTCAACTTCTCCGGCGTGAGTGAGCCCGAAATCCGTGAGGGCATCCGCCGCATCGGCTCCGTCGTCGCCGAGCAGGTCGAGCTCTACGAGGCTTTGACCGGCGTGCCTCAGCAGACTCACGACCTCCCCGGCATGCCCGGACACGAAGCGGAGGACATGCCGGGCATTGATTCGACCGAGCCCTCATCCGATTCCGGTCGCAATCTGACTCTCCCGGAGTCGGATGAGGGCCGAGCCGACCGCGAAGAAGGTGGGGATCTTCTTCCGTTCCGCAAGACCGGTGAGGGCGGCGGATGAAGGTCGCCGTCCTCAAGGGCGGCCGCTCGCTCGAGCGCGGGGTCTCGCTGCGTTCCGGGGCTCGGGTCGAGGACGCGCTTGGGCGCCTCGGCCATGACGTCGTCGCCCTAGACGTCGGCCCCGACCTGGTCGAGCGGCTCAGCGCCGAGCGGCCGGATGTCGCCTTCGTCGCCATGCACGGCGTCGGCGGCGAGGACGGCACCGCGCAGGAGCTGCTCGAGATCCTCGGCATCCCCTTCACCGGCCCCGGCGCGGCCGCCTGCGCCCGCTGCATGGACAAGTCCCTGGCCAAGCACGCGATCCGCGAGGCCGGCCTGCCGACGCCGGACTGGTTCGCCTTCAGCGAGACCGCCTTCCGCGAGCTCGGCGCCGCGGATGCGCTCGGCGAGATCGAGCGGAGGCTCGGCTTCCCGCTCGTCGTCAAGCCGAGCCGCGGCGGCTCCTCGCTCGGCGTCAAGTTCGCCGCCAGTCCGGGTGAGGTCCCAGAGGCGCTGGTCTCCGCCTTCAGCTATGACGGCCGCGTCCTGCTCGAGCGCTTCGTCGATGGCAGGGAGCTGGCGGTCAGCGTGCTCGGCGAGGAGGCGCTGCCTGTGGTGGAGGCGATCCCGGCGGCGGGAGACCGCTACGACTTCGAGGCCCGCTACGAGATCGGCCGGACCCGCTTCGTCTGCCCGGCAGACCTCGACGACGAGCGGCGCGGCGCGGTCACCGAGGTCGCGCTCGCCACCTACCGGGCGCTCGGCTGCTCCGGCTTCGCCCGGGTCGACCTGATCCTCGAGCCCGGCGGCCCTCAGGTGCTCGAGGCCAACGCGATCCCCGGCCTCACCGACACCAGCCTGCTGCCCCAGGCCGCCGAGGCGGCCGGGATGTCGTTCGAGCGGCTGGTGGAGCGGATCCTCGACCTCGCGCTAGACGGGCCCGTGCCTGTGCCCGTCTAGGACTCGTCGCCCTGGGCGAAGTCTTCGGGCGTCACCTCGTCGAGGAACTCTTTGAATTTGTCGACGACCTCCTCGGTGTCCTCGACCTCGTGCTCGAACTCGATCGCCGACTCCTCGATCACGTTCTCGGCCGCGAAGATCGGGGCCGAGACTCGGACCGCGAGCGCGAGGGCGTCTGAGGGGCGCGAGTCGATCTCGACCTCGGAGCCGTTGACCGAGACCGTTATCGAGGCGTAGAAGGTGTTGTCGCGCAGCTCGGTCACCGAGACCCGCTCGCATTTGGCGTCGAGCTGCTCGAGCATGTCGGAGAGAAGGTCGTGGGTCATCGGCCGCGGCGTCGACGCGCCCTGCAGCTTCATCAGGATCGCGGCCGCCTCGGGATGACCGATCCAGATCGGCAGGAACCGGTTTCCGTCGACGGTCTTCAACAACACGATCGGCTGCTTGCCGACCATGTCGAAGCTGACGCCGTAGATCTGCATCTGCTGCACGAGAAGGGCTCCCGACCGTGGTTGACCGCCAAGTATAGGTCGGGCGAATGGGCGATCCTGGATTCGAACCAGGGACCTCGTCCTTATCAGAGACGCGCTCTAACCAACTGAGCTAATCGCCCGCGGCCGGCGATGATAGCGGCGCCGCGATGGATGGTCCGGTCGCTGCTCAGCCGCCTCGCTTGCGGAGGCCGCGAGCCAGCGCGAGCGCCTCGTCGAGGTCGTCGAAGCGCAGTTCGGCGGCGATCCCGCCGCCCTTGGCCCGGACGGCGACCTCGTGGCCGAGCGCCGCCTCCAGGGCGTCTCCGGCCACCTCCAGTGCCGCCTTCTCCTCCGGGTCGGCCGCCGCTCGCTTCACCTTGGTTTTTGGCTGGCTGGCCAGCCGAACCTTGTTCTCGGTCTCGCGAACCGACCAGCCGTGGTGAACGGCGTTGCGGCCGAGGCGGCGGCGGACGTCGTTGCCACTGGCTCCCAGCAGGGCGCGGCCGTGGCCCCCGCTCAGCTTGCCGGATTCCAGCAGCCCCAGGGTCTCGTCGGGAAGCTCCAAAAGGCGGATCAGGTTGGAGACGGCGGGGCGGCTGCGGCCGACGAGATCCTCGACCAGCGCCGCGCAGGCCCGTGCCTCGTCAACGGGGTTGAGGTCCTCGCGCACCATGTTCTCGATCAGCGCCGCCTGCAGCCGCTCCGCTTCGACCTGGTCGCGGATGACGGCCGGCACCTTCTCGAGCCCCGCCTGCTGTGCCGCCCGCCAGCGCCGCTCCCCGGCAATCAGCTCGTAGCTGCCGTCGGGAAGAGGGCGGACGAGGAGCGGCTGGACGATGCCGCTGGTCTCGATCGATGCCGCCAGCGCCGCCAGCGCGTCGGCGTCGAACCTGGTCCGGGGCTGATCGGGATTGGGCTTGATCAGGCCGACGGGAAGCTCTCGCAGCTCGCCGGCGTCATCGCTCGCGGCCTCCGGCAGGATCGCCGCCAGGCCGCGGCCGATGCCCCGCTTGGTACTAGCCACGGCTGGCGAGCTCCTTGGCCAGCGCCCGGTAGGCGACGGCGCCGCGCGAGGAGGGTGCGTGCTCGGTCACGGGAAGACCATAACTCGGCGACTCGGCGACTCGAACGCTGCGCGGGATCACGGTCTCGAAGACCATCCCGGGGAAATGCTGCCGCAGCTCCGACTCGACGTCCTGGGCCAGCCGCGTGCGCTCGTCGTGCATCGTGATCAGCAAACCCGAAACCTCAAGTTGAGGGTTCAACTCCCGTCGAATCAGACCGAGCGTCTCGAGGAACTGCACCAGCCCCTCCAGCGCCAGGTACTCCGCCTGCACTGGCACTATGACCTGGTCGGCGGCCGTCAAAGCGTTGACGCTGACCGGCCCCAGCGCAGGGGGGCAGTCGAGCAGGGTGGTCCCGAACCGCTCCCGCACGGGGCCCAGCCGCTCCCGCAGTCGCGTCTCGGACCCATCGATCCGCGGCAGCTCCACCGCAGCCCCGGCGAGGTCCCGGCTGGCCGGGACAAGCCACAGGTTGTCCGGGCCCGCCGGCCTGGCAGCCTCCGCCACGGACACGTCCCCCGTCAGGCAGTCGTAGGACGAGGGATGCATCTCTCTCCCGCCGCCCAGAGCCACGGTCGCGTTGCACTGCGGGTCCAGATCCACCAGCAGCGTCTGCTGAGCGCCCGCAGCGGCGCAAGAGGCCAGATTGACCGCGGTCGTCGTCTTCCCAACCCCGCCCTTCTGATTTGCGATCGCGTAGACCGTGCCCATCTCGCAGCCACCCTAATCACCGAGGCGTGTCGACGGGGAGACGGATGCCCCTCCGAACGGCTTGCACTTCTGCGGCAATCCGTCCGCGGCCAGCCGACCACTCTCCACCGCAGCAAGTTGAGTGAGGAGGGGTATCCGTCTCCCACCCACGCCCGCCTGTGAAATAGGCTGCCCCGATGACCGAGACTGCCGATTGGCCTCAGGAGCCCGCAGAGCGCGTACGCGAGTTGGTCGAGGGCGTCCTGGACGAACTCGACCTGGATGGGGACGTCGAGATCGAGGAGGACGATGATCGCATCGCGGTCACGGTTGAAGGCGATGACGACTACGGACTGCTGATCGGCAAACGCGGGCAGACGATCGACGCGCTTCAGCTGCTCTGCTACCAGGCTGCATTCAGGGGGCTCCGTGAGCGAAAACGCGTGGTAGTTGACGCGGCCGGGTATCGCAAGCGGCGCAGGGAGACGCTGGAGGGAAGGGCTGATCGAGCAGCCGAGCAGGCGCTGGGCGCCAATCACGTGGTCGAGATGGATCCGATGAGCGCGCAGGAGCGGCGGATCGTGCACGAGCGTCTCAAAGAGCGCGCGGGTGTCGAGACCTACAGCGAGGGCGACGAGCCCCACCGCTGCGTGATCGTCGCTCCGCTCGTCTCAGAGTGAGCCGAGACCCCACTGCTGTGCTCGACCCCGCCGGGCGGAAGGCCCTGGGCAAGGTCTTGGAGCTGCTCGCCGTCGAGCGAGCCTCGGTCAGCTCCGTGGTCGACGAGCGCGCCTGGGAGGTCCACGTGGCCGACAGCCTCACCGGGCTCGAGGTCCCCGGGCTGCGCGCAGCCCGCCGAATCGCCGACATAGGCGCCGGGGCCGGCTTCCCCGGCCTGGCCCTGGCCGCCGCTCTTCCCAACGCCCGAGTCGACCTGATCGAGTCCATGGGCCGCAAGTGCGCCTTCATGAACCGAGCCATTGAGGCGGCGGGAATCACCAACGCCACCGTCCTGAACACCCGCTCCGAGGATTGGGCGTCGGGAGACGGTCGCGACGCCTACGAAGTCGTCACCGCCCGCGCCGTAGGCCGCCTCTCGACCCTAGCCGAGCTCGCATCCCCGCTCCTGAAGCCAAACGGCGTCCTCATAGCCTGGAAGGGCAAACGCGACGCTGGCGAGGAGCAACAGCTGGCGAGGGCGGCGCAGTCGGTGGCAATGCGCCCGGAATCGATCCTCGATGTAGGCGACCGGGCCGGCAGCCAGCACCGCCACCTCCACGTCATCCGCAAGTCCGGTCCCACCCCAGCCAACCTCCCCAGACGAGCAGGCATGGCCAAGAAGCGCCCCAAGGGCTGAACCCACGCAGCCAGCTAATCGCGCGAAGCCTGCCCCGACTGCAGCGTTACAAAGAAGAGGCGCTACAGGCCGACTGAGGAGGGATGGATACCCCTCCGAACGGCTTGTACTTCTGCGGCAATTCGTCCGGGGCCAGCCGACCACTCTCCACCGCAGCAAGTTGAGTGAGGAGGGGTATCCATCCCTCCTCAACCACCGCCTATCTGCGCTTCTTCTTTTTTTTGGGAGGAGGCGGAGGCGGCTTCGCGGCAGCCACCTCCTCCGGCGTAGGCGCATGCGGCGCCGGGATCAGCCGCTGGATCGTGTACTGCTGCCCGATCGTCCAGATGTTGGTCGTGATCCAGTAGAGGATCAGTCCCGCCGGAAAGCTGATCACGAAGGGAACGAAGATCAGCGGCAGCACGAACATCATCGTGCGCTGGCTTTTGTCGGCGGTGACCGACATCACCAGGCCCGAGATCAGCTGGGTGCCGATGTAGAGGACCAGCAGCGTGATCAGGACTCCTCCGGTGGCCTTCGCCGTCAGGTCGGGGATGAAGAGGAAGGAGGCCTGGCTGCCGCATTCGCCGGCCTTGCAACCGATGTCTGACGGGAGCTCGGTGCGCAGCACGTAGAAGAGGGTGATGAAGACCGGCAGCTGGGCGACAAGCGGGATGCAGGAGGCAAAGGGGTTGACTTTGTTCTCTTTGTAGAAATTCATCATCTCTTGCTGCATGCGCTGTTTGTCGTTTTTGTATTTGGCTTGGAGCTCTTTGATCTGGGGCTGCAGCGCCTGCAGGGCACGCATCCCTTTCAGCTGTCTGTAGGTGAGCGGGATCAACACCGCCCGGGTGCAAACGGTGAGGGCGATGATCGACATGCCCCAGCTGAGCCCGGCGTTGTCGTGGAAGAACTGGAGGACGCCGTTGGCGATGTTGACCAGGAACTGGGGGGCGAGCTGGAGCGCGATCGGGAACATCAGGCCTTGACCTCACCGTGGTACTCGGCAGGATCGAGCGGCCGAGCCCGGAGCGTGAAGCGGTCGGGGACCGGGTCGAAGCCGCCGTGACTGAAGGGGTTGCAGCGCAGCAGCCGCCAGCCGGCGAGCAGCAGTCCGCGAAAAGCGCCGAAGCGCTCGATCGCCTCGGTCGCGTAGGCGGAGCAGGTCGGCTCGTAGCGGCAGCGGCGGGGCCGGGAGGGGGAGATCCAGCGCTGGTAGGCGGCGATCGGCGTGAGGAAGGCCCGTTTCACGTGGAACGCCCCTCCGCGGCCGGGCCGGTGAGCGCCTCTTCCAGGCTCTTGACGACCCCCGCGGTGCCCTCGCGCTCGATCAGGCTGCCGATCTCCGTGCGAGCGACGATGACGAAATCGTGCCGTTCGGGCAAGCGGTCGGAGAGGCCCCAGAAGGCCTCGCGCAGCGCTCGCTTGACGCGGTTGCGAGCGACCGATCCGCCCACCTTGCGGCTTACCGACACGCCCAGCCTCACCTCCTCACGCTCCTCGTCTCGGCGAGGGAAGGTGTAGAGAACGAGATAGCGGGTCGCATGTGATGAGCCGTCGCGGTAGACGCGGTCGAACTCACCGCTACGCGAGAGGCGCCGTCGCTTCGACGCCATCTAGATGCCCGGTCGCACGGTCGTGTGCGACCGGGAGCGTGCGTGGCCGAGCAGATCAAGGACGCAGGATGCCGCCTTTGGCGGCGCCAAAGGCAAGCCCGAGGACGCCGAGATGCGAAGCGCCACGCGCGTTATCCGGGCGTGCAGGACCGTGCGACCGGGCATCTAAGGGGTGAGGCGCTTCCGCCCTTTGCGCCGGCGTCGCTTGAGGATCGCGCGGCCGCCGCGGGTGCTCATCCGCGCTCGAAAGCCGTGCGTCTTCGCGCGCTTCCGCTTCTTCGGCTGATAGGTGCGCTTCATGCCGGCGGGAGTATACGGAGGACGTCCCGAAATCTTTTCTGCGGGATTTGCGGAGCGCCCGGGACGCGTGCCCAGGCACCGCCGCTATGGTCGCCGAGCAGGTGCCAGATGATTCCTCCAGACAAGAACTCGATGCCCTTTGGCGGGCGACCCAGGACAGGCTACGAGCCTCGGTGCCAGAGTCGACCTTCCGCCTCTGGCTGGAGCCGCTGCGCCCCGTCGGCGCTGACGCCGACACCCTCTACCTGACCGCACCGGAGGGGATCCGCGCCTGGGCCGAGCGCCGCTATTCTTCTCTCATCGGCAAAGCCCTGGCCGATTCCGGCACACCGCTGCGCCAGGTCGCCTTCACCGCTGACCAAGAGGGCCCCGGTGGCGCGTCGCTCGGGCTCGACGGGGCCGAGCTCAACCCGAGCTACACCTTCGACCGCTTCGTCATCGGCGGCGGCAACCGCCTCGCCCACGGCGCCGCCCTGGCCGTCGCCGAGGCGCCGTCGGAGGCCTACAACCCGCTCTTCCTCCACGGTCCTCCCGGGCTCGGCAAGACGCACCTGCTGGCGGCGATCGCCAACTACCTGCGGGCAAACGCCCCCGGCCTCAGCGTCCGCTACACGACCGCCGAGTCGTTCACCAACGAGTTCGTCACCGCCCTGCGCTGCGCCGGTGCCGAGGCCTTCAAGACGCGCTACCGAGACATCGACGTGCTGCTGATCGACGACGTCCAGTTCCTCGAGGGCAAGCCCCACACCGAGGAGGAGTTCTTCCACACCTTCAATGCCCTCTACGAGTCCGGCAGCCAGCTGGTCCTTTCCGCCGACCGCATCCCAAGCGAGCTGTCGACCCTTGCCTCGCGCCTGCGTGACCGCTTCGAGTGGGGTCTGACGGTCCCGGTCGAGCCACCCAACCTGGCGACGCGGCTGATCGTCCTCCGCCGCCTCGTCCAGGAGGCCGGCATCGAGATCGCCGACGCCGGTGCACTGGCCGAGCTGGCGAACCGAATCGACGCCAACGTGCGCCAGCTCCACGGCGCCCTCACCCGCGTCCTCGCCCACGCCTCGCTGATGGCCAGGCCGCTCAGCAGCGAGCTGATCGCCGAGGTGATCCCCCACGGCCGCTCGGCCCAGGCGACCTCGGTCGAGGAGATCCAGCAGCGCGTCGCCGAGACCTTCGGCATCTCTCGCGCCGAGCTCGTCGGCTCCAGCCGGGCGGCGACGCCGCTTCGGGCTCGGCAGGTGGCGATCTTCCTCACCCGCGAGCTGACCGATCTCTCGCTGCCCCAGATCGGCCGGCTCTACGGCGGCCGCGATCACTCCCCCGTCCTCAACTCGCTGCGGCGGGTCGAGGCTCGCCTCGCCGACGATCCAAGCCTCGCCGAAAGAGTCCAGGATCTGCGCGCCGCAATCCACAACCCCGCTGGCGAGCAGCGCTGACGGCCGATGGCGCTGCAAGAATCAGCTCTTTCCCACAGCCGCCTCCACAGGCCTGAAACCGCTTCCCGACGCCGTTTCCTCCGTGGCTCCAGCACTTTCAACAAGCCCTAACCCAACTCAAGAAGGCATCCATCACTTGAAGCTCACGACCAAACGAGAAGAACTCGTCTCCAAGCTCTCGATCGTCTCCAGGGCCGTATCGACACGAGCGGCGACTCAGGCCCTCTCCGGCATCCTCCTCAGCGCCGCCGACGGCCGCGTGGCGCTCTCGGCCACCGACCTCGACATGGGTTTGGAGACGGCGCTCGCCGCCGACGTCTCGGCCGAGGGCTCGGTGCTGCTGCCGGGCCGGCTGTTGGCGGAGGTCGCCCGCTCACTCGCCGATCCGACGGTGGAGATCGAGTCGCGCGAGGCCGAGCACGACGTCGAGATCCGCAGCGGCAGCTCCAGCTTCCACCTGCGGGTCCTTCCCGCCGAGGACTTCCCGAAGCTGCCGGCGGCGGCCGAGGAGTCGGGGCTGAAGCTGCCGGCGGCGGCGCTGGGGGCGAGCATCGACCTCGTCGCCCGGGCGGCATCGCGCGACGACATGCGCCCGGTCCTGACCGGCGTCTTCGTCGCCGCCAGCGGCGCCGAGATGACGATGGTCGCCACCGATTCCTACCGCCTGGCGGTGAAGCGGACCGAGCTGGTGAGCGAGTTGGGCGGGGAGATCGACGCCAACATCCCGGCCCGGGCGCTGCGCGAGCTCGGCCGCATCCTCTCCTCGGAGGGCGCCGAGGAGGCCACGGTCTCGCTGCTGACCAACCAGGCGGTTTTCGAGGCAGGGTCGATCACCCTCACCACGCGGCTGATCGAGGGCCAGTTCCCCAACTTTCGGCAGCTGTTGCCGGAGTCCTACGAGCACGACGTGCGGCTGCCCCGCACCGACTTCCTCGACGTCACCCGCCGCGTCAGCCAGCTTGCGCAGCGCAACGCGCCCCTGCGCCTCTCCTTCGCGCCAGGAGAGCTGACAGTCGCGGCAGAGACTCCGGACGTCGGCGACGCGGAGGAGACGATGCCGGCCGCATTCGAAGGCGAGCCGCTCGAGATCGGCTTCAACCCGGAGTTCCTCAAGGAGGGCATCGAAAGCGTCGAGGGCGACGAGGTGCTGTTGCGGCTGATCTCGCCCCTTCGCCCGGGCCTGCTGCAGCCGGTCGAGGGCGACGACTTCCGCTATCTGGTGATGCCGATCCGCCTCAACGTCTGAGGGCGCTGACCGGTGCTCGTCACCGTGATCGAAGCGAGGCCGGTGCGCAGCCTCGACCAGGTCCGGGTTGAGCTCCCGCCCGGCATCGTCAGCGTCGTCGGGCCCAACGGCGTCGGCAAGACCAACCTCGTCGAGGCGCTCTACTTCGCCCTCACCGGTCGCTCCTTTCGCACCTCCGACCGCCGCGACCTGATCCCCTTCGGCGCCTCGCTGGCGCGGGCGGAGGCGACCGTGCGCGACGAGGACGCGCTCGAGCGCCGGCTGCTCGCCTCGGTGAGCCGGACCGAAGGACGACGCCACCTGCTCGACGGCGGCCCGGCCGACCCGGCGACGCTGGCCCGCAGCCGCCCCCCGGTCGCCGTCTTCGCCCCCGACCGGCTGACCCTGATCAAGGGCCCCCCGTCGGAGCGACGCGCCCACCTCGACGGCTTCGCCGCCGCCCGCTGGCCAGTGCGGGGGGAGCTGCGCAAGCGTTACGGGCAGGCCCTGGCGCAACGCAACGCATTGCTCTCGCGCCTGGCCGGCGGGCTCGCCGCGCCCGCTGACCTGGACGTCTGGGACGCCAGCCTGGCCGAGGCGGCGGCGCCGCTCGTCGCGGCGCGGGACGAGGCGATCGCCGAGTTGAGCGGCCCCTTCGCCGAGGCAGCGGCGGAGCTCGGCCTGGAGGGCGGCGCCACGCTCGAGTACGTGCCGCGGGCGGCTGGCTCGGCCGAGGAGATCCGCGCGGGCCTGGAGGAGCGACGCGAGCGAGACGTTCGCATGGGCCGCAGCACCTGGGGCCCGCACCTCGACGAGCTGAAGGTCGCCACCGCCACCCGCTCGCTGCGCCGCTACGGCTCCCAGGGCCAGCAGCGGGCGGCATTGCTCGCGCTTCTCTTCGCCGAGCGCGAGGTACTGCTGGTCGCACGGCGGGTTACGCCCCTGCTCCTTCTCGACGACGTCATGAGCGAGTTGGACCCAGGTCGTCGCGAGCGCCTGGTGCGACGCCTCGGCGACGGCGGCCAGGCCCTGATCACCGCCGCCGACGAGGAGTCGCTGCCGCCCGGCGCGCTGGCGACGCTGGTGCGGATGCCGACCGCCGCCCTGCCGACCGCCGCCCTGCCGACCGCCGCCGCCGCATGAGCCGCCGCCGCGCCCCCCGCCAGGCCGCCGCCGCGATCCGCGCCGCCCGCGACCGGGCCGCGCCGCGGACCGGCCTGGCGGCGGTGCAGGCGGCCTGGGCGGGGACGGTCGGCGAGCATCTGGCGGCGGTCGCAACCCCGGTCTCGGAGCGGTCCGGGACGCTGACGATCGAGTGCGCCGACGCGGTCTGGGCGCAGGAGCTGGACCTGATGCAGGCGCAGTTGCTGGAGCGCCTGCGGGACGAGTTGGGGAAGCTGGCGCCCGCAGCCCTTCGGTTCCGTGTAAACGGCGACCGCTTCTAGGCCCAGATTATGCACGATTTGCAGGGAATTTGTTTCACCTGGCCGGGGCTTCCACAGCGCTCAACTGGTATTCTTATGGCAACTCGCGTTATGCCCCGATCTGTGTGGAGCGAGCCTCCAGGCGTCGGGGTTTTCTGTGTCAACCGGAAGGGACTCATTGCCTGAGAAGAAAGCCAGCGGCGCCACCCCCGACTCCTACGGCGCCAAGGACATCACCGTCCTCGAGGGACTGGAGGCGGTGCGCAAGCGTCCCGGCATGTACATCGGCTCCACCGGCCCCCGCGGTCTCCACCATCTCGTCTACGAGGTCGTCGACAACTCCGTCGACGAGGCCATTGCCGGCTACTGCGACAGCGTTCGCGTCGTCCTGCACCCGGACAACAGCTGCACGGTCGAGGACAACGGCCGCGGCATCCCGGTCGAGACGATGGCGAAGGAGCAGCGACCCGCGGCCGAGGTGGTGCTGACCGTCCTCCACGCCGGCGGCAAGTTCGGGGACGGCGGCGGCTACAAGGTCTCGGGGGGCCTGCACGGCGTCGGCGTATCGGTTGTGAACGCTCTGTCTGAGCGCCTCCATCTCGAGATCAGCCGCGACGGCCACGTCTGGTCGCAGGACTACGAGCGCGGCAAACCGATGACCGAGCTGGCGAAGGGCGCGGCGACCAAGGAGCACGGCACCAGGATCACCTTCCTGCCCGACCTCGAGATCTTCGAAGAGATCGAGTTCGACTTCCAGACGCTGGCCGAGCGCCTGCGCGAGACCGCCTTCCTCACCCGCGGCCTGAAGATCGAGCTGATCGACGAGCGGGGGGCGACCAACAGCGTCGTCTTCCAGTACGAGGGCGGGATCGAGGACTTCGTCCGCCACCTGAACGAGAACAAGGACGAGCTGCACCGCAAGGTCATCTTCTTCGAGGGCAGCGAGGATGAGGGGCAGGTCGAGGTGGCGATGCAGTGGAACTCCTCCTACCAGGAGTCGATCTTCAGCTTCGCCAACAACATCAACACCCACGAGGGCGGCACCCACCTCTCCGGCTTCCGCGCGGCGCTGACCCGGACGCTCAACGCCTACGGGCGTGGCAAAGGTCTGCTGAAAGAGAAAGACGACAACCTCGCCGGCGAGGACGTGCGCGAGGGGCTGACCGCGGTGATCTCGGTCAAGCTGCACGACCCCCAGTTCGAGGGCCAGACCAAGACCAAACTCGGCAACCCGCCGATCCGCGGCCTGGTCGAGGAGATCGTCAACCGCAAGCTGGGCGAGTACCTGGAGGAGAGCCCCGGCGACGCCCGCCGCATTATCAGCAAGGCGATCGACGCCTCGCGGGCTCGCGACGCGGCGCGCAAGGCGCGCGACCTGACCCGGCGCAAGTCGGCGCTGGAGAACTCGACCCTGCCGGGCAAGCTCGCCGACTGCACGGTCAAGGATCCGAGCCTGGCCGAGATCTTCGTGGTCGAGGGCGATTCCGCCGGCGGCTCGGCGAAGCAGGCGCGCGACCGCAACACGCAGGCGGTGCTGCCGCTGCGCGGCAAGATCATCAACGTCGAGAAGAGCCGCATCGACAAGGTGCTGGCCAACAACGAGATCCAGGCCCTGATCACGGCGATCGGCACCGGCGTCCACGACGAGTTCAACATCGAGGACGCCAGGTACCACAAGATCGTGATGGCGACCGACGCCGACGTCGACGGCGCCCACATCCGCACCCTGGTCCTCACCTTCCTCTACCGGCAGATGCCGGAGCTGATCGACGCCGGCTACGTCTACATCGCCAAACCGCCGCTCTACCGGGTCAAGCAGGGCAACCAGGAGACCTACCTCGAGCGCGAGTCCGAACTCGAGGAGCTGCTGCTGCGCGACAAGCTCGAGGACTTCGAGCTGATCGACGCCGGCGGCAACACCAAGAAGCTGACCTCGAGCCGCTGGCAAGCCTACGTCCGGCGTTCGAAGGAGTACGAGGGTTGGGGCTCCTCGCTGCAGGCCGAGTTCGGGCACGAAGCGGTCCGCTTCCTCGAGGAGTCGAACCTGCTCGACGAGGGCGTCGCCAGCGTCGCCGCCGCGGCCGAGCTGATGAGCGCCGAGGCGCCGGAGGGCGCCCCGTTCGAGACCGAGGTGCTGGAGGCCTCCGACGAGCTGGTGGTCGTCAAGGCGATCGAGCGCCAGAGCGGGCTCGCCCGCACCCACCGGCTTCCGGCCGAGCTCTTCTCACACTTCGACTACCGCAAGTTCGTCGAGGTCCACGAGGCGCTGCTGAAACAGGTCGGGCGACCGCCGTTCGAGATCCAGCTCGGCGGCCGCCGCAACGTCGCGCTCTCCTTCCAGGCCCTGCGTGGCGCCGTGCTCGAGCTGGCCCGTCACGGCGTCCAGCTGACCCGCTTCAAGGGGCTCGGCGAGATGAACGCCGAACAGCTGCGCGAGACGACGATGGACCCGGCCAGCCGCACCCTTGCCCGGGTCACGCTCGAAGACGCGACCGCCGCCGACCAGATCTTTTCGATGCTGATGGGCGACCAGGTGGGTCCGAGGCGCGACTTCATCGAGTCGCACGCAAAGGAGGTTAGGTTCCTTGACGTATGAAGTCGCGACAAGGGCGGGCGCTGCAAACCGGCGCATCTCGCGGTCCTCGGTCGTCTGGATCGGGTCACGCACGAACAGGTGCGCTCCCCTCGCCAGCCTCCCTGCGTCCCACGACCTGCTTGGTTTTCGCGCCCGCTCGGTTGATGCGCGCCTGGTTGATGGGGTGATTGGCTGATGGCGCTGGACGCATTGACTGGGAGGATCGAAGAGCGCGAGCTCGAGAAGGAGATGCGCTCGTCCTACCTCGACTACGCGATGAGCGTGATCGTCGGGCGGGCGCTGCCGGACGTGCGCGACGGCCTCAAGCCGGTCCACCGCCGCGTGCTCTACGCGATGCACGACGTCGGCCTGCAGCCGACCCGGGCCTACCGCAAGTGCGCCTTCATCGTCGGCGAGGTGATGGGCAAGTACCACCCGCACGGCGACTCGGCGATCTACGACACGCTGGTGCGAATGGCGCAGGACTTCTCCCTGCGCTACGTCCTCGTCGACGGCCAGGGCAACTTCGGCTCGATCGACGACGACCCGGCGGCGGCGATGAGATATACCGAGGCCCGCCTCGGCCGGCTCGCCACCGAGCTGCTGCGCGACATCGACGCCGACACGGTCGACTTCGGGCCCAACTACGACGAATCGACCCAGGAGCCGCTGATCCTGCCGGCGCGTTTCCCGAACCTGCTCGTCAACGGCACCTCCGGGATCGCCGTCGGGATGGCGACGAACATTCCGCCCCACAACCTGCGCGAGGTAGCCGGCGCCGTGGCGGCATACGTCGACGACCCGCAGATCGATCTGGCCGGGCTGATGGAGCACGTCAAGGGACCCGACTTCCCGGGCGGCGGCATCATGAGCCGCGAGGGGATCCGCGACGCCTACGCTTCCGGCCGCGGCAGCATCAAGGTCCGCGCCCGCGCCCACGTCGAGCCGCTGAAGGGCGGCAAGGAGGCGATCGTCGTCACCGAGCTTCCCTTCACGGTGAAGAAGGGCGGCGACGGCGGCCTGATCACGAAGATCGCCGACCTCGTCCGCGACAAGAAACTGGAGGGGATCTCCGACCTTCGCGACGAGTCCGACCGCTCCGGGATGCGGCTCGTCATCGAGCTCAAGCGCGGCGGTCCGCCGGCCAAGGTCGTGCTCAACAACCTCTACAAGAAAACCTCGATGCAGACGACCTTCGGCGCCAACATGGTGGCGCTGGTCGACGGCGTGCCGCGCACGCTGAGCCTGCTGGAGCTGATCCACCACTACGTCGACCATCAGCGCGAAGTCGTCACCCGCCGCACCCAGCACGAGCTGCGCCGGGCCGAGGCCCGCGCCCACATCCTCGAGGGGCTGCTGGTCGCGCTCGACAACCTCGACGCGGTGATCAAGCTGATCCGCGGCTCCGACGACCCCGACGCCGCCCGCGAGGGCCTGATGTCGGAGTTCGAGCTCTCACGCGAGCAGGCGCAGGCGATCCTCGACATGCGCCTGCAGCGCCTGACCGCCCTCGAGGCCGACAAAGTGCGAGCCGAGCACGCCGACCTGCTGGAGCGGATCGGCGAGCTGCGGGCGATCCTCGGCGACGAGGCGAGGGTGATGGCGATCGTCAAGGAGGAGCTGGCCGAGGTCGTCGAGTCATACGGCGACGAGCGGCGCACCGAACTGGCCCACTTCGAGGGCGACGTCGGGATCGAGGACATGATCGCCGACCAGCAGATGGTGATCTCGCTGACCGCCTCCGGCTACGTCAAGCGGCTGCCGCTGGCCACCTACCGCCAGCAGCACCGGGGCGGCGTCGGGGTGATGGGGATGAACCTCAAGGAGGACGACTACATCGCCCACCTCCACATCTGCTCGACCCACGACTTCCTGCTCTTCTTCACCAACCGCGGCAAGGTCTACCGGCTCAAGGTCTACGAGCTGCCGGAGGGCTCTCGCACGGCGAAAGGCAGCTCGCTGAACAATCTGCTGCCGCTGCGCGAGGGAGAGAAGGTGATGGCGGTGATCCCGACCAGGGACTTCAAGGAGAACAAGTACCTCGCCTTCGCCACCGCGAAGGGACAGATCAAGAAGACCGAGTTCCTCGCCTACAACACGCCGATCCGCGCCGACGGGATCATCGCGATCAAGGTCCGCGACGGCGACGAGCTGGTCCAGGTCCGGCTCACCTCGGGCGAGGACGACATCCTCATGGTCTCTCACTCCGGCCACGCCTCCCGCTTCTCCGAGGAGCTGGTGCGGCCGATGGGCCGCGACACCAGCGGCGTCAAGGGCATGAATGTTTCCGCCAAGGACAACCGGGTGCTGGCGATGGACATCGCCCGCAACGACACCGAACTGTTCGTCGTCACCGAGAACGGCTACGGCAAGCGCACCCCGGTCTCCGAGTACCCGGTCAAGGGGCGCGGGACCAAAGGCGTGCTGACCGCGAGGCTGACCGAGAAGAAGGGCGGCCTCGCCGGCGCCCTGATCGTCGGCGAGCACCAGGAGCTGCTCTTCATCTCCCAGAACGGGATGGTCCAGCGGACCTCCGTCGGCGGCATCTCGCAAATGGGCCGCTCGACTCAGGGGGTCAAGGTGATGAACATCAAGGACGACGACCGGGTCAGCGCCGTGGCGCTGGTGGTCGAATCGGAGAGCGGCGAGAGCGCACCAGCCGAGCCACAGGTGGGCGAACTTCCGTCGGCGGACGGGGCGTCGGCAGACGGGGATGGCGGGTAGCCCCGCCGGCTCCCGGCGGAGCCAGAGATGCGCCGCGAGCATCGCTCACCCGGTCGCCGAGGGTAACCTGAGCAGTACCTCAGGACTGATAGCAGCGCGCCGTGATCGCGATTGCGAGCAGCGGACAGCCGCCAGCGTCGCCACGCGTCAGCCTAGGCTCGAGCTTTCCCAGGTTGGTGGTCGTGGTCGTGGCCAAGAAGCGGGGTCGTCCGAGCTCTCGGCCAAGTTCGCGCAGGTCGCTCATCGTGCGGGTCAGCACCACCCCGGCGGCGACGATTCCCGCCTCGTACAGGGCGCGATAGGCGCTGACATCGCGGTCGAGGTTGCCATCCTTCGCGTTCCACTCGACATCTAGGGCCACTTCCCCCTTGACGTTGTCGACTTTGTAGCCTTCATTCAAGACCTCGGTTTCGACAACGGTGGCCCTCTTCTCGCCACTCGGCTTGTACGGCATCAGCCTGAGAAGCGAAGTTATCTTCGTGTCGTACCTTCCCTCTCGCCAGCCTGCGTCGCGAAACGCCCTGTTTAGCCTCTTCGCGATCTGCCCCTCGTTCTTGCCAGGCCTGAGAATGTCCTCCTTCGTCAAGGCGAAGTAGCGTAGGACTGTTACTAACTCCCGGAACTCGGTTGGATTGGTATTGGCGACGACGGCTGAGGCATTTCGGACCTCACGCATGTCGTAGCGCCCGAGCACGTCCTCCGGGAACATCTGGAGGTAGCTGTCGGTGAGATCCATGCGCGCAGGCTAGAGGGTTCGGGACTCCCGACGACATCAACGCGACTAGGATTTTCCTATGCCTCGACCGGGAACGATCGCCGCCGATATCGAGGACTACCTCGGAAACAAGCCAAACGGAGCGATCGTCAGAGATATCGCCAAAGCATTGGCCGGAGTTCGCCGGGCGCCTGTGCTCCGACATTCCGTGAGGTCAGCGATCTATCAGCATCTCGACGACCAGGGCGGCAGCCTGTTCGTTCGCCTTGATCGTGGCCGCTACGGATTGCAGAGGTAGCTACGAGGCACGCCGAGCGGCGACTTCGTCACCCGCCAACGGCTCGGCCAAAAGCTCGTCGCCCCATTGATGCCATCCGACGCGGGAGTGGCGCGCGAACAGCTCCAAATAAGGACCGGGAGAACACTGCTCGACGATCTCGTAAAGCTGCTCGGGCTTGCGGGAGTGCTCGCGCTTGCGCTCGGGGAAAAGATTGACCTGTCTTCGACCGGGGGGAAGCGTTCGGCGAGAGCCGCGGACTCCAAACAGAACCAACTCCGTGACGTTGCGAAAGTAGAAGCCAACACCCCGGCCATCAGGGCCGCCATCCTTGCGGACCTTGTACCAGACGAGGTTCGTCTTGTAGGTGAATCCCCAACTCTCAAGGACAGACAACCCCTCAGCGAGCAAGGCATTCGGCACCCAAAGATAAATGTGAGCCGTATCGCTGCAAACTTCGGGGACCGGTAGTGCCGCTATCTCATCCAGCGTCATCGTCTCGTAGCGAGCAAGCCGCCGATGCTCCGGGGCCATCTTCCCAGTGCGATTTTGGAACCGCCATGGAGGATCCGCAAGAACCGTCTCGAAGGACCATCCCCGAGAAAAAGACCGGAGCGACTGATTGGCTAGGTCGAGCATAGATCTTTTAGATCTTTTCATATCAGCCTGACGCAAAGGCACGCCAGACCCCTGTTCGAGAAGACGCCGCCAGGCCCACCGCCTAGCGCCGTGACCTCTTTACGCGGCCTGCGGTAAGTACTGCTGCCAGGCTTCGGGGATCTTTGGGCTGGCTACTTGGATGAAGACGGTCGGGGGCGGGGCCTTCGGCGACTTCTTCGGGTGCATCTGGATCTCGCGAGGCAGGCGGTTGCCCTTTCGCCGGTTGCAGTTGGCACAGGCCGCGACGATGTTCTCCCAGACGGATTTCCCCCCGCGGCTGCGGGGAATCACGTGGTCGACCGTCAGCCCCGACTTCGTCGACCCGCAGTATTGGCAGGTCCAGGAGTCTCGAGCGAGGACGGCGCGCCTGGTGATCTTCCTCCGATGCGCCTCCCGCGGGATCCGCACGTAGCTCACCAGCCGGATCACGTCGGGCCGCTCCAGCGTCATGTGCTCCGAATGCAGTGCCGCTCCCTCTCGCTGCTCCAGCAGCTCGGCCTTTTGCTTCAGCAGCAGCACGGCGGCACGTCTCAGCGTGCAAACGTTGATCGGCTCATACGTCGCGTTGAGTACCAGGACCCGTGCCATGGCTGCGGAGAATTGTAGGGGGGTCGCCGCCTGGTGCCGTTGTCGAGGGCCGGATACCCCTCCGAACGGCCTGTACTTCTCGGGCAATCCAGTCTCGGACGGCCCCAGCCGCCCACCCGAGCAAGTTGAGTGAGGAGGGGTATCCGGCCCTCGGCTACCCCACGGGATAGGAGCCGAGCAGCCGAACGGACTCCGCCTTGGTGCGCAGAGACGCGATCGCTTCCGCCACGACAGCGTCGGTCGCCCCCCCCTCGAGATCGCAGAAGAACATGTAGCGCCCGAGCCCCTGTCGCATCGGCCTGGACTCGATGCGGGTCAGGTTGATATCGCGATCGGAGAACTCGCGCAGGGCGTTGACCAGCGCACCCGGGTGGTCCTCGCCCAGCTCGGAGAAGACGAGGGAGGTCTTCCACGGCCCCTCGCCGCCCGGCTCGGCCCCGGCGGGGGCGATCCAGACGAAGCGGGTGACGTTGTCTGCCTCGTCCTGGATCCCCTCGCGGAGGATCGCGCAGCCGTAGAGGTCGGCCGCGGAACGGGAGCCGATCGCCGCCCAGGGGCGGACGGACTCGGCGACCATCCGCACCGCCGCCGCGGTGCTGCTGACGCTGCGGAGTTCCACCCCGGCGAGCTGCTCGCGGAGGAAGCGGGCGCACTGGGCGAGCGGCTGCTGGTGGGAGAGGACCGCCTCGATCCGGTCCAGCTCGACCGGCTCGCGGGCGATCAGGTGGGCGCGCACCGCGTAGTCGTGCTCGCCGACGATCGTCACCGCCTCGGCTTCGAAGGCGAGCGTGTCGAGGGTGCCGCGCACCGAGCCCTCGATCGAGTTCTCGAAGGGGACCAGGGCGCGGTCCGCCTCGCCGCGTTCGACTGCGAGGATCGCGTCGTGGATGGTCGCGGTCCGCAGCGGCTCGAAGGAGTCCTCGCCAGCCGCTTCCCCGAGCGCGTCCTCGGTGAAGGTGCCGGCGGGGCCGAGGTAGGCGATTCGCATCGAGCCCAGCCTTCTAGTCACTTATTCGAAGACGACCGTGTAGCTGGCTTTGTTGTTTTCGGAGACCTGCTCGCCGGGAACCGTTTCGACTTCGACTTCGAGCGTTACTTCGCCTTTCGGCGCCGGCGTCAGTGGGATTGACACCGACGACGTTTCTCCCGCCGCGATGCTTTCGATGCTCCCCTGCAGGGTGTGGCCGCCGTTGACGGAGACGGAGACGGAGACCCCGTTCTCAGTCGATTCGCCCTGGTTCTGCACTTCGACTTCGACTTCCGGCGTTTCTTCGGCGGAGACCGTCGCCGGCGCCCCTTCGACCAGTTCGGTCCCGTTGACCTTGACTCCGATCAGGCCGAGGCCGTGCACCCCTGGAGTGGCGGCGCCGGCCGAGCCGCTGATGCTCCCGAGAGCGGCGCCGATCGAGCTTTCTTCCAGCCACTTGGTGCCTTCGGGGAGGAAGACGCTCTTCGGCACGTCGCTGCCTTCGATCCCGTTGGCGGCGAGGACGCCGTCGATTTCGGGTCGGACGACGGCCGCGTAGAGGACGTCGGCGGCCAGCAGCTTCTGCATCTGCATGGCGATTCCCGCGGTCGCCTTGGCCGAGCCGGCGTCGCCGAGCGCGGTGCTCATCTTGTTGGCGATCTCCGTCATCGCGCTGCTGCGCAGCTCGTAGACCAGCTCCAGCGCGTTCTGGGCCCGGCCCATGTCGCCCGGGGCGCTGAGGCCGTCGACCCGCGAGGCGTAGTTCTCCATGGCGCTGCGGTCGGCGTTGACCTCGGCCACGAACTCGGTCACCGAGAGGGCGCCGGGATTGGCGAGCTTGCCGAAGAAGGCCTTGCCGGTCTGGTCGGTCTCGTCGACGATCTGGGTTACGCTGCGGGCGTAGTCGCTGAGTTCTCGGTGCGCGCGGGCGTCGAGGCAGCCCTTGACGCCAAGCACGATCAGGATCAGGACGATCAGGCCGCCGCCGAGCGCAAGCCCGCGCCGCCGCAGCACGATCTGCTGGCGTTCTGGTCGGCGTGGCGGGCGTTGGCGACGGCGCGGCCCGCGTACTGGGGAATCCTCCAAGAAGCGGCTCTCCAAGCTGGTTGGGTGGCCGGAGAGTATGAAGCCTGACGGGGTCGTCGCGTCAAGACATGCAGCAAAGGGTGCGTTTTTCCCACGCTCCCGAGCGCAGGAGAGAAGCTCGCCGCGGCGAAGTTAACGAGGCTTTGGTCGGTTCCCTCGTGCTCAACCGCTTCCTGATCGAGCGCCGCATCGGCAGCGGGGGTTTCGGCGTCGTCTACGAGGCCTGGGACGGCCGCCTCGAGCGCCCGGTCGCGGTCAAGGCGATCGAGCAGCAGGGGGAGGCCGGCCGACGGGTGCTGCGCGAGGCGCAGGCCGCCGCCCGGCTCAACCACCCCGGCATCGTCACCCTCTACGAGATGGGCGAGGAGGACGGCAACGCCCTGCTCGTCACCGAGCTGGTCGAGGGCTCCACCCTGGCCCGCCTCGCCCACGCCGGCGAGCTCAGCGACCGCGAGATCGGCGAGATCGGCGCCGACCTCTGCGAGGCTCTCGATCACGCCCACTCGCGCGGCGTCGTGCACCGCGACATCAAGCCGCAGAACGTCCAGGTGACGGAGGGGGAGCCGCGGGCGAAGCTGATGGACTTCGGGGTCGCCCGCCTCGCCGGCGACGTTCCCCTGACCGCCGCCGGCGACGTCGTCGGCACCCTCGCCTACATGTCGCCCGAGCAGGCCGAGGGCCGCCCGGCCGGCCCCGAGGCCGACGTCTACTCGCTCGCGCTGATGCTCTACGAGTGCTGGAGTGGGGAGAACCCGCACCGCCGCTCCAGCCCGGCCGCGACGGCACGGGCGATCGGCGCCCACACGCGGCCCTTGCGCCGGCTGCGACCCGACCTGCCGCGCGAGCTGACCGAGGAGATCGACGCCTGCCTCGTCGCCCGCCCCAACCACCGCTCCTCGCTGGAGGAGCTGGGCACGGCGATCGAGGATTCGCTCGAGCTGCTCGCCGACCAGGTACGGGCCACCCCCCGCCACCTCGGCTCACGCCTCGCCGCCCTCGCCCTCGCCGCGGTCCTGGGAGCCTGGCTCGCACTCGGCCACGGCGTCCTGCTCCCGTAGGATTTTCCGATCGGCGTCCTACGCAACTTCGAGTCCCGCATCGAAGGCCTCGTCGAGGGAGTCTTCAGCCGCGCCTTCAGCTCCGAGGTGCAGCCGGTCGAACTCGCTCGCAAGCTGGCGAAGGAAATGGACGCCCACAAGACCGCCTCGGTGCAGCGCGTCTACGTGCCGAACGAGTACATGGTCTACCTCTCACGCCAGGACCGCGCCAAGCTCGAGGGCTACGAGCGCTCGCTCGAGCAGGAGCTCTCCGGCTACCTGTTGGAGCACGCGCGGCGGCGCGGCTACGACCTGCTGACCCGGCCGGCGGTCGAGTTCAGCACCGACGAGCGGCTGCGCCTGGGCGAGTTCGGGATCCAGGCCCGCCTGGTCAAGCCCCCGGCCAACGAGGGCGAGAGTCCGAAGCAGGGCGAAGAGGGGCACACGATGGTCTACTCGGCCGTGCGCGAGCGCGACCGCGGCCGCCCCAAACGGCCCGAGCAGGCGGTCGGCGCCCTGGTCTCGACGCGAGCGGTGGTCTCGCTCGACGACCGTCGCTACGTGCTCGACGGCCCCCGGGCGACGATCGGCCGCTCGAAGTCGGTCGAGTGCGTCCTCTCCGACCCCAACGTCTCCCGCCGCCACGCCGAGCTGCGCCGGGCGGAGTCGGGCGACTGGCAGATCGTCGACCTCGGCTCGACCAACGGGATCAAGGTGAACGGCCGCCGGGTCGCCTCGACCCGCCTCAGCCCCGGCGACCAGGTGACCGTCGGCACCACCACTTTCGTCTTCGACATCGAGCAGTAGCGGCCACGACGCAGCATGGCGGCGATCTGGAGCCGTCATTAGTGTGCTGAGCGCGTGGCCTACGACCCGATCTCAGTTGCGCTCAAGTTCGGCTTTCTCGCCGTCCTCTACCTGTTCCTGCTCGTGATCGCTCGCAGCGCGATGAAGGACCTGCGACGGACGGTTTCCCCGGCCCCGGACGCGACCGGGTTCCACGCTGCCCCGGCCTACGCCGAGGCGTCGCGTGGGGCCGACGCCTGGCTCGTCGCCGAGCGCGGCGGCGGCCTCGAGCCCGAGCGGCGCTTCGACCTGATCGGAGGCCTCTCGATCGGGCGCTCGAAGGAGTCCGACGTGCGGATCGACGATCGCTACGCGTCCAGCCTGCACGCCCGGCTCTTCTCGCGCGAAGGGCGCTACTTCGTCGAGGACATGAGCTCCACCAACGGCACCCTGCTCAACGGCGCCACCCTGAAGGGAGAGGCCGAGCTGATCGACGGCGACACGGTGCAGATCGGCGACACGGCGTTCAGATTCGAGGTCCAATGACGCTGCGCATCGAGGACCAGGCCTTCCGCACCGATACCGGGCGCCAGCGCAACGCCAACGAGGACTCGCTCTTCACCCGCCCGCCGGTCTTCGTCGTCGCCGACGGCATGGGCGGGGCGCAGGCGGGCGAGGTCGCCTCCAAGACGGCCGCCGAGTCCTTCGACCGCGAGCTGCCGCAGGCTCCGCCCGAGCAGGTCCTGCGCGAGATGATCGAAGCGGCGAACCGGTCGATCCACGAGCACGCCCGCAACGATCCCGGCTTGGCCGGGATGGGAACGACGATCACGGCGGCGATCGTCGACCCCGAGTCCGAGGAGGTGGCGATCGGCCACGTCGGGGACAGCCGCGCCTACCGGCTGCGGGGTGGCAAGCTGGAGCGCCTCACCCGCGACCATTCGCTGGTCGAGGAGATGCGGCGCAAGGGACAGCTCACCGATGCACAGGCGGAGGACCACCCACAGCGCTCGATCATCACCCGCGCCCTCGGTCCCGAGCCGGAGGTCGAGGTCGACGTGCAGACGGTCCCGGCCCAGGCCGGCGATGTCTTCCTGATCTGCTCCGACGGCCTGACGACGATGCTCGGCGACGAGCAGATCGCCCGGCTGCTCAGGCGTGCGACCTCGTTGGAGGCGGCGGTGCGCGCCCTGGTCGACGAAGCGAACAGGGCCGGCGGCCGCGACAACATCACCGTCGTCGCCTTCCGCCTCGAGGACGCGGCGGCACCGCAGCGGGCGCCCGAGGGCGCGACCCTCGTCGGCCCCTCGGCCGAGGCGGCGGGGCTGACGGCCACCGAGGTGCGCCGCCGCGCCGCCGCCGAGGCGGCGAGGCAGCGGCGCGAGGACCTCGCCGCCGCCAAGCCGCGCCCCCGCCGGTTGCGCACCGCGGCGAAGCTGCTGGCCGTGCTCGTCGTCCTCGGCGCGATCGCCTACGGCGCCTGGTACGGCAACCGCCAGATCTGGTTCCTCGGCACCGACTCCGCCGGCCGCGTTGCCCTCTACCGTGGCCTGCCGTACGAACTGCCCTTCGGCGCCAAGCTCTACGACGAGCGCTACGCGAGCCCGATCCAAACCGGTTCGCTGCCGCCGAAGCGCCGCGACGCGGTCACCGGGCACGGCCTGCGCTCGCGCGCCGACGCCGTTTCCCTGCTCGAAGAAATCCAGCGTAGCCGCGGATACCCGCCCGCGGCGGACGCGGGAGCGGGGACGCGAGGCTCCCGGTGACGATGAGCGCGTCCACGTGGGAGCCGAGCACGCGGGCGGTCTTATGACTTCCGCCAGGAACCGGGAGCTGACCGCCCTCGTTCCCGTCGCCGTCCTCCTCACCGCCGGCTTCGCCGCCGTCTTCGCCCAGGAGAACGCCCGCCTCGGCAACCTCAGCCTCGTCTACGGGGCCTACTTCCTCGCGGTCTGCCTCGCCACCCACGTCTACCTGCGGACCCGGCTCCCCGACGCCGACCCCTACCTGTTCCCGCTGGTGGCTCTGCTGACCGCCTTCGGGCTGGTGATGATCTACCGGATCGACGAGACCCTGGCCCGCGATCAGGCCAACTGGTTCGTGCTCGGCCTCGTCCTCTTCGCGCTGACGATCCAGTTCCTGCGCGACTACGAGGTGCTGGAGCGCTACCGCTACACGATCGCCGTGGCCGGGCTGCTGCTGCTGCTGGCCCCGCGGCTGCCGGGGATCGGGCAGCAGGTCAACGGCGCTTACCTCGGGATCAAGATCGGGCCGCTCGCCTTCCAGCCGGCCGAGTTCTCGAAGATCTGCATCGTCGTCTTCCTCGCCAGCTACCTGCGCGAGCACCGCGAGGTCCTGATCGTCGGCGCCCGCCGGGTGCTCGGGGTGACGCTGCCGCCGCTGAAGCACTTCGGGCCGATGCTGGTCGTCTGGGGAGCGTCGATGTTCATGCTCGTCTTCATCCGCGACCTCGGCAGCTCGCTGATGTTCTTCGCCGCCTTCCTCGCCCTCCTCTACGTGGCGACCGGGCGCTTCTCCTTCGTCACGACCGGGATGGCGATGTTCGTCGTCGGCGCCTGGTTCTTCGCCACGACCGTGCCCCACGTCCACGACCGGGTCGAAGTCTGGCTCCACCCCTACTCGGACCCGACCGGCAACGGCTACCAGATCCTCCAGTCGATCTTCGCCCAGGCCGACGGCGGTCTGTTCGGTAAAGGGTTCGGGCAGGGACTGATCACGATCCCCGGCACCCACGCGGCGCTGCTGCCGGCGGCCCAGACGGACACGATCTACGCGCTGATCGTCAACGAGCTCGGCCTCTTCGGCGCCAGCGCGGTCGTCCTCATCTACCTTCTGATCGCCGCCCGCGGATTCAAGATCGCCCTGCTCGCCAGCGACGGCTTCTCGAAGCTGCTGGCGACCGGCCTCACCGCCGTCTTCTCGATCCAGGCCTTCGTGATCATCGGCGGCGTCACCCGGGTGATCCCGCTGACCGGCGTCACCCTGCCCTTCATCAGCTACGGCGGCAGCTCCATCGTCGCCAACTTCGTGCTGCTGGCGCTGCTGCTGCTGATCTCCGACCGCGCTCGCCGTGAGGCGGCCGAACCGGGCGGCAGGGCGTTGGCCCGGGGGGGCGCGTGAACCGCCAGATCGTCAAATTGTTCGGCCTTATCGCCGTCCTCTTCGGGATCCTGGTCGGCTTCACGTCCTACTGGTCGGTCTTCGACGCCAAGGCGCTGAAGGAAAAAGAAGCCAACCAGCGGCCGCTGCTGGAGCAGCAGCAGATCCGCCGCGGCCGCATCCTCGCCGCCGACGGCACCGTGATCGCTCGCTCGGTCCCGAAGGGCCACGGCGCCAGCCTGCGCTACGTGCGGCGCTACCCGCAGGGCATGCTCTACGGGCACCCGATCGGCTACAGCTTCGTGCGCTATGGCGACAGCGAGTTCGAGCAGCTCCACAACGAAGAGCTGGTCGGCAACGAATCCGAATTCAGCTCGATCCTCGACCAGCTGAGCGGGCGCAACCAGGAAGGCGACGACATCGTCACCAACCTCGACCCGGGGGCGCAGCGGATCGCGTTGGCGGACCTGGAAGAACAGGGCTTCGGCGCCGTCGTCGCGATCGAACCGAGCACCGGTGCGGTCAAGGTGATGGCCTCGAACAAGCCCTATGACCCGAACCGGGTCCCCTACGAACTCTCGAAGCTGAACCGCAACATGATCGAAACGCCGCTGCTGAACCGGGCGACGCAGGGACGCTATCCGCCGGGCTCGACCTTCAAGGTGGTGACCGCCGCCGCCGGGCTCGAAAGCGGGACGATCACGCCGGAAACGACGATCAACGCACCGGGCTCGATCATCGACGAAGGCCATGAACTCAACAACGACTTCAACCAGAACTTCGGCCCGATCGCCCTCGACACGGCGCTGACCAATTCGGTCAACACCTGGTTCGGCCAGCTCGGCCAGCAGGTCGGCCAGAACGCCCTCTTCGAAACGATGGAAAAGTTCGGCTTCAACTCGACCCCGGCGATCGACCTGCCCGAACAGGAGGTCGAAAAGAGCGGCGTCTTCGGCGAACACGGGGAACTGCTGACCAAGAACGACCCGGTCGACCTGGCCCGGGTCGCGATCGGGCAGGAGCGCCTGCTGGCGACGCCGCTGCAGATGGCCGAGGTCGCCGCCGCAGTCGCCAACGGCGGCAAGCTGATGAAGCCGCAGATCTGGAACCGGGTGATCGACCCCGACGGGCGTGTCGTCAAGCGACTCGTCCCCTCCAGCTACAGCCAGCCGATCAGCGCCAAAACGGCGGCAGAGCTGACCACGGCGATGGAAGGCGTGGTCCGCGAAGGCACCGGCACCAACGCGGCGATCCCTGGCGTCTCCGTGGCCGGCAAGACCGGGACCGCGGAAACCCCCGGCAACGCGGCCTGTGGCGGCGGCCAAGAACAGAACCAGGCCTGGTTCATCGGCTTCGCGCCGGCCAGCGAACCAAAGATCGCGATCGCCGCCTCGGTCGAATGCACCGAACAGTTCGGCAACGACGTCGCGGCGCCGATCTTCCGCGACGTCGCCGAAGCGATCCTGAACGGCAAATGACTTGAGCCAGACATCTAAAAGAGGAGCCGAGTGTGCCTGACGTGAGCGAGGGGAGCGTCGTCGACGGGCGCTACCGGGTGCTGCAACGGCTCGGCGCCGGCGGCATGGCCGACGTCTGGCTCGCCGAGGACACCCATCTGCAGCGCCGGGTTGCGCTGAAGGTCCTGCACCGCCGCTTCGCCCAGGACCGCGAGTTCGTCGAGCGCTTCCGCCGTGAGGCGGAGTCGGCGGCCGGCCTGCAGCACCCGAACATCGTCTCCGTCTTCGACCGCGGCGAGTTCGAGGGCACCTACTACATCGCCATGCAGTACGTCGAAGGGCCGACGCTGAAGGAGCTGATCGATCGCGGCCTCACGCCCGAGCAGGCGGTGGCGCTGATCCGCCAGGTGCTCGAGGCGGCCCGCTTCGCCCATCGCCATGGCATCGTCCACCGCGACCTGAAGCCGCAGAACGTGATCGTCGACGGCGAGGGCAAGGCGATGGTGACCGACTTCGGCATCGCCCGCGCCGGGGTCTCGGAGATCACCCAGACCGGCTCGGTGATGGGCACTCCGCACTATCTCTCGCCCGAGCAGGCCCAGGGCCTCGACGTCACCGCCGTCTCCGACCTCTACTCGATCGGCGTGATCCTCTACGAGGCGTTGACCGGGCGGGCCCCGTTCGAGGCCGATTCCGCCGTCGCGGTGGCGATGAAACAGGTCTCCCAGACGCCGCAGCGACCGAGCTCGATCAACCACCGAGTCTCCCCCGCTCTCGACGCGGTCGTGATGCGGGCGCTGGAGAAGGACCCGGGCGCCCGCTTCCAGAGCGCCGACGCCTTCATCGCCGCCCTCGACGCCGCGATGAGGGAGCCCGGTGCCCCCGGCGGCGGCACCGCCGCCTTCGCCCCCCTGCCGCCGGTGGTCACCACCCCCGCGGAGGCCGAGGAGCCCGACCGCGAGGAGGAGGAGCGCAAACGCCACCGCCTCCTCTGGGCACTGCTGGCGGCGGCGATCGTGATCGGCATCCTGGTCGGTCTGGCGCTGACCCGGGACACCAGCACCGACGTGCCGAACGTGACCGGCAACCAGCTCAACGTCGCGATCGCCCTGCTCCAGCAGGACGGCTTCCCGATCGGCGAAATCAAGCGGGTCGAGCGCGAAGCGCCGCGGAACACCGTGCTCGAGCAGGACCCCGCCGCCTCGCCGCCCGGGAGCAGGGCATCGCTCGACTGCTCCTTCCTCACCTTCTTCTGCTCGAAGCCGGCGGTGACGCTGACGGTCAGCGCCGGCCCCGGCAGCGGCAAGGTGCCGGCGACCGCCGGGCTGCCGCGCGACGAAGCGGCCGAAAAGCTGGAAGAAGCCGGCTTCGGCGTCAAGGTGAAGACCGTCAACTCCAGCTCGGTCGAAGAAGGGCTCGTAGTCCACTCCGAACCCCCGGCGGGCACGACGGCGACGCACGGCTCCGAGGTGACCCTGTTCGTCTCCGCCGGGCCGAAGCTGGCCAAGGTGCCCGTCCTCGTCGGCTCTCAGCGCCGTCTCGCCGTGCAGCAGGTCCGCAGCCGCGGCCTCCTTCCCAGCGTCTCCGAAGAAGAAAGCTCCTCGCCGGCGGGCGAGGTGATCAGACAGTCGCCGAGTGCCGGCAGCCAGGTCGCACCCGGCGCGACCGTCTCGATCGTCGTCTCAGCCGGCAAGCGGCAGGCGAAGGTGCCGAACGTGGTCGGCAAGCTCCGCTCCGAAGCTGTGCAGGCGGTCCGCGGCGCCGGTCTCAGCCCGACGGTCGAAGAAGAAGAAACGGAAGTCCCCGGCAAGGTCGGCCGCGTGACCGACCAGTTCCCGCCGCCGGGCTCCAAGGTGGAACCCGGCGCAAGCGTGACGATCGTCGTCGGCAAGAGGGCCGCGATCCCGACCCCCGAAGAAGAAAAACCATGAGCGTGCCGGTGAGGGTCGGGAGAGGCTGCCGATGAGGGTGGCGGTGCTCTCGGGCGGCCGCTCCTCCGAGCACGACGTCTCGCTGCGTTCCGGCGCCTCGGTCGCCCGCGGACTGGAGGCCGCCGGCCACGAGGTCGTCGCGGTGACGATCGGGCGCGACGGGCGCTGGCTGAGCGACGGCTCGCCGGTGGAGCTGGCCCCGGCGACGGGGCTGCTCGGGGCCGGCGCGGTCTTCCCGGCCCTGCACGGGCCCTTCGGCGAGGACGGCAGCGTCCAGGGACTGCTGGAGGGGCTCGACGTCCCCTACGTCGGCTCCGACGTGCTGGCCTCGGCGATCTGCATGGACAAGCTGACCCTGAAGCGGCTCTTCGCCGAGCGCGGCATCCCCCAGGTCGACTTCGCCGCGGCTGGCGAGGACGGCTGGCGCCGCCGCTGCGAGGCGATGGGGCTGCCGCTCTGGGTGAAGCCGTCGCGGCTGGGCTCCAGCGTCGGCATCAGCAGGGTCGCCGAGCTGGTCGAGCTGGACGCGGCGGTCGAGCTAGCCCTGCGTCACGACCCGCGGGTCATCGTCGAGGCTTCGGCTCGCGGCCGCGAGATCGAGTGCTCGGTGCTCGGCAACGAGTCGCCGTTGACCTCGCTCCCGGGCGAGATCGTCGCCAACGCCGAGTGGTACGACTTCGAGGCCAAGTACGAGCAGGGCGGGATGGAGCTGCGGGTGCCGGCGCCGATCTCCGATCCGGAGGCCGCCCGCGTTCGCGAGCTGGCCGCCTCGACCTTCGCCCTCGCCGGCTGCTCCGGCCTCGCCCGCTGCGACTTCTTCGTCGAGCCTGGCGGCAAGGTCCTGGTCAACGAGATCAACACGATGCCCGGCTTCACCGAGACCAGCGTCTACGCGAAGCTGCTGGAGGCGAGTGGAATCGCCTACGCGGACCTCTGCGACCGCCTGGTCGAGCTTGCGGTCGAGCGCCACCGCCGCGCCCGCTCCTACGAGTTCTAGACCCTCAGTTCAGCAGCTTCACGTCGCTGATCTCGACCTGGTAGCGGCCTTCCTGGTCGCGCGCCGGCGCCGCCTTGTTGAACCAGATCAGGAAGTACTTCGCCGGCGAGGCGATCGTCAGGTCGACCTCCTGGATGGCGCCGGCGTTGGTTATCTCTCCGACCGGTTTGCCCCATCCGGAGAGTTCGCTCGGCGGCCCGGCGGCGGCGGCGAAGACTTCCCCATCCCAGCCGGGCGTCGGCGTGCGGACCACCATCTTCGACGGGGTCACCGGCGAGGCGGCGGTCACGTAGAGGCCGACCCCCGGGTTGGGGCCGGTCTTGGTTCCGGCGAAGGTTTCGGAGTCGTAGTGCTCGGTGCTCCAGGCGGTCGAGGTCGGATTGCCGTCGATCGCGTATTCGATCGTGCTCGGATTCTCTTCGCCGTCGCCCTGGGGGTCGTAGTCGGTGGCGGAGGTGAGGTGGATTTCCTTGCCGGCGATCTTCTCGCCCCCACCCCCGCCGACCTGGCCGCTGGAGATCAGCTGGACGACCAGCAGCGCCCCGCCGGCAACCAGCACCAGCAGCGCGATCGCCACCCACGACCAGCGGGCGCCGCCGGAAAGCTTGCGTTTGGGCGGCGGCACCGCGTCGAGCACGCTGGTCGCCTCACCGGTCGTCGAGCCCGCCCGCGCCGCCTCGACCTCGAGCGCCGTCGAGAGGTCGTCGATCATCTCGCCGACCTCCTGGTAGCGCTCGGCCGGGTCCTTGGCGGTGGCGCGCTCGACGACCAGCGCCGCCGCCGCGGAGACCTCGGGGCGGCGCTGCTGCACGTCGGGCAGCTCCTCGTTGACGTGTTTCATCGCCACCCCGACCTGGCTGTCGGCGTGGAACGGAACCTGGCCGATCAGCATCTCGTAGAGGACGACGCCGAGCGAGTAGATATCGGAGCGGGGGTCGGCGCCGTGGCCCATCGCCTGCTCGGGCGCGACGTAGTCGGTGGTGCCGAGGACGCGGCCGGTGGCGGTCATCCCGTCCTGCTCGAGCTGGCGGGAGATGCCGAACTTGATGTCGCGGTGGACCATGTTGCGGGCGTGGGCCACGGTCAGCCCGCGGGCGATCTCGATCGCGTAGGCCAGCGCCTCCTGGGTGTCGAGCGCGCCGAGCCGGGCGATCCGCTGCTTCAGAGTCTCCCCTTCGACGTACTCGAAGACGATGTAGGGGTGGCCGCCGTCCTCGCCGGCGTCGATCACCGCGACCACGTTGGGGTGCGAGAGCTTGGCCACGGCCCGCGCCTCCTGGCGGAAGCGCTCGAGCTGGTCGGGCTGCTCGGACATCTCGCGGTGCATCACCTTGACCGCGACCGGGCGGTCGAGGGTGGCGTCGCGGGCGAGGTAGACGGTCGACATCCCACCGCTGCCGAGCTTGGCCTCCAGCCTGTAGCGGCCGGAGAGCACGGTGCCGATCATCTGCGAGCTGGTCGGTCGCGAGTTCATCTAGTCGTGAATATTGTCGGGCACGTGTCCGTACAGGTTCGCTACTACACCGACCCCGCCTGCTCCTGGTCGTGGGGAGCCGAGCCGGCGCTGCGGAGGCTGATGTGGGAGTTCGACGGCCAGCTCGACTTTGCCTGGGTGATGGGCGGCCTCGCCCGCCGTTACGGGAGCGAGTATCGCGACGAGGAGGGCGCGATCGGCTTCGGTCCCGACTGCTACGCCGACCTGATGTCGCACTGGCTCAATGTATCCGGCGAGACGGGCATGCCCTGCGACCCGCGGCTCTGGACCCGCAACCGCATAACCAGCACCTACCCGGCCTGCCTCGCGGCCGAGGCGGCCTCCGAGCAGGGCTGGGAGGCCGGCTACCGCTACCTGCGACGGCTGCGAGAGGGACTGATGTTCGAGCGCCGCAAGCTCGACAACCCCAGTGCCCTCCTTGCCGAGGCCGGGCCGGCCGGGCTCGACACCGGTCGCTTCGAGATCGCGCTCGGCTCCCACGGCCCGGTCGAGGCGCTCAGCGACGACATCGACGAGGTCCGCGTCATCCCCGACGAGGCTCGCGCGGCGGGCCGGCTCAGCCAGACGGAAGGAAGAGAGCGGCTCTCCTTTCCCTCGGCGGTCTTCATCGGCGAGGACGGCGAGCGCCACGGCGTCTGGGGCTGGCAGCCGCCGGAGGCCTACCGCGAGGCGGCCCTCGCCGCCGGCGCAGCGCAGGTCAACGAGGGCGCGCTCGCGCCGCTCGATGCGATCGCGCGCTTCGGCCGCGTCGCTACCCGCGAGGCGGAAGTCCTCGGCCAGAGCGTCGGCACGCCGACCCGCGCCGAGCTCTGGCGCCTCGCCGCAGAGCACCGCCTGCGCCCGATCCGCGCCCTGACCGGGACGATGTGGGAGGCGGCCTGAGCCTTCCTTGGTCACTTACCGGTCCTATGACCCCGGTAAGTGACCAAGCTCGCTACCGGCGAATCACTTTCTCACCCCCGACCGCCCGGCCAATCCGCTTCGCTTCCGAATAGTGGCCGTGCAGCAGCTTCAGGGCGTCCTCCTCGTGATCGGTCGGGACGACGACGCAAAAGCCGCAGCCCATGTTGAAGACGTCGTGCATCTCCTCCTCGGCGACGTCGCCATGCTCCTGGATAAGCCCGAAGATCGGCTGTACGGGGAGCGGGTCGTCGATCTCGTAGCCGACGTCGGCGGCGAGCCGAAGCAGGTTGCCGAGGCCGCCGGAGGTGATGTGGGCGAGGCCGCGGACGTCGACGTCAGAGTGCAGCAGCTCGAGGATCGGTTTGACGTAGATCTCGGTCGGCTCCAGCAGCACCTCGCCGAGCGGCCGGCCGAGGCGATCGTCGTCGAAGCCGATGCCGCGCAGAGCCGAGCGGGCGAGGGTGTAGCCGTTGGAGTGCAGGCCGGAGGAGGGCAGGCCGATCACGGCGTCTCCCGGCCGCACCGCCGAGCCGTCGACGATCGCGTCGAGGGCAACGGTGCCGAAGCAGGCGCCCGAGACGTCGGCGCTGCGCACCAGATCGCCGAGCTGCGCCAACTCGCCGCCGGGGATCTCGATCCCGGCCAGTTCCGCCCCGCGGGCCAGCCCGACGCCGATCTGCTCGCAGATCTCCGGGTCGGCGCGCCGCACCGCGATGTAGTCGAGCATCGCCAGCGGCTCGGCGCCGACGCAGATCACGTCGTTGACGTTCATCGCCACGCAGTCGATCCCGACCGTGTCGAAGCGACCCACCTCCTCGGCGACCAGCAGCTTGGTCCCGACGCCGTCGGTGGAGAGCGCGATCCCGGTCCGCCCGTCGATCCGGATCACGCTCGCGTAGTGGCCGGGCAGCGGCACCTGCAGTGACGGCCGCCCGAGCTCGATCGCCCCCAGCGCCCGCGTCAGCCTGGAGACGGCTGAATCCGCCGCTTCCTGGTCGACCCCGGCCCTGGCGTAGGCGTCGCTCGTCATGCACCCCGCAGCTTTGCAAGAACCGCGGCCGCCAGGGCTACGCGGTAGGCGGCGTAGGGCCAGAGCGCGCGGTCGCGCTCGACAAGGCTGATCAGGCGCTGCGATGCGAGGGTCGAGGCGAAGGAGGCGACGACGCCGACGGCGAGCGAGCGACGCAGCTCGGGCGTCGAGCCGCGGCGAGAGAGGCGGGCGCCCTTCAGGCCCGCGGCGCCGACGATGATCGGCAGCGCGATCGTGCGCGAGAGCAGGTTCGCCTGGTCGCGGGAGAAGCGCCGCCAGCGTGCCGCGGCGAGGGTGACGCCGTTGCGGGAGACGCCGGGCGCCAGCGCCGCCGCCTGGGCGATGCCGAGGGCGAGGCCGTCCGCGGGGGTCGCGTCACCGCGCCCGCGACGTTGCGGCCGTGTGTCGGCGACGAGCATCGCGGCGGCGCCGGCGAGCAGGCCGTAGGCGGTCGCCCGCGGCCCGCCGAGTCGCCGCTCGATCGGCCGCTCCAGCGTGTAGCCGACGATCGCCGCCGGCAGGAAGGAGAGGCCGAGGAACACGATCCTGCGGCTGTCGAGCTCGCGCAGCTCGTCGAGGATCACCCGGCTCTTCCGCACCTCGGGGTCGATCGAGTCCCAGTCCCAGCCGGCCAGCCAGGGGACGAGGACGATGTGGGCCGAGCTGGAGACCGGCAGCAGCTCGGCCGGTCCCTGGACGATGCCCAGCGCGACCGCGCGCCGGCTCGGGAGCCGCCCCTCGCCCGCTTCGCTCAAGCCCCGCTCGTGCTGGCCGGCTCCGGGGTCGCGGCGGAGTCGTCCTCGTCCGGTCCGCCGCCGCGCCGCCGTTTGACGACCAGGTAGACGGCTCCGACGACGATTACCGCCAGCACCAGGTAATCGAGGTAGCCGAGGTTGTGGCGCCAGTGTTCCCAGTTGTCGCCGACGCTGCGGCCGATCAGCGCCAGCATCAGCACCCAGGGGATCGAGCCGGCGAGCGTAAACGCGGTGAAGCGCCAGAACGGCATTTTCGCCACGCCGGCGGGCAGCGAGATGAAGGTGCGGATGATCGGCAGCATCCGCGAGAAGAAGACGGTGACGCTGCCGTAGCGCTCGAACCAGTCGTCCGCCCATTTCAGGTGCTTGGGGCTGATGTGGACCAGCCTGTTCTTCTCCAGCAGGTCGAGCCGGCCGTAGTAGCCGACCCCGTAGGCGATCCACGACCCGACCACGTTGCCCAGCACCCCCGCCGCGACCACCCCGAACAGCGTCAGTTCCCCATTCGAGACGCTGAACCCCGCAAACAACATGATCGCCTCGCTCGGAATCGGAATGCACGCCGACTCCAGCGTCATCAGCAGGAAGACGGCGACGACCCCCGCCGACCCGATGAATTCGGTGGCGACGTCGACAATCGGTTCCACGATCTTGTCGGAGAAGCTTGCGAGCAGGAGGGCGGTCAGCATCGGCCGCACATCGTACGGGGCAAGGGGGTCGGGTGCTCCTCCCGGCGGCTTGTACTTTTTCGCCGAATCCAATCTCGGCCGGCTCTCGGCGCCCCTCGAAAAAGTTGAGCCGAGAGGGGTGCCCGACCCCCACCCCCTGCATATGCCCCTAAACTGACCCCGTCCCATGAGCCGGTTGAACCACCCCGTCTACCGCAACCGAGTTCTGCAGGTGGTGGCCGACGCGGCGCTCGTCGCGCTGGCCTACTTCCTCGCGTTCCAGCTGCGCTTCCTCGACTACCCGCACGGGTTGCCGCACCGCTACGTAGTGCTCTTCGCTCAATCGGTCGGCTTCGTCGTCGTCGGCAAGCTGGTCGTCTTCGCCGGCTTCGGGCTCTACCAGAAGTGGTGGCGCTACGTCAGCGGGCGCGACTTCCTCCTGATCCTCCGCGCCGTCGCCGTCGCCAGCGCGATCCTCGTTGTCTTCTTCGCCGTCGCCAAGCCCTTCGCCCACGCGCTGCCACGCTCGGTCGAGGTGACCGACTTCGTGCTGACGATGCTGCTGATCGCCGGCGCCCGACTGGCGGTGCGGCTGATCGTCGAGCGCCCCTCCCGCGGCGCCCGCCTGCCCAAGCACGAGGTGCTGGTGATCGGCGCCGGCTCCGGCGGCCAGATGGTCGTCCGCGAGCTGCAGCTCAACCCCAACCTCGGCGCCACCGCGATCGGCTTCGTCGACGACGACCCGCGCAAGCGGGGGATGCGGATGCTGGGGCTGAAGGTGCTGGGCTCCACCGGTGAGATCGCGAAGATCCTCGACGAGACCGAGCCCGACGAGGTCGTGATCGCGATCCCCTCGGCCCCGGGGATGCTGCGGGGCCAGGTCGTCGCCGCCTGCCGCGAGCGCGAGATCCGCGTCCGCACCCTGCCGACCGTGTTTGAGCTGCTGCGCGGCGGCGTCCAGCTCAACAAGCAGCTGCGCGAGGTCCAGGTCGAGGACGTGCTCGGCCGCGAGCCGATCGTCGTCGAGCTGGACCGGGTCGGCGCCTACCTGCGCGATCGCATCGTCCTCGTCACCGGCGCCGGGGGCTCGATCGGCTCCGAGCTCTGCCGCCAGATCGCCCGCGTCGACCCGCGGCTGCTGGTGATGCTCGACCACGCCGAGGACAACCTCTTCGAGATCGACCGCGAGATGACCGAGCTGCGGCACTTCACCAACGTCGAGTCGGTGCTCGCCGACTGCAAGGAGCCGCACCGGATGCTGGAGGTGATGCAGCGCTTCAAGCCCAGCGTCGTCTTCCACGCCGCCGCCTACAAGCACGTGCCGTTGATGGAGGCCAACCCGCTGGAGGCCGTCCGCAACAACGCGATCGCGACCAGGGTCACCGCCGAGACGGCGGCCGCCTCCGAGGTCGAGCGCTTCGTCCTGATCTCGACCGACAAGGCGGTCAACCCGCAGACCGTGATGGGCGCCTCGAAGGCGATGGCGGAGTGGATCGTCGAGTCCGCCGGGCACAACCACCCCAGCACCCGCTTCGCCTCGGTCCGCTTCGGCAATGTCCTTGCCTCCTCGGGCAGCGTCGTACCGATCTTCCGCAACCAGATCGAGCGCGGCGGCCCGGTCACCGTCACCCACCCGGAGATGACGCGTTACTTCATGACGATCCCGGAGGCCGTGCAGCTGGTAATCCGAGCCGGCGACATCGGCGCCGGCAAAGGCGAGGTCTTCGTCCTTGACATGGGCGAGCCGGTGAAGATCGTCGACCTCGCCCACAACATGATCCGCCTCGCGGGCTATGAGCCCGAGCAGGACATCGCGGTCGAGTTCACGCAGCCGCGGCCCGGCGAGAAGCTGCACGAGGAGCTGTTCGGGCGGGGCGAGAAGGTGCAGCCGACGGCGGCGAAACGGATCAACCGGGCGGTGCGGGAGCTGCCCCTGGACTCCGAGTGGGTGGAGTCGACGCTGAACTCGCTCGAACACTTGGTGATGGCCGGCGACGAGGCCAATCTGTCCGAGCGAGTGGTCGAGTTGATCGCCGCGCCGGACAGCGACGCGGCGGCAGTCGTCTCCGGCGAGTAGCCTCTCGCAGCCCCTTGCTGAGGCTGATCGAACAAATCGGCTCCTTCGCCGGCCTTGCTGCTTTCATCGGCCTCGGCGTCTTCGCCCTGCTCTCGTTCACGCATGGGCGCGACATCCGGCGCCTGCGCGAATGGGCCGGCTCGGCGCCGGAGCGCGATGCCGAGCGCAAGGAGACGACCTCGGCGATCGCCGCACAGCGTGCCGAGGAGCTGCGGCAACTCGAAGAGAGCCGCACCGCCGAGCACGAGGTTGTCACCCGCCGCGAGGAGCGCCGGCGCCGGCGTGACGCGGGGTTGCCGGAACTGACGCGCCGCGAGCGCTTCGGCAAGCGGACCTCCGCCGCCGGCGCCCGGCTCGCCGAACCCCGTTACCTGGTCGCCATCTTCGTCGTCATGATGGCGATCGTGGGCGGCGTCGCCTACGCGGCCCTGAGCGGCTCCGGCGAAGGCGGCGGCAAGCGCGGCAAGCAGGCCGCGGCGAAGACGCGCCCGAGCGAAGTCGAAGTCACCGTTCTCAACGGCACCGCCGTGCCCGGGCTCGCCGCCAGCTACGGCAACAAGGTCCAAGGCAAGGGCTTCAAGCTCGGCGCCGTCACCAACAGCAGCTCGAGTTTCGCCGAAAGCGTCGTCATGTACAAGCGCGGCCACGCGCCGGAAGCGCGGAAGGTCGCCAAGCAGCTGGGGATCTCGAAGCTGCAGCTGATGAACGGGGAAATCGAAGGCGTTTCCGCTGGGGCGAACGTCGCGGTGATCGTCGGCGAGGACAATGCCGCGGCGGCGGGTTGAGACGCACGCGGCCGCCCTGGTCTTCGCGCTTCTCGTCGTCGCCACCGTCGCCGCCTTCGCCTGGGCGCAGCGGCTGAAGCGGGACCCGCTGGTCCTCGACCGCGTCACCATCGGCACCAAGCGCAGCCCCGGCTTCACCCCCAACGGCGACTGCCGCTTCGACAAAGTGCGGATCCGCTTCCGCGTGACCCAGTCCGACGACGCGACCGTACAGGTGGTCAGGCCGGGCGACAGGGTCGTCATCACCCTCGCCCGCGACCGCTTCCTCAAGCGCTACCACTTCTTCACCTTCTACTGGGACGGTCGCAGCCGCAACGACGGGATCGCGCCGCCGGGCCGCTACAAGCTGCGGATCAAGCTGCTGGGCCAGGAACGCAACCTGGTCCCGCCCGGCGTCATCCGCCTCCACCGCGCACCGCCCAGCGCCAAGTCCGCCTGTAGGCCGCCAGCGAGGTTGGCGCCTTGAGCGACGTGCTGGCTGGGGCGGGGGTTCTCCTCGCCGCCCCGCTCGATGGCGATGCTCGTCGCGATCGCCCTCTTCCCGATCCTCATCCTCGGCGACCAGTGGCACACCACCCAGATCGTCGACCTGCGCCATAACGACGCCCGGATCGCCGGGCTGCTCTCGATCGGCATAGTCGCGGTGGCGGCGCTGGCATTCGTCTTCCGCCGCTGGCCGATCCTGCTGCCCCTCTCGATCGTCGCCGCGCTTCCTTTCCGAGTGCCGCTCCATGCCGGAGGGGACACCGCGAACCTCCTGGTGCCGCTTTACCTGGTGATCGCCGGTGGGGTCGTGGCCACTTTGCTACGGGACTGGGCGGCTTCTCCGGCGAGTGGCGTCGTGGCGGGGGTCCCCCGCGGCGCGGAGGCGCGTCCAGCGCCGAGCACCGTGGGGGGTGCCGCGGCGACAGGGCCCGCCGGCCGAGCGACTCGTCTCTTGCCGTGGCCCTTGGCCGCTTTCGTCGTCCTCTACGCGATTCAGACGCTGTACTCGGGCGACTTCTCCAAGGGGCTTCAGAACGTCTGTTTCTTCCTGGTGCCGTTCACGGTGGCTTACGGATTGCTGCGGGACATCGAGTGGGACAAGAGGTTGCTGACGCTGGTGTTGTGTGTGGTCGGAATCGAGGCTCTCGCGTTTGTGCTCATTGGCTCGGTTGAGTACGTAACGCGAAGCCTGTTCTGGAACGACCAGGTGATCAGGTCGAACGAATTTCACACGTACTTCCGGGTCAACTCGGTGTTCTGGGACCCCAACATCTATGGGCGCTATCTGGCACTCGTGATCGTGGTGGCGACGGCGGCGCTGCTCTGGGTAAGGCAACGGCGTGCGTTCGCTCTGCTGACGGCGCTCGTCGCCGTGCTCTGGTTCGGACTGGCCCACACTTTCTCGCAGTCGAGCTTCATCGCCCTGCTGGCGGGCCTCGCCGTGCTCGCCGCCCTCAGGTGGAGCTGGAAGTGGACGCTCGCCGCCGTGGTCGTCGGCGGCATCGGCGCGGTCCTGGTTGTCACCCTCGTCGGCGGCTCCGGCAAGGTCAACTTCTCCCGCCTCAACATCGACACCAGCGGCCGCGCCAACCTTGTCTCCGGTGGCGTCGACCTCTTCGGCGAACGCCCCATCTTGGGCTACGGCTCTGGCTCCTTCCAGCACGCCTACCGCGACCACGCGGCAAACAAGGGCGCTCAGGTCTCCATCTCCCACACCGAGCCCGTCACCGTGGCCGCCGAGCAGGGCCTTTTGGGCCTGGCCCTTTACGGCGCCCTCATCGTCGTCGCCCTCTGGACGATGACGGCAGGCCTCGGCAGCTCGATGCCCGGCCTGACGGCTGGGCGAGCGGCGGTTCTCGCCGCCTTCGTCGCCCTCCTGGTCCACACGATGGCTTACGCCGGCTTCTTCGAGGACCCGATCACCTGGGTCCTGCTGGCGGTCGGGGCCTCGCTCGCGGCCGCCACCCCGGTCCGCGACGCGGCATAGGGTCAGGACGTGTCGGGATACCTCCGCCGCCTCGCGACGACCGGTGCCGCCTACACCGCGGCGAGCATCCTCTCGAAGGTCATCGCGGTTGCCCTGCTGCCGCTCTACACGCGGTACCTGACCCCGGCCGACTACGGCGCCGCCGAGGTGATGTTCGCGGCGGTCGTCTCCGCCAGCATCGTCGTCCGCTTCGGCCTGATCGAGGCCGTGCTGCGCTTCTACTACAGGGACGGCGAGGATCCCGACCGGGTCGTGGCCAGCACCTTCGCGGGGTTGTTCTGGTTCGCGACGATCGGCGCGCTTCTCGCCCTTCCCTTCGCCACGCCGATCTCCGAAGCGCTTCTCGCCCGCCCCGCCGCCGACCTTGCCCGGATCTCGATCGGCGGCCTCTGGGTGCTGACGATGTTCGAGTTCATGCTGACCCTGTTCCGGCTCGAGGAGCGCGCGCGCGCCTTCTTCGTGACGACGATCCTCAACGTCCTGGTCACGATCGGCCTCACCGTCGTCCTCGTGGTCGGCGCAGGCGAGGGGGCCCGCGGCCTGCTGGTCGGCAGCTACGCCAGTGGGGCCGCCTTCGTGCTGGCGCTGATCGTCCTCCAGTGGCGTCGCCTCTCGCTCCGCTTCGACCGCGAGCTGCTGCGGCGGTTGCTGCGCTTCGGCCTGCCGACGATGCCGGCCGAGGCCTCCCTCTACCTGCTCAACTTCGTCGACCGGATCATCATCGTCCGCAGCCTTGGGCTCGCCGAGGCGGGCCTCTACTCGCTTGCCGTCAAGTTCGCGCAGGCGGTCAACGTCCTCGTCCGCGGCTTCCAGCTGGCCTGGCCGCCGCTGGCTTACTCGATCCGCGACGACGACGAGGCCCGCCGCACCTACGCCACCGTCGTCACCCTCTTCGTCGCCGGTTGCGCCTTCGTCGTCACCGGCATGTGGCTGTTCTCGCGCTGGATCGTCCGGGCCCTCGCCGCGCCGGAGTTCTTCGGCTCCTACAAGGCGATCGGCCTGATCTCCACCGCCGTCACCCTCTACGCCCTCTACATGGTCCTGGTCGTGATCCTCGGCCGCACCGGCCGCACCGAGTTCAACTTCCCGGCCGCGCTCGCCGCGCTCGTCGCCAACGTCGTCCTCAACCTGCTCCTGGTGCCGCCGCTGGGGATCGTCGGCGCCGGTCTCGCCTTGGTCGCCTCCTACCTCGTCGTGCTGGCGCTGATGTACGGATTCACCCAGCGGCTCTTCCCGGTGCCCTACGAGTGGGGCCGCCTCGGCCGCGTGGTCCTCACCTCGGCGGTCCTCGTGGGCGCCGGCGAGCTGCTGATGCCGACCTCCGGCTTCGCCGGCCTGCTCGGCCGCGCCGCGCTGCTGGCCGCCTATCCTCTCGCCCTCCTCGCCAGCGGCTTCTTCACCCCCGGCGAGCGAGTCTGGCTCGCCCGCCTCCGCCACCCCGCCGCGCTTGTCGCCGAGCTGCAGGCGATCCGCGCCGAGCCGAGCGCGGTCGCCGGCCGCGTCCCCGAGATCTACGAGGCCGAGCGCATGGACGAGGACTCGCGCCTTTAGGCGTCTCCAGCGCCCAAGGGCGAGCCGCGGTCGTCATTTCAACCGCATACCGTCAGAAAAGGCAACCGCCCGACTTATTCGTAGCCTCTACTCGATGTCGCCTCCGCCCGGTCCCGGAGGCTTTCGCCGCGGCTGGGAAAGAGCGCCTGCTTCGCGTGGGCCCAGTAGACGCGGGTGGGTTGGTTGGGGAGGACGGTGGCGGCGAGCGCGCGGAGGGCGTAGGACCAGGCGGTGAGGGCGCGGACCGCGAGCGCCGCCGGCAGGGAGTGGTGCGCCCGCATGTAACGATCTCGATTGCGGTGGAATTCGACGATTCGCGGCAGGCCCTTGGCGAGGTCGGTGGAGAGCTGGTCGTGGTGGACGGCCTCGGCGGCGGGGACGAAGAGCGAGTGCCAGCCGGCGTCGGCGAGGCGCTTGGCGAAGTCGCACTCGTCGTAGTAGACGAAGAAGCCGGGATCCATGTAGCCGACCTCGGCGGCGGCTTCGCGGCGGACCATCAGGGCGCTCGACTGCGCCCAGTCGACGCGGCGGGCCTCGGTGCCCCTGCTCTCCACGGTGAGCCAGCGGTGTAGGAACAGCGCTCCCGCCAACGCCGTCCCGACCCCCGGGAAACGCCAGGCGCATGGAACCTGGTTGCCGTCGGAGTCGAGCAGCCGCGGCCCTGCGGCGGCGGCCTTCGGGTCGGCGTCGAGGGCGGCGATCAGCTCCGCGCTCGCCCCCCGTCGCAGCTCGGAGTCCTCGTTCAGCAGCAGGCAGTAGCGTCCCTTCGCCTCTCGCATCAGGGTCGAGTCGTTCTCCGCCTTGCCGGCCCGCCGCTCCAATGCGATCAGTCGGATCTCGCCCCCAAGCGCCCGCACCGCCTTCGCCGAGCCGTCGTCGGAGGCGTTGTCGAGCACCAGCACCTCGCGCTCCACTCCCTCCGGGTGAGTGCGGTCGATCGCGGCCAGGCAGGCGAGCAGGAACTCGCGGCCGTTCGTGTTCACGACGCAGTAGGAGAGCGTGGGCAAGGGCCTATTCCGGTAGGGATTCCACTTAACTTTTTCCGAACAAGGCTCGCAGCTGTCCGCTGGCGCCCCCGCGGAAAAAGTACAAGACGTTCCATCCCTACCGGAATAGGCCTCACACCCAGCTATGAAAGTCCAACTCGTCGACCCCTCGGCCTTCACGCCGCCCTACGATCGCGCCCTGGCCGCGGCGCTGGCCCGCGCCGGCGCCGAGGTCGAGCTCGTCACGACCCGCTTCCTCTACGGGCCGGTGCCGCCGGCCGAGGGCTACCGGGTCGAAGAGCGCTTCTACCGCCGCAGCGCCGGCCGCGGCCTCGAAGCCCCTGCCCGCCTTCCGTTCAAGCTCGCCGAGCACCTCTCGGACATGCTGCGCTTCCGCCGCGACGCCGCCGCCGACGTCGTCCACTACCAGTGGTTGACGGTCCCGGCCCTCGACGCTCACCTGCTCCCCAGGCTGCGGCCGCGGGTGATGACCGCCCACTACGTCCTGCCGCCGCGCCCGCGGCGCCGCCAGCTCGCCGCCGCCCACCGTGTCTTCGACCGCATGGACGCCGTCGTCGCCCACTCCGAGCACGGCGCCTCCCGCCTGCGCGACGAGGTCGGGCTCGGCGCCGACCGGGTTCGCGTCATCCCCCACGGCGCCTTCGACTACCTGACTCGGCTGCCGGAGGAGAAGCCGCTGCCGCAGGAGCTTGCCGGCGCCGAGGGGCCGGTGATCCTCTCCTTCGGCCTGCTGCGCCCATACAAGGGAATCGAGAACCTGATCGAGGCCTTCCGCCGGGTCCGGGGAGCCGAGCTGTGGATCGTCGGCAACCCGCGCATGGACGTCGAGCCGCTGCGCGAGCTCGCCGCCGAGGCCGGCGGCCGCGTCCGCTTCGTCACCCGCTTCGTCGAGGACGCCGAGATCCCGGCGATCTTCCGCCGCGCCGACGTCGTCGCCCTTCCCTACCTCGACGCCGAGCACTCGGGCGTCCTCTACACCGGCCTCGCCTTCGGCAAGCCGCTGGTCCTGAGCGCCGTCGGCGGCTTCCCCGAGGTGGCCGAGGCCGGCGCCGCCCGCCTGGTCCCGCCCGGCGACACCGCGGCCCTCGCCTCCGCCCTGTCCGAGCTGAGCGCCGACGAGGCCGCCCGCGCCGAGCTCGCCGCCGCCGCCGCCCGCGCCGCCGCCGGGCCCTTCTCCTGGGACGAGGCCGCCCGCCGCACCCTCGACCTCTACCGCGAGCTGATCGAGGCGCGCCGATGATCGTCGTCGAAATCGTCTTCTGGGTCTGCGCCGGCCTGATCGTCTATACCCATGTCGGCTACCCGCTGGTGCTCCTGGCGCTCGTTCGCCTTCGGCGCGTCCCGATTGGGGAGAGGCCCGGCATGGCGGACGCGGGAGCCCGGCCGGGTCCACCTCCGACTCTTTCCGGCCGGGCGAGAGCGGAGCACATGCCGGCGGTGTCTTTGATCGTCCCCGCCTACGACGAGGAGGGGGTGATCGCGGCCAAGGTCGCCAACGCGCTCGCCCTCGACTACCCGCGCGAGCGGCTGCAGATCATCGTCGCGTCCGACGGCTCCTCCGACGCCACCGCCGAGCGCGCCCGCGCCGCCGGCGCCGACCTCGTCCTCGAGCTGCCCCCCGGCGGTAAGGTCGCGGCGCTGAACGCCGGCGCCGAGCAGGCGAACGGCGAGCTGCTCGCCTTCTCCGACGCCAACAGCGCCTGGGCGCCGGACGCGCTGCTGCGCCTGGTCGAGCCCTTCGCCGACCCGACGGTCGGCTACGCCTGCGGCCAGGTCCGCTTCGCCGGCGAGGGCGGCAACCTCGAGGGCGCCTACTGGCGCTACGAGATGGCGGTCCGGGAGATGGAGTCGGCGCTGGGCGGCGTCACCGCCGGCAACGGCGCCATCTACGCGGTCCGTCGCGGCGCCTACCTGCCGCTCGCGCCGTCGGGCAGCCACGACCTCTCCTTCCCCTTCGAGCTGGCCAAGCGCGGGTTGCGCTCGCTCTACGTGCCCTGGGCCCGGGCGGAGGAGAAGATGGTGCCGACCCTGGAGGGCGAGTTCGCGCGCAAACGGAGGATGATGGCCGGGCTCTGGGACATCGTCGTCGCCGAAGGAATGCTCTCGCCGTGCGGCTACTCCCCACTGTTCGCCTTCGAGCTGGCGTCGCACCGGCTGCTGCGCTACCTCAGCCCGGCGCTTCACCTCGTCGTCCTCGCCGCCAACGTCGCCCTGCTCGGCCACGGCTGGGCCTACACCGCCACCCTCGTCGCGCAGCTGGCGCTGATCGCGGCGGCGCTGCTGGGCCGCTGGCTGCCGCTCGCCCCGCTGCGGATCGCCCGCTATTACGTGATGACGACCGCTTCGATCGCCGCCGGGCTCTGGGACCGCTGGCGCCACGGCGCGGCAGGCCGCTGGGAGAAGGCCGAGGGAACCCGATGACGCATGTGGCCGGCGCAGCTCGGCGCCCTCAGTCGCTCGTGTGCGGAGCACGCCACGCTCCTTGCGTCCTTGATCTGCTTGGCCACCTGCGCCATCGGTAGCGATGCCAAGAATCTTCGACATCCTGATTGCGGCGATAGCCCTGGTCCTGCTTGCACCTTTCCTCGCTGCTGCAGCCATCGCGATCAAGCTCGGCAGCGGCGGCTCGGTCTTCTACCGGCAGCGCCGCGTCGGCCTCGGCGGCGCCGAGTTCGAGATGCTGAAGCTGCGGACGATGGTCCAGGGCTCCGACCCGGTCGGCGTCGGCATGATCGTCGCCCGCGACGATCCCCGGGTCACCCGCGCCGGCCGCTTCCTCCGCCGCTCCTCGCTCGACGAGGTGCCCAACCTGGTCAACGTCCTCCGTGGCGAGATGGCGATCGTCGGCCCGCGCCCGACCATCCCCGCCCAGGTCGGCGACTACACCCCGCGCCAGCGCCGCCGCCACGAGGTGCTGCCCGGGATCACCGGCTGGGCCCAGGTCCAGGGCCGCGCCGGCATCCCCTGGGAGGAGCGGATCGAGCTCGACGTCTGGTACGTCGACCATCGCACCGCCGCCCTAGACGCCCGCATCCTCGCCAAGACCGTCTGGTTAGTCATCACCGCCCAGGGCCTGGCGCCCGACTAGGACTCGTAGTCGCCGCCGCCTGCCCTATCTTTGATAGACGAACATATGTTCGCAAACAGGAATTGCAGTCGATGATTCGAGGCGGTGCAAATACAGAGCATTGGGCTAGGCTCGGGCCTGTGCCCGACCGACCCTTGACCCTTATTCTCAGGCTTGACGGCCCACTTGTAAAAGAGCATCGACTTCCGCTGTCGGAGTTGCTACGTGTGGGCAAGCAACTGCGAGACTCTCTTCGAGATGTCGCGGTGGTACTGACTCACCGTGGGCCAAGCGGAACGGCTGGGCGTTCGAAAAAGGAGATCGAGCAGGCTGCTGATTTGCGAGTCGTTGCCTCTCCTCGTGCCGGAAGTTTTGCGTTGGATCTTGAGATGCCGCCCTTTCGTGTCCCTGCTCAAGAGGGGCTGCCGGGAGACATGGGCCCGACGCTTTCCGAGCAAGCAGCTATCGCACTAATTGATGGTCTCGAGTCGCTAAACGATGAGAGCGAGGAGCTACCCCTTGGGTTTGATCGCGGGGTACTCCGCGCGGTCGTCCCCTTCAATACGGCGCTAAAGAAGGGCCTCACGGAGATTTCACTGACGGCTCTTGTCAATGGGGCCGATCATCACGCGTCCATAACCCCCGCAAAGGTTCAAGTGGCTCAGCGCCTCATTAGACAGCCCGTTACTGCCGACGCTGAAGTCGAAGGAGTCCTACAGATGGTCGACTTCGGTTCGCTTGCCTGTCGCATCGATCGCCCCCCTCTTCCGAGTGTCAATGTTCATTTTGAAGAGAAAGATCGCGACCTCGTCCATCGAGCTGTCCGCCAGGTAGTTCGAGTTACGGGGGAAGGGCGATTTGAGCCCAATAGCAATGAGCCGAGCACGATCAATGCTTCGAGCATCACGATTCTGTATGAGGCACTCGAACTCGACATTAATGCGTTTTGGGAGGAGAAAGGCATCACGAAGCTTGCGAATGAGCAGAAGACTCCGGCGTTCGCGATTCCTAAAGAGCTCGAATCAGATCCTTGGCGTGACGATGAAGCGGCTGCGCAGTTGATTGAGGCCATTCGTTCTTGGGAATAAGCGGCTAGCGAGAACCTCAATTGGCCACCCAGCATCTCGTCGTGGATACGGACATCTTTATCTGGCTAACTCGCGGGAATAAAGAGGCTGCTATCTACGCGCCGCTCGTGTCGGGCAAGCGAATCGTGCTCTCGTTCGCGACTGTTGCTGAGTTGTGGCGAGGTGCCTATACGCAAAAATACAACGACGCCAACAGGACCAAGTTGGAAGCGGACATTGGCCTCGCGGTTGTTGTACCTCCGAATAACCAGCTGACGCACGAGTGGGCTCGTTTGACGGCCCAAGCACGTGCCGCAAGCCACCCACTTGGGCAGAAGAGCCAAGCACATGATGCTTGGGTCGCTGCTACTGCAAAGCACTTTGACATTCCCCTTTTAACGGGAAATCAGGCTCATTTTCAGAAAATTGATGGGCTGCGACTCATACCCCTGCCGCCGGGCTGATGGTCAGGCCAGAGGTCAGCCTGCGCCGCTTCGAGCCTGGCGACGCCGCCGCGGTGCACCGCTGGTTCAACGACCCGGAGGCGACGGCGTCGCTGATGGAGCGGCGCGACAGCTTCTCGATGGAGCAGGCCGAGGGCTGGGCTCGCAGGGCGATGGACGACTCGGGCGAGGACCGCAAGTTCGCGATCGTCGTCGAGGGCTATGAGGAGCCGGTCGGCTTCACCGCCCTCTACGGGCTCTTCCGTCAGACCGCCCCCGAGCTGGGAGCGCTGATCGGCGACGACGTGCGCGGCAAGGGCGTCGGTCGCCGGGCCGAGGCGCTGACGATCGCCAAGGCCTTCGAGGAGTACGGCGCCCACCGCGTCTACGGTCGCATCCCCGCCCGCAACGAGGTCGCCAAGAGGACCGTGGCCAGCCTCGGCTGGAAGCACGAGGGGACGATGCGCGCCCACCTGGCACGCGAGGGCGCGCCGCCCGATGACTGTGAGGTCTGGGGGGTGCTCCCGGACGAGTTCCGGGTCGCCGCCGCGGACCTCTTCGAGTGACCGGGGAGTCCCCAGCCGTCGAGCTGATCGCCGACCGCGGCGAGGCCGCGTCGAGCGCCGAGTTCTTCCGCTCCCTCCCCTTCCTCGAGGCCGAGGGCGCCACCCACACGCTGCGGATCGTCACGCCGGGTGGGGCCGAGCTGCTGGCGCCGTTGATCGTGCGCCCGATCGGCGGCGGCCCCGAGCTTGACGCGATCTCCCCCTATGGCTACCCCGGCCTCACCTCCCCAGCCAGAGGTCGCAGTTCTTCCCGGTATGCGGGAACAACTGCGACATCAACGGGTGGGGCCGGCATCGATCTTGGGGAGCTCGCACTCGATCCCGGCCTGGTCGACTTTGCCCCCACCGGTCTCGTCAGCATCTTCCTCCGTCACCGCCTCGGACCGGTGCCCCTGACGGGCGCCAGCAGGCGCAACGTCGTCCAGATCGCCGACCCGGCACTGCCGCCGAAGAGCCGCCCCAGCGACCGTCGCCAGGCCCGCAGGAACCTCGATGCCGGCTACGAGGTGACGCTCGTCCCCGGGCCCGAGACGACGCCCTCCCAGCGCGCCGGCTTCCTCGGCGTCTACGAGCAGACCATGCGCCGGGCCGCCGCCGCCAAGCACTACTTCTTCGCCGCCGCCTATTTCGACCGCGTGCTCGAGGCCGAGCGCACCTGGCTCGCCCTCGCCACGGCGCCGGGCGGCGAGCTCGCCGCCGCCTCGCTTGTCGCCGCCAGCGACGGCTTCCTCCACTACTACCTCAGTGGCAGCGCCGACTCGCACCTGCGCGACTCGCCGATGAAGAACGTCGTCGCCCGCCTCGTCGAGCACTCCGCCGACCTCGGCCTCCCGCTCAACCTGGGCGGCGGCATCTCCCCCGGCGACGCCCTCGAAGAGTTCAAGCGAGGCTTCGCCAACCGCCAAGAGCCCTGGCACACCTCGGAGATCATCTCCGACCAAGCGAAGTACCAGCAGCTAAGCGCCGGTCATGCTCGCGGGGCCTTCTTCCCTGCCTACCGAGCGTAGGGCCGGTCCCGACAGGGGTGGAGCGTCTTGCACTTTTTCGGCGCTGTGTTCTCGGACGGCAGGGCGCGCTTCTCGAAAAAGTTAAGCGAAACCCCTGTCGGGACCGGCCCTACGCGGCAGGTTCGGCCGGCGTCGGCCCCGTGAACGTGAACGCCCGCGGCGGCTCGCCTCCATATTTGCCCCAGGTCGCCCTGCCGAAGTCGCGGATCGCGTCGAGCGTGATCGCTCCCCTGTAGGTGGGGCAGCCGAGCAGGTTGGTCCAGGTGGTCGCCGCAACCTCGTAGGGCATCTTGTCGTTGGGGAAGAGCAGCGTCGCCCCGTACATCGTGTCGTAGACGCCCTTCAGCGCCAGCTGATCGGCTTCGGGCAGGTCCGGCGAGTACTGGACCTCCAGCCGCCCGTGCTCGAGCGAGTGGACGAAGTCGATTTCCGCCGGCATTTCCGAGTAGGCGCCGTCGGCCTGCTGGTAGGGCGGTTCGACGTGGGCGCCGGAGGTCGGCGGGTTGGTCTTGTAGTCGGGCGGTGGCGAGCCGGGAGGGATGTGTTCGTGCCCCTCGTCCGGCAGCTTCAGGCGCAGGGCGCAGCCGGCCTTCCTGGCGGCAGCGGCTAGGTTCGAGACCTTCACCGGCGGCGGCGGGGTCCCCGCCCTGTTGTCCGGCTCGACTCCGTTGGTCGAGCCGACCGAGGCGTCGAGATTGATGTGGGCGCTGCCTTCCGCGGCGCCGCTGTCGCCGCCGCTGGCGAGGACGACCACGACGACCGCGACAGCCAGCACCACGACCGCCGCGACCGAGTAGCCGACGATCAGGCGGGTGCTGTCGGGGCTCGCGTCCTCGCGCTCGCTCTCGATGCCCTCCCGGCGCCGCTTCTCCCGCTCGTCCCCCTGGCCGGCCATCGCTGGCCGGTCAGCTTAGTCGGCGCTGCCGGTCAGGGTTGCGGTGTCGCCTCGCGCCCGCTCCCACGGCCGCGAGGCGCGCAGCGCGCCGAGCACGGCGCGCGTCGCCGGCGCCCGGTTGAGAGCGTAGAAGTGGATGCCCGGCGCGCCGGCGATCAGCAGCTCGGCGCACTGCTGCGCAGCGAAGGCGACGCCCAGCTCGAACTCACGCTCAGGATCCCCCCCGGTGGCTTCGAAGGCCGCTTCCAGCGGCGCCGGGACCGAGGCGTCGCAGAGGTCGCAGATCCGCTTCGTCTGGGCGAAGCTGGCGACCGGGATCACGCCGGCGAGGATCGGCACCTCGATGCCCCGCGCCCGCGCCGCCCGCACGAAATCGAAGTAGACCTGGTTGTCGAAGAAGAGCTGCGTGATCAGGAAGCGGGCCCCGGAGTCGACCTTCGTCTTCAGGTAGGTGAGGTCGGTGTCGAGGTCGGGTGCCTCGGGGTGCACCTCGGGGAAGCAGGCGCCGCCAATCGCGAAGTCCCAGCCGGTGGAGATGAAGGCTGCCAGCTCGGCGGCGCTGCCGAGGCCTCCCTCGGGCTGGACGAAGTCCTCCTGCCCGCGCGGCGGGTCCCCGCGCAGCGCGAACACGTTCTCGATCCCCGCCGCCTCGATCCGGTCCAGGGTCGCCCCCAGGCCCTCTCTCGTCTCGCCGACGCAGCTGAGGTGGGCCATCGTCTCGTAGCCGAGGTCGTCCTTCAGCGCCTTGGTGATCTCCACCGTGCCGTCGCGGGTGGAGCCGCCGGCGCCGTAGGTGACGGAGACGAAGTCGGGCCCCAGATGGCTCAGCTCGCGCGCGGTCTCGTAGAGCTGCTTTGTCGCCTCCTCGGTCTTGGGCGGGAAGAGCTCGACCGAGAAGGCAGGCCGCCGCGAGGAGATGATCTCGTCGATCCGCATTGCCGGAGGGTAGCCAGCCGCCCCCGGACGCGCGAGCGCGAGCGCGAGATCGCCGGTCAACGATGGGCGCGCCCGCGCGGAGCAGAGGAGGCGGCGCCTTATTTCTCGACCCGGACCTGGAAGTAGGCCTGGATGTCCTCGAGGTGCTTGCCCTTCGTCTCGGGGACGAACTTCCAGCAGAACCAGAGGGTGAGGATGCCGATGCCGCCGTAGATCCAGAAGGCGCCGGTGCGGCCGGCGGCGTCGATCAGCAGCAGGAAGGTCAGCGAGACGATGAAGTTGAAGGCCCAGTTGGCCATCGTCCCCACCCCGGCCGCCTTGCTGCGCACGCTGAGCGGGTAGATCTCGGCGTTGAGCAGCCAGAAGATCGGGCCGAGGCTGATCGCGAAGGAGGCGACGTAGGTCATCAGGCTGACGATCGCCACCACCGAGGAGAGGGTGCTGCCACCGCCGCCGATGAAGGCGGCGCCGAGCGCGAACAGCGAGATCACCATGCCGGAGACGCCGACCATCAGCAGCGTCCGCCGGCCGGCGCGGTCGAGCAGCCGCAGCGCCAGGGCGGTCATGCCGACGTTGATGACGCCGACCCCGACCGCGGCCAGGATCGAGCCGGTGGAGGAGTTGATGCCGGTGAATTCGACGATCGTCGGCGCGTAGTAGATGACCGTGTTGATGCCGGTCACCTGCTGCAGGATCGCCAGCCCGACGCCGACCACCAGTGCCGCTTTGACCACCGGCTGCAGCAGCTCGCTCCAGGCGCCCGGCTTCTCGTCGATGCTGCCCTTGATCTCTTCCAGCTCGCGGTCGATCGTGTCCGGGTCGTCCACCCGGATCTTCGCCAGCGTCGCCCGCGCCGCGAAGTCGTCGCCGGTCATCACCAGCCAGCGCGGGCTCTGCGGCATTCGCAGCATCCCGAAGCCGAGCGCCAGCGCCGGCACGCAGCCGAGGCCGAGCATCCAGCGCCAGCCTTCGCTGGCGTCGAAGGCGAGCCCGACCAGGTAGGCGACGAGGATGCCGATCGTCACCGCCAGCTGGAAGAAGCTGACCAGGCGCCCGCGGCTCTCCGGCGGCGCCACCTCGGAGATGTAGACCGGCGCCGCGGCGGAGGCGAGACCGATCGCGATGCCGATCACGATCCGGGCCGCGACCAAAACCTCGACCCCCGGCGCGGCGGCGCTGGCCAGCGCCCCGACGATGAAGACGGCCGCGGCGAGCAGGATCATCAGCCGGCGGCCGTAGCGGTCGGCGGCCGGCCCGGCGAACCCGGCTCCGGCGACGGCGCCGATCGGCACCGCGGCGACGACCAGCCCCTGCGCGAAGCTGCCGAGGCCGAAGTCGCCCTTGATGAAGAGCAGGGCGGCGGCGATGACGCCGGTGTCATAGCCGAACAGCAGCCCGCCGAGCCCTGCGATCGCGGCGGTGAGGACTACGTTGCGCCGCGCTCGCCGCGCCGACGCCTCCGACCCCGAGTTCATCCCGGGCGAGACCGTACATCCGCCCGCGGATGGGTGCCACACCCTTCGTCAGGCGCTTTTACTCCGGATTTTGCGGAATCGGCGCTTGCCCACCCCTGGCGCAACCGCGAGAGAGCCGCTAAGTTCGCGCTGCGACCGGGAGAGACCGGTTCCCGCGGAAGCCAAGTGGGAAGCGGCCTCGAAGGTGGCGCGACGAGCTTCTAAGCGCGAAGGCTACGCGCGAGGCAGGCGACGAGCGTCATCACCGGTCGTATTTTCGTGCACGCCATCGTCCGACCCGCCGCCTACGGTTGCGGCTGGCCCTGGGAGACCTGCCCTCCCGGCCCGCGACCGGGGCGCAGTTCCGGGAGTTGGGCGTCGTCGGCGAACCCCGTGAGCCGTCGCGACGACTAGCCCGCCCACTCCCACCTGCTCGAACGCGTGCCTCTTGCGGCAACCAATCGCCGCATTCAGGCTGTGCGAGGATGGCGGCGATGAGTGGGGAGGTTCGCTACGAGCGAGTGGGGGCGGCGGCGCTGCTGACGATCGACCGCCCCGAGCGCCGCAACGCCGTCGACGCCGCCACTGCGGCGCTGCTGCGCCGGGGTTTCGACGACTTCGAGGCCGATGGCGAGGCCCGTGTCCTCGTCCTCGCCGGAGCCGGCGGCGAGGCCTTCTGTGCCGGCGCCGACCTCAAGGCGATCGACCTCGACGTCGACGACCCCGGCGGCCCGGAGGGCTTCACCCGCCTCACCCCGTCGAAGCCGGCGATCGCCGCGGTCGACGGCTGGTGCCTGGCCGGCGGCCTCGAGCTGGCCCTCTGGTGTGACATCCGCGTCGCCACCCCGGGCTCGACCTTCGGCTTCTTCGAGCGCCGTTGGGGCGTGCCGCTGGTCGACGGCGGCACCCAGCGGCTGCCCCGCGTCGTCGGCATGGGCCGGGCCCTGGAGCTGATCCTTACCGGCCGCCCGGTCGACGCCGAGGAGGCGTTGCGGATCGGCCTCGTCAACGAGGTCGTCGCCCCCGGCGCCCACCTGGAGCGCGCCCTGGAGCTGGCGGAGAAGATCGCCGCCTTCCCCCAGGGGACGATGCTCGCCGACCGCCGCGCCGCGATCGAGGGCACCGGCCTGCCGCTCGCCGAGGGCCTCGCGCTCGAGCACCGGCTGGGACGCGAGACGCTCGAGGTCGCCGCCCGCGGCGCCGCCCGCTTCGCCGCCGGCGCGGGCCGCCACGGCGAGGGGGCCTAGCCGGCCCCCGCCTCAGCCCTCGCGGGCGACCCGGCGCATCTCGTCCTCGGCCGCTTCCGGCCCGAGATAGGGCATCAGCACCGCGAACAGCAGGTCGGGCAGAATTCCCCGCAGTTCCGGCCCGCGGCCGGCGCGGACCTCGTCGAAGATCATCGAGGTGGCGCCGCCGATCGCGAAGCGGGCGGTGTCGGCGGGCAGTTCGTCCCCCTGGGAGGAGGAGGCGCGTCCTTCCTCGAGGAAGTAGGTGAACCGCCCCAGCGCCGCTCGGTAGCGAATCCTCGCGTCCTCGCCGACCGCGGTGACCTCGACCATCGCCATCCGGGCGATGTCGTGCTCGGTCGCGAGCAGGTCGACCAGGGCGCGCAGGGCGGCGGCGATCCTGTCCGGCCAGGGCTGCCCGACGGTGCTCTCGAAGGCGGTCGAGACGTGGGCGAGGAGGACGTCGATGACGGCGTCGTAGGCCTCGAGGAAGCAGGCCTCCTTGCTGGCGAACATCCCGTCGAAGGTCTCGCGGCCGACGGCCGCCGCCTCGATCACGTCGGCGACGGTGGTCCCCTCGTAGCCCTTGGCGGCGGCGATGCGGACCATCGCCTCCAGGAGCCGCTCGCGCTCGGAGCGGACCGCATAGGCCCTCGGCAGGGCCTTGCTCGCATCTGACCCGGACCGTGGACTCGATGCCGATGGCGAATCCATCTCATCCAGCGTAGGGCAGTCGCGGCGGCCTGTCCAACCGCGCCTATGCTTCGCCGATGAGCGCGGAACGAGCAAGCTGCATCTCTGGTTCTTCGCGCCGCGAGCGGAACGCGAAAGCGATGTCTAGGATCGGAATCGCCGGGCTCGGCTACGTCGGCCTGCCCCTGGCGGTCGCCTTCGCCGAGGCCGGCCACGAGGTGACCGGGCTCGATGTCGACCCCGCCAAGGTCGAGGCCGTGGGCAGCGGCCGCAGCTACGTCGAGGACGTTCCCGACAGCGCCCTGGCGCCGCTCGGCGAGCGCCTGCGGGCGACCGCCGACTACGCCGAGCTGGCTGCCTGCGAGGCGGCGATCGTCTGCGTGCCGACGCCGCTCAGCGGCTCGCGCGAGCCCGACCTCACCTACCTGCTCGACTCCGCCACCTCGCTCTCGCAGGTGTTGCAGTCCGGACAGCTGGTGGTGCTCGAGTCGACCACCTACCCCGGCACCACCCGCGAGCG
>WNFM01076356.1_pt2 | contig 57850 bp, 70 predicted proteins | sample 5400271 | NCBI WGS metagenome assembly WNFM01 (sample SAMN13153352, study PRJNA577476) | soil metagenome | isolation source: 60 cm saprolite on Douglas fir-dominated hillslope | place: USA:California | collected 2013-09-17
CACGCGACTCGAGCTCGGGCCGGGCTGGTTCGCGATCGGCGAGTCGACGGACAAGCCGGAGCGCTTCCAGGGTCACCATGCCGAGCATCTGCTGTTCGTGGTCGACGAGGCGGCTGGTGTCGGCGATGACATCTTCGAGGCGTCGTCGGGCTTCTTGACGTCGGAGGGGGCGCGGATGCTGTTGATCGGCAACCCGACGGTGCCGTCGGGCGAGTTCTTCGACGCGTTCCACCGCAGCCGCGGTCTCTACAGCACGATCGCGATCTCGGCGTTCGACACGCCGGCGTTCACCGGCGAGCAGGTGTCGGAGGCGACGTTGCGCAATCTCGTCACGCGGCAGTGGGTCGAGGATGCGGCGCGCCGCTGGGGCGAGGGCTCGCCGATCTATGAGGCGCGCGTGCTCGGCAAGTTCCCGTCGTCGACCGACGACACGGTCTGTCCGCTCGGCGAGGTCGAGGCGGCGGTCGCACGCGACGTCGCACCTGCGGCGATCCCGGTGACGGTCGCGTGCGACGTCGCACGGTTCGGTTCCGACGAGACGGTGATCGTCGTGCGGCGCGGCGGTCAGGTGCGGGTGGCGCGCAGCTACCGCGGCCGCGACACCGTGCAAACCGTTGGCGAGCTGCAGCGGATCGTCCGGCGACTGCGAGCCGAGGGGACACCGGCGCAGGCGGATCAGTTGCGCTCGAGCGGCGAGGTTCGGCAGGTGGTCGCTTTCAACGGTGGGTCTCGCGCGCATCGGCCGCGGGACTATCCGAACCGTAGGTCTGAGGCGTGGTTCGAGTTGGCGGCGATGCTGCCCGGGCTCGACCTGGAGGACGATCAAGACTTGATCGCGGATCTCGTCGCACCGCGCTACGTGCTCGACGCCGCCGGCCGTCGTGTCGTCGAGGCGAAGAAGGACACGAAGCGGCGGCTCGGCCGGTCGCCGGACCGCGGCGACGCGATCGTGATGGCGTTCGCCGCAGACCGTGGCACGGGACCGCTCGCCGCATTCGTACCCTACGACGACAGCGAGCGCATGACCGACGGTGCGGCGGCGCTACGTAGGCGCCGCTCTCGCGCGCAAGACGGCCCGAGGTGGCCACAGCCAGGGTCGTCGTTCTGACCGAAACTAAGCCTGTTACAACAGCTCCCAGCGTGCCGCGTGTGACGATCGCTGCCTGCATGATCGTCAAGGACGGCGTTTCGTCCGTCGGTCGCGCGATCGAGTCGGTGCGTGCGCACGTCGACGAGGTGTGCGTCTACGACACCGGTTCGACGGACGGGACGCTCGAGCTGCTCGCCGAGCTCGCGGCGCAACCGGGCGCGCCGATCCAGGTCGAGCGCGGTGAGTGGCGCGACGACTTCGCGTGGGCGCGAGACCACTCGTTTGCGATGGCGTCGCCGGAGTGCGGCTGGCTGTTCCGGCTCGACGCCGACGACGTGATGGTTGGCGCCGAGCACCTGCGCCCGCTGACGTCGTCGGCCGCGCCGGAAGTCGACGGCCTCCTCGTGGTCTACGACTACGAGCGCGACCCCGTGTTGGGCCTGAGCATAAAGACGGTCTGGCGCGAGATCGTGCGCCGTAAGGATCCCAGCTTGTGGGGTTGGCGCTTTCCGGCGCACGAGGTGTGGGGGCCTCGCTCGGGCAGCGGAGCGCGCGCGTGCTGGGCGCGTGTTCCGGCGGACGTCGTCCACGTTGTGCACGAGCGAGGCGACGGCTGGGAGTCGTCGAACGCGCGGAACCTCGCGATCCTCGAGAGGGCTGTCAGAGACGGGGATCCCGCGCCGGAACTGAGAGCCATGCTTGCGTCGGAGCTGGCTGGCACTGGACGGTTGCCGGAAGCGGTCGGCTTGCTCCGCGGGTTCCTCGATGATCCCAGCACGTCGCGCGGCGATCTGCGCTCGCAGGCGTGGCACGAGCTCGCCGTCTATCTCCGTCAACTCGGCGACGCCGACGGTGCCGTCGCGTCGGAACTCGAAGCGATCGCGGAGCGCGACGACTGGGCAGAGAACGCGGTCGGTCTCGCCGAGCTGTATGCGAAGAGGCAAGACTGGCCGGAGGTCGAGCGGTGGGCGCGGCGCGCGATCGAGATCGGGCTGCCGACGGTGCCGTCGGGGGTCGATCCGGTGTATGTCTGCGTGACGCCGGTCGCCGAGCTCGCATGGTCGCTATGCGCGCAGGAGCGCTTCGACGAGGCAGTGCCGGTACTTCACCGGTTGGCGCTCCTGGAGCCGTCGCACCCTTGGCTCGCCCAAGCGCTGAGCGATCCGCGGGTGGCGGCCGCGATGGCCGCCTTCGCGGAGAGGAGCGCCGCGGGTGACGTGTGATCCGCTAGATCGGTTCGATCTCGAGCAGCCCGTAGATCGGCCGGTCGACGAACTCCGCGAGCCGCTCGCCGGGCATCACGGCGCGCACGCGCATCCGCTGGTTGCCGGCGATGTGGATCGTGTCGCCGACGACCGGCTGATAGCCGTACTCGGCGTCGCCGAGGTCGTCACCCATCGGGTCGCGAAGCTGGTAGCGGAACCCCATTGGCCGCTAGTCGTCTCCACGGAGTGCGTCGAGGTCAGCGAGCAGCTGATGCAGTCGGGCCACGCGCCCATCGTTGTCGTCGATCCACTCGCCCTCGGGGGCGTTCGTGTCGAGCCAGAGGTGGGCGGCCGCGATCAGGTCCTGCTCGACGGGCGTGCCGCGGACGAGCAGCGCGAGACGCGTGATGGTGGAGTCGTCGGGCACGACCTGATCCTACGCGGCGAGGCGGTCCCGTCCTCAGTCGGGCGACCGCTAGATCGGCGGCCCGAGTCTAGGTGGCATAAGGTGGCGAATAAATGCAACTTGAAAGTTGCACGTCAGTGTGCGAGACTGACGCCGTGGTTGATTACGGCAACCTCATCCTCCAGCATCACTACGCTTGCGCACGGCCTCCGGGCCGGCGCCGTAATCGCCGTGCCTGGGGGCCGTTGCGCTGAGAGGAGGCCCCACGTGGCCACCCAGCAGGAGCCCCGCCAACGCGCGCTCGCTGTCGTGCCGGGAGCTCAGGTCTTCCAGTTGCCGGTCAGTGACGGCCGGTTCCGCAGGTTCGTTGACGATCTCATCGCGGTCGACGAAAAGCTCGATGAGATCCGCGCCTCGCTAAAGCTCGCCGAGCACAGAGGCGTAGTCGAAGTCGACGGTTGGGACAGGCTCAAGATCGGGGACCTCAGCCTGAGGCTCTCGCTCATACTCGGCGAGCTCGAAGAGATTTCCAGCTTCGCCGAGGTCGACGAGTCCCTGTCGATCGACCTCGGCGAACTCGACGAGAGTCTCGCGAAGACCCTGCCGCTGTTCACGCGAATCAGCGACCAACTCGCCGCGGCGCAGGGCGGTGCGTGATGGCGCGCAAGCCGACCGGTCAGATCGTCGAGAAGCAGACCAACGCCGGCCGCGTCTTCGCGTTACGGTTCCGCGCCTACGGCGTGCGCCGCTACGTGACACTCGGCGCCGACGTCGACGGCTGGGACCGCCGCCGCGCCGAGGTCGAGCTCGAGAACGTGCTCGCCGACGTCCGTCGCGGAATCTGGCGGGCGCCCGAACCGCCGCCGGTCGTCGAGGTGCCGCGCGAGGAACCGACGTTCCACGTCTTCGCGTCGGAGTGGCTCGCCGCCCGCGAGCTCGAGGGCCTCGCGACGAAGACGATCGCCGACCTGCGCTGGTCGCTCGTGAATCACCTGTTGCCGTTCTTCGCCGGCCACCTCCTGTCGGCGATCACGCCGCAGGAGGTCGACCGCTACAAGCTCGCGAGGGCGACCGAGCGGCAGGCGATCGAGCGGGCTCGGGCACGCGGCGACAAGGTGCGCGAGCGCGGCCTCTCGAACAACTCGATCAACCACACGCTCTCGGATCTCGCGCAGGTGCTCGAGACCGCCGTTGAGTACGGGCTTCTCACACAGAACCCGGCGAGCGGCAAGCGGCGGCGACTCAAGACGACACGGCCGGTCCGCGCGTGGGTCGAGCCCGAGCAGCTGATGACGTTCCTGGACGCCGCGAAGACCGAAGCTCAGCCGGGCGTCGGGCGCGTATTGCTCGGTGTGCTCGCCGGCGCGGGCCTGCGGATCGGTGAGGCGCTCGCGCTTCGCTGGCAGAACGTCGACCTCGCGACCGGCACACTGCACATCCTCGATGCGAAGACGGCGGCGGGCGTTCGCTCCGTCGACCTGACGCCTTCGCTGCGTTCCGAGCTGACGGTCTGGCGGGCGAACAGCCGCCACGTCGCACCGTCCGACTACGTGCTGCCGTCAACGACCGGGCGGAAGAACAACCCGTCGAACCTCCGCCGCGACGTCCTCCACCCCGCGATCGAGACGGCAAACGCGAAGCTCGCCGAGGTCGGCATCGCCGAGCTCGCGCCGATCACGTTCCACTCGCTGCGCAGGACGTACGCGAGCCTCCGCTGCGCCTGCGGCGACGACGTCGCCTACACCTCGGCGCAGATCGGGCACGAGGACGCGCGCTTCACCCTGCGCGTGTACACCGGGGCGACGAAGCGCCGCGAGCGGTTGTCGGGGCCGCACCTGAAAGCGTACGATGCAGCTCTCGAATGGGCACTAATGGGCACCAGCGCGGATACGACGGCTCCCGCCGAAGTTCCCGCGCCTATCGAGGGCAAAGAAAAAGCCCCGTTTCCGGGGCTTTCGTGAGAGCGGATGAAGAGACTCGAACTCTCGACCTTCTGCATGGCAAGCAGACGCTCTAGCCAACTGAGCTACATCCGCGAAGGCGTCAGTATAGCCGGGGTCAGCCAAGGCTGAGACGGGCTGCCATCGTTCCCGCGACCGCCTGCAGCCCCGAAAGCGGCCTGATCATGACGGTGAATTTCTCGATCTCGCCGGCCTCGTTTTCCTCGAGGATGTCGATCCCCTGGAGGTCGCGGTCGCCGACGTTCGCCTCGAAGAAGAGGATCGTCGTGCGGCCGTCACGCCACTCGTTCGTGTAGCGGAAGTTCTCGAAAACGGTCGCGACGAGGCGCAGGATTCCCTCCACCTGTTCCTTGCCGTGGTAGGGCTTGTAGACCGCCGGGCTGCGGAACTCGACTTCGTCGGCGAGCAGCGCGACGGCAGCGTCCTCGTCGCCCGCCTCGATCGCAATGCCGAAGGGATGAGTGACGCTCATACGGCAGCGTCCAGCGCGTCGTTGACGAGCTTGTCCGCGAGCTCGTTGTGTGCGCGCTTCACGTGGCGATACTCGACGTTGCCGAGCCGGCGCGCAAGCGCGGTTGCCTCGTCGTAGAGCTCGCGCAGCGCTTCGTTCTTGACTCGGTACTCGCCGCGCATCTGCTTCACCATCAGCTCGGAGTCGGAGACGACCTCGACCTGCGGCACGTGCAGCTCGATCGCCTTCTCCAGACCGGCGATCAGGCCGCTGTACTCCGCAACGTTGTTCGTCGCGGTGCCGATCGCTTCGCCTTCGGCCGCGAGCACCGTGCCGTCCTCGGACTCGAGGACGAAGCCGTACGCCGCCGGGCCAGGATTCCCGCGCGCGCCGCCGTCGGTGAACAGGCGTGCCTTCACGAGACGAGCTCGTAGACGTCGAACGCCGGCTCTTCGTAGGGATGCGCGGCACGCAGCGCGGCGACGATGTCGTCGTGCCGCTCCGCGGGGAAGACGGTCTCGAGCCGCAGCTCGGTGACGCGCTCCTCCACCCCGGGCCGTCCAATCGCCGGATCGGTTCCCTCGCCGCCGAAGAACGTGCCGGTCCCCTCCGTGTACCAGGAGCAGCGCTTGTAGGCGCCGATTTGCCCCGCGCCCGCAGCGAAGAGCGCGCTACGCACGGCCTCGAGCGACGCGGGCGGAACGAAAACGACGAGCTTTCTGTTCACGAAGGCGAGCCTAAGCGTTGTCGATCTGCGCGCGCTGCAGCTTGCCGCTGTAGTCGACGTAGACCGACTTCCACTCGGTGAAGACGTCGAGCGCCGCCTGGCCCGCTTCGCGGTGGCCGTTGCCCGTCTGCTTCATGCCGCCGAACGGAAGGTGCACCTCGGCGCCGGTCGTGCCGGCGTTGATATAGGTGATGCCGGTCTGCAGGTCGCGCATCGCCTTGAACGCCTTGTTCACGTCGCGCGTGAAGATCGAAGACGACAGCCCGAACTTGACGCTGTTCGCGGCGGCGACCGCCTCCTCGAACGAGTCGACGGGGATGAGCGCGGTTGTCGGGCCGAAGATCTCCTCCTGCGCGATCCGCATCTGCGGATCGACGTCGGCGAAGACGGTCGGGCGGTAGTAGAAGCCGTGGCCCTCGACGCGCTCGCCGCCGGTGAGCAGCTTCGCGCCCTCGCCCTGGCCGATCTCGGTGTAGGAGTGGATCTTCTCGACGGCCGCCTCGTTGATCACGGGGCCGATCTCCGTGTCGTCCTCCCACGGCGCGCCGATGCGCAACTTCTCCGCGCGCACGACGAGCTTCTTCTGCAGCTCCTCGTAGACGCCGCGCTGCACGATCACGCGCGACGCCGCGGTGCAGCGTTGGCCGGCCGTGCCGAACGCCGACCACACGATGCCGTCGACGGCGAGATCGACGTCGGCGTCGTCCATCACGATGATCGCGTTCTTGCCGCCGAGCTCGAGGTGAACGTGCTTGAGCTCGTCCGCCGCGTTCTTCGTCACGAGCACGCCGGTCTCGCGCGAGCCGGTGAACGTGATCACGGGCACGTCCGGGTGGCGCACGAGCGCGTCGCCGGCTTCCTCGCCGAAGCCGTGCACGATCTGCACCACGCCTTCGGGCAGGCCGGCTTCGTGCAGCAGGTCGACGAAGCGCTGCGCAAGCAGCGGCGTGTCCTCGGCCGGCTTCAAGACGACGGTGTTGCCGCAGACGAGCGCGGGCGTGAGCTTCCACGCCGGAATCGCGATCGGGAAGTTCCACGGCGTGATCGCGCCGACGACGCCGACCGGCATGCGGACGCTCATCATGAACTTGTCGCGGAGCTCCGAGGGAGTCGTCTGCCCGAACAAGCGCCGGCCCTCGCCGCCCATGTAGTAGCTCATGTCGATCGCTTCCTGGATATCGCCGCCAGCCTCCGCCTTGACCTTCCCCATCTCGCGGGTCATCAGGTCGGAGAGGCTCGGCTTCTCGCGCTCGAGGAGTTGCGCGAACCGGAAGAGGATGTTGCCGCGCTCGGGCGCCGGCACGAGGCGCCAGTCCTCCCACGCGGCCTTCGCCGTCTGGACGGCGCGATCGACGTCGGCGGCGGTCGAGCGCGTGAACTGCTCGATCACCTCGCCGGTCGAGGGGTTCAGTGAGTCAAAGGTTGCGGTCGCCATGACGGCGATCGTAGCGTTAGAGGCTGGCTTACTCCCCTGGGACGTTGGTGTCCGGGAAGGTCCCCGGAGCACGAGCGCGGCGGCGGTCGCGGATCTCGCGCTGCTCTTTGAACTCAACATCGGCCGAGCCGTCACGCCGGTCGGGGCCGTCGCGCCGGTCAACGATCACCGTCACGTTCGGGTTGTCCTTGTAGTACTCGACCATCTTCTCGAAGAGGTCGCCCTCGAGCTCCTTGGGGATCACGCAATAGATCACGCTCTCAGTGTACGAACCCTGTCGGCGCGCGCTAGCCCCAATCAGAGGCGAGCGATCTCGGGAACGACGCGGCCGTCGTCTTCCATGTGCGCGTTCCACGTCGTGAACGACGTCTCGAGCTCGGATGGATCGTGCCCGCGGCCCTCGAGGCGGACGGGGTTGTCCGACTCCGGCGAAACGCGGTACTGGTACCAGGAGATGTCCCAGGCAACGGTCACGACGACCTCGGAGTTGACGCCCGAGAGGACGACGACCGAGACCTTCGGCGTCCCGAGCGACCGGCCGATGCCGCCGACGGTGCGCCGGTACTGCGATGCGTTGAAGAGGTCGGCGGCGCCGATCATCGCCTGCTCGTGGTCGGAGAGACGGCGCAGGATCGGTTCGGAGACGATCGTCTCCTCCGCCCCGCGCTGGCGACCGCCGAGCAGCCCGGAGAACCAGTTGCCGTTGCGGCGCTTCCGCTCCGGGAACGCGACCGGCGTCGTGGGCGCGCCCTCGCGGAGCCAGCCGTACTCGACGGCCAGCTCGGCACAGAGCGGGCAGACGTCGACGTAGTCGTTCCCGCCGTTCGGCGAGAACCGAATTGCCTTCTCCCCCATCAAGAGCGTCCGCTCGCAGATCGCGCACGAACGGTCGACGGTGACTCGCGTGACCCGCGTCATGGGTCGAGGGTAGCTACTCGAGCCGCCGGAGTGGCCTCCTTGCAGCGGTTTTTGAGCCTACTTGGTGATCTTCTGAGTGACGTACGCGGCGACGTCGTTGATCTGAGCGGAGGTCAGCTGGCCTTTGAAGGCCGGCATCGCGGCCCCGCCGTTCGTCACCTGCTTCACGACCACCGTGAGCTGCTTCGCCGAGGGGATCGTCGTCAGATCGGGGCCGCCGTTGCCGCCGTGGCCCGTCGCGCCGTGGCAGGTCGAGCAGTTGCTCGCGAAGACCTGTTGCCCGGCGGCGACGTTGCCGCCGCTGCTCGTCGCGGTCTTGCCGGGCGTCGGCTTCGCCGGCGCCTCGCCCGCGTGCCCGACGCCGGAGCCGGCGCCAGGCGCGGCGACCTGGTTGAGCAGCCCGTCCAGCGAGAAGAGCCAGAGGCTGTCGCCGTGCGGAGTCGCGGCAAGCGCGTTCCCGGCGGCGTAGAAGGCGACGTACTCCTTGCCGTTGTGACGGAAGATCGTCGGTGCGTCGTTCGCGCCCGCGCCAGTCTGGAAGCTCCAGAGGAGGTTGCCGTTCGTCGCGTTGTAGGCCTGCAGGCGGCCGTCGTTGCGTCCGATGAACACGATGTTGCCGGCGGTCGTCGACGAGCCGGCATAACAGGCCTCGGCCCAGTGCTTCTGCCAGACGATCTTCCCGGTCGTGGCGTCGATCGCCGTGAAGGTCCCGGCGTTCTTGCCGAAGCCGCCGGCGATCGTCAGCGTGCCGGCGATCGCGATCTGCGCGATGTTGCCCTGCTTGACCGGAGCCGCTGTGACCGCGGTGTTCCCCGTCACGCCGCTCTGGGCGCAGACGTAGAACAGGTGCGTCTTCTGGTTGTAGCTCGACGGCTGCCAGTTCGTTCCGCCCTGGGGGCCCGGCGTGAGGACGGTCAGCGTCCTCCAGTACGGCGTGTACATCTGCGTCGCCTTGATCGCCTTGACCGGACCTCCCGTCTTCGACGTCTCTTTGGCGACCGCGACCACCGCGTTGTACTGCGCCTGCGACGGCACGTGCGGGACGACCGGCGCGTACGGCGGGATCGGCTGCGTCGGCCAGGTCTTCTGCTGGGCGTTCTGCGGCACCGCCGTCTCCGGCGACGGGAAGAGCGGCTTGCCGGTCTCGCGATCGAGGAGGTACAACCAGCCGGTCTTCGAGGCCTCGCCGATCCCGTGCACGCCGTTGCCGTTCACGTTCGCGTCGAAGAGAACCGTGGGGCTCGGCGCGTCGTAGTCCCAGATGTCGTGGTGCACCATCTGGTACCACCACTTCAGCTTCCCGGTCTTCAGGTCGAGGGCGATCATCGAGGCCGTGAACAGGTTCTTGCCCGCGCGCTGGCTGCCGTTGTTGTCGGGACCGGCGTTCCCGGTCGTGAAGTAGAGGAGCCCGAGGTTCGGATCGACCGACGGCGTCTGCCAGATCGGCGCGCCGCCCGCCTTCCACGCGTTGCCCGTCTGCGGCCACGTGTCGTGGCCGGTCTCTCCCGGGCCTGGGATCGTGTAGAAGCGCCACAGCTGCTTGCCGGTCGTCGCGTCGTAAGCGGTGAGACTGCCGCGCGTGCCGAACTCGCCGCCCGAGACTCCGGTGATCACCATCCCGTTGACGTAAAGCGGCGCCGCCGTGATCGAGTAGCCATCCTGCCAGCGCGCAACCGGCGTGCTCCACGCGACCTGCCCCGTCTGCTGGTCGAGCGCGACGAGCTTCCCGTCGAGCTGCCCGATGTAGATGCGGCCGTCGCCGATCGCGACGCCGCGGCTTTCCCAGCCGCAACAGACGACGGAGATCGTCTGGTCGAGGTGCGCCTGGTACTCCCAGAGAATCTCGCCGTTGTCGGCGTTGACGGCGAACACGTCGTCCTGTCCGGTGGGCACGTAGATCACGCCGTGGTACTCGAGCGGCTGGCTTTCGCCGGAGTACTTCGCGGCGTCGCCCGACTTGCGCAGGTGCGTCAGCCACACGCCCTTCAACTGCGAGACGTTCGAGGCGTTGATCTCATCGAGCGACGAGTAGCGCTGGTTCCAGAGCGAGCCGCCGTTCGTGAGCCAGTCGTCGCTCGCGGTCGCTGCGAGGTCACCCGTCGAGAACTTCGGCGCCGGCTTGATCAGCGCCTTCGCGGCCATCGCCGGCGTCTCGATCACCGTCTTCGTCTTCTGCTTCGCGCTGTGACCGACGACGTAGCCGACCACCCCAGCCGGAACCAGGAGCGCAACAAAGAGCAACCAGATCCCGGTCTCTAAGAACGCTCGGCGACGCATACCGCGACGGTACCGCCGCCTCCCGCGACTAAACACCCGGGAAGCGGCCGATCCGCCTACCGGCTAGCGGCCATCACGCAGGCACGGCTTCCTTGTCCTTCTTCGCCGACTCGATCAGCTTCTGGGCGATGTGCGCAGGCACCTCTTCGTAGCGGAGGAACTGCATGTGGTAGTCGCCCCGCCCGCCGGTCAGCGAGACGAGCGCCTGGTTGTAGGTCAGCACCTCGGCCATCGGCACCTCGGCCTTGATCAGCGTCATGCCGCCGCGCGGCTCCATGCCGTGCAGGCGGCCGCGGCGCGAGTTCAGGTCGCCGTTGATCGCGCCCACCGACTCGTCGGGCACGGTCACCTCGAGCTCCATGATCGGCTCGAGCAGCGTCGGCTCCGCCTTCTCGTAGGCGGAGCGGAACGCCATCGAACCGGCGATCTTGAACGCCATCTCCGACGAATCGACGTTGTGGTAGCTGCCGTCGACGAGCGTCACGCGGACGCCCTGCACCGGCGCGCCTGCGAGCTCGCCGTGCTGCAGCGATTCCTGGATGCCCTTGTCGACCGCCGGGCGGAAACTCTGGGGGATGACCCCGCCGACGATCTTGTCCACGAACTCGTAGCCCACGTGCCCGTCGAGCGGCTCGATCGTGATCACGCAGTCGCCGAACTGACCGCGGCCGCCGGTCTGCTTCTTGTAGCGGCCCTGCGCGCGCGCCTGGCCCTTGATCGTCTCGACGTACGGGACGCGCGGCTGGTGCAGCTCCATCTCGACGCCGAAGCGGCGCTTCGCGCGCTCGACAGCGACCTCGACGTGCACCTGGCTCATCCCGGCGAGCAGCTCCTCCCCGGTCTGCTGGTCGCGGCGGAGGTGCAGCGTCGGATCCTCCTCCGCCAGCCGGCGCAACGCCTGCGCGACCTTGTCCTCGTCCCCCTTCGTCTTCGGCGTCACCGCGAAGCTCATTACCGGCTCGGGGAATCCGAGCGCGGGCGGGTCGAGATCGTGCTCGGCGTCGACGAGCACGTCGCCCGTCTGCACGTCCTTCAGCTTCGCCACCGCACCGAGATCGCCGGCGCCGAAGCTGTCGGCCTTGTTGTGCTCCTTCCCGTCGAGTGAGACGAGCGAGCCGAGGCGTTCCTTCGAGTGGTCGCGATGATTGACGAGCGTCGTGTCGGAGCTCACCTCGCCGGCGTAGACGCGGAAGATCGAGATGCGTCCGGCGAACTGGTCGGCGACCGTCTTGAAGACGAACGCCGCGACCTTCGCGTCGGTGTCGATCGGCGAGCCCTTCTTCGCCGGGCTCGGCACGCCTTCGACGATCAGGTCGAGCAGCGCGTGCGTCCCGAGGTTCTTCGTCGCGACACCACAGGCGACGGGATAGATCTCGTCGCGCGTGACCGCGTTCTTCAGGGCGGCTGCGATGTCGGCCGCCGGAATGTCTTCGCCGCCGAGGTAGCGCTCCATCAGCGCCTCGTCCGTCTCGACGACGGCGTCGAGCAGCTTCGTGCGGTACTCCTCGACGGTCGCGGCGAGCTCGTCCGGGATCGGGACGGGATCGCCCTCGCGCCCACCTTCGGGGTCGAGGTACGCGCAGTTGTGCAGTAAGTCGACAACACCCGTCAGCTCGTGCTCGGAGCCGATCGGCAGCTGGATCGCGATGCACCGGTCGGAGAGCTGCTCCTGCACCGCGGCGAGCACGCGATAGAAGTCGGCGCGCTCGCGGTCGAGCATGTTCACGAAGACGACGCGCGAGAGCTCGAGCTCGTCGGCGCGGTTCCAGACGCGCGAGGTGTTCACCTCGACGCCCATCACGCCCGAGACAACGACGAGCGCTCCTTCGACGACGCGCAGCGAGGCGACCGTGTCGGCCTGGAAGCCGGAGTCGCCGGGCGTGTCGATCACGTTGATCTTCCGCCCCTCCCACTCGAGGTTCACGAGCGTCGCCGAGAGCGACATCTGCCGGCGCTGCTCGTCCTCCTCCCAGTCGGAGACCGTCGTCCCTGCCTCGACCGTGCCCAGCCGGTTCGTCTTTCCCGCCTGGAAGAGCAGCGCCTCGACGAGCGAGGTCTTACCCGTACCGCGATGGCCGACGACGGCAACGTTGCGGATCTTCCCGGCTTCGATGGACATCGAGTCCTCCTGGGTGAGCGCGACTGGACGCGCTAAATCCTATGCGGCCGCGTGACGCGGCGAGAAGCGCGTGAACATCACCATCGCGACCGAGGAGACCGTCGCCGCCGCGATCGCCGCAAACCACGGATCGAAGCGGTCGGTTCCCGCCAGGAACCCGTGCGCCGTCGCGAGCCCCCAGACCGCGATCGTCAGGTAATGCGCCCGCCGCCACACCTTGTGGGGCAGCCGCGAGCGGAAGAGGTTGGTGATCCCAACGGCCACCGTCAGCTCGGCCGCGAGGATGCCGAGCGCGACCGCGAACGGCCGGTAGGGCGAGGAGAACGGGACGAGCTCCTGCTTCAGCGAGATCGGCACGACGGTGTCGAGCAGCAGCGCGCTTGCGTGCACGGCGATGAAGACGCCCGCGAGCAGCGCAAGGAAGCGGTGCACCTCCTCGACCGCGAACCGTGGCCACGCGAACCTCGTGCGCCCCGCCATCAGCGCGCCGAGGACGACCGACGAGGAGAGCAGCAGGTACGCGACGATCCCCGACGAGCGGGCGATGTACCAGGTGGTCGCGCTCATGCCGCTCGCTCGAGCGGCACGGCCTGCAGCCAGCGCTCGCTGACCGTGACGCGGCCTTCGTGGTCGACGAACCGCCCGGCGAGCCGCCGGCGGTCGAGCCACGACGGCCCGGCGGGCCCGAGCAGCAGTGCTGCCTTCGCCGCGACGTCCGCGACGTAGCAGGACTGTGCGGCGACGGTCACGTCACGCCAGGGCGAGGTCGACGGCAAGCCGGTCGACGGATCGATCAGGTGATGCTGGCGCACGCCGCCGCGCCGCCAGGCGCGCTCGGCGACGCTGCTCGTCGCGAGACCGCCCCTCTCGAGTGTGATGGCGTCGCCGCCGGGCAACCCCACCACGAGAGGGACGGTCGTCGCGATGTCTCCTCCGGCCGACACCCAGCCGTCACCGAGGAGGTCCAGCGCGTCGTCGACGGTCTGCCCTTTGACGACGCCGTTCAGGTCGAGGATATTGCAGGGACGGGACGCGTACCGGCTCGACCGCGACACCATCGAGAGGGAGGCGACGGAAGTCGCGGTCGTAGCCGGCAGCGATCAGTGCGCCACCGGCGGCCGGGGTGACCAGGCCGCCGGTGGCGCGAGCCGCATCGAGTGCACGCGAGAGCATCGACGCGAACTCCTCCGATACCAGCGCCAGGCCACGGGGAGAGGCGTTGACGTGGTTCAGCTCGGAGGAATCCTGAAAACGGGAGAAGCGGCGGTCGCGCGCGTCGAAGAGCTCGCGCACGTCGTCGAGCGGCGCGCGGTCCGGCAGCAGCACCTCGGTGCCCATCGAGCGGAAGCCGTTCATGATCCCGCGCTTTGGACTTGGGGCGCCACGGTTTGCGGCGCCGGGCTGACCACGGCGCTGCCGCCGAAGCTCGTCGTCGAGCTCGCAGTGCTTGTTGAGGCGGCAGCGCTAGAGGTCACCTTCGTGGTCGCAGTCGAATGCGTTGCTGGGTGCGCGTCGCGGACGGCGAGCCCGAAGGCGGCGAAGGCGCTCACCGCGACGGCGCTGATCGAGTAGCGCGCGACCTTGAGGCGGCGGCGGGCGAGCTGCATGCGGGACGGTCTTGCCATGCCTCCAGCGTCCCCGCGGCGCCTAAGCCACCGCTAAGACCGAGGTTCGGGTCCGTTAAGGATCAGACGACGCGCTGCACTTCAAACACGCTGTGCAGCGCCCGAGAGCCGGGCCTTGAGGCGCAGGATCGCCTTGGTGTGGAGCTGGGAGACCCGTGACTCGGTCACGCCGAGCACCTCGCCGATCTCGCGCAGGGTCAGCTCCTCGTAGTAATAGAGCGTGACGACGAGCTTTTCGCGCTCCGGAAGGCGCGCGATCGCATCGGCGAGGGCCTCGCGCATCTCGGTCTCGTCGAGGGCCTCCTGCGGGCGGACGCCCTGCGTGTCCTCGATCGTGTCCATCAGCGAGACCTGGTCGCCCTCGCCCGAGACCGACCACAGCTCGTCGAGGGCGGCGATCGAGGAGCGGGAGATGTCGGTCAGCGACTCCTCGAGCTCGTCGACGGAGATCCCGATCTTAGCGGCGATCTGCGCATCGTCCGGCGCCGTCCCGAGCTTCGCCTCGAGCTCGGCGATCGCGCGCTCGATCTCGCGGGCCCGGGAGCGGACGGAGCGCGGCACCCAGTCGAGGGCGCGCAGCTCGTCGATGATCGCGCCCTTGATCCGTGAGATCGCGTAGGTCTCGAACTTGATGTCGCGGGCCGGGTCGTAGCGCTCGATCGCGCCGATCAGGCCGAGCAGGCCGTAGGAGACGAGGTCGCCCTCGTCCACGTGCGCCGGCAGCCCCGACCCGAGCCGCCCCGCCACGTACTTGACCAACGGCGCATAGGTGAGGATCAGGCGATCGCGCAGCGCCTTATCGTTGGTGCGCCGGAACTCGAGCCACAGCGCTTGCGTGTCCTCCCCTGCCACGGAGGGAGAATACGCGTTAGAGGCGGCTTTTCCTTATTCCGGACCAGGCGAGGGTTGCCATCCAGGCCGAAAGAGCCCCTGCGGCGACCGCAATCGGCCACTGGTGGGCGGTCGCAGACCAGACCGCAATCGCAGCAAACGCGAGCGTGATGGCGGAGAAGAGCGCTGCCAGCGGCACGCGCGCGATGCTACTCCCGCCCGGGTGAGGCGTCAGAAGCGCCGATACAATCGGCAGCGCTGGACCGAGGGGCGTAGCTCAATTGGTAGAGCACCGGTCTCCAAAACCGGGGGTTGCAGGTTCAAGTCCTGTCGCCCCTGCTCCCTCGATGTGCCGAAACCCGCGCTGCGTCGCGGGTTTCGGCGTGGAGCGACCCCCGAAACGCCGCGGTCAGTTTTTCGGCGTAGCGGCCGTCGACGTTCGGCCGTCCTCGATCGCCACGACGGCGACAACGTCGGACTCAGCGTCATAGGCGTAGACGATCAGCATCCACCGCCAGGGGCCGAGCACGAACCGATAGTCGCGCCAGCGGCCCTCGAGGGCCGCTCCAAGGACCGGGAAGCGGGCGAGTGGCTCGGTTGATCGACGCACCCGTGACGGTGTATCGGCGGGGAGGCTGTGCGTCGCGATGAGGCGCGCGAGGTCGGCCGCAGCCTCGGGCGCGACGAGAACGCGGCTCACGCGAGGTCAGTGAGAGCCACGCCTCGCCCCGCCTTGACCTCGGCGAGCCCGCGTTCGGCGCGCTCGAAGGCGCCGGGAATCGCGTCGAGAAGCGCCGTAACGTTGGCGGGATCGGGGTCGGCGTCGTCGAGCGCCGTCATCAGAAGCGATCGGGCGAGCGTTCCCTCATTGACGTGCGTGCGATCCGCTAGTCGCCGAAGCTTCTCGGCATGCGCATCGTCGAGGGTCACGTTGACGCGGTTCGGATTCGTACGAGCCATGGCAGCCAATGATACACGGTGAAGCACGCGGCGTGCACAAGCTGCAAGCGCGAAGCGCACCGTCGCGTAACCTTTTGGCCGTGCACGTTCGCCCTAGCGGCCTTCTGCTCATTCCGGCGGCAGCTCTCGTCGTCCATCAGGCGCGCTACACGCTGGCGTACGGCTCCCGCGCCAACGCGGAGCTCGCGGCGCAGGGGCACTCCTACCTCTACTCGGTCGTGCCATGGACGATCTTCGCGCTCGGCATCGGCGCCTCGCTCTTCCTGCGCCGTGCCGCGCGCGCTGCTCGCACCGGCGAGTCCGCGACGTTCACGCGCACCTCCGCAACCGCTCTCTGGTCGATCACGACAGGTGCGTTGCTTGCGATCTACGCAGTGCAGGAGAGCCTCGAAGGACTCGAGGTGGCGGGCCACCCCGGCGGGGTCTCGGGTGTCGTCGGTCACGGAGGCTGGTGGGCTGTGCCGGCGGCAGCCGTCGTCGCGCTCGGTGTCGTCGCCATTCTGCGTCTCGGCCGTGCCGTTCTGCGCTTCGCGTCGCGGCCCGCACGCGCGAGTCGCCTGCGCAACGCTCGTCTCCGCGTTCCGTTCTCGGTCGAGCTCGTTTCGCCCGCGCCCCTCGCCCTCGCAGCCGCGGGGCGCGCACCTCCTCTCGCCCTCGGTTGACGTCGTGCGAGCACGGCAGCCGCCGCGCTCGCGTCCGCGAATCGAGGAGTAGATGAAGACCAGCATCATCGTGCTGCTGCTTGCCGGCATCACGCTCGCGGCCCCCGCGGGTGCGGCGGCGCACGGCCGTTCGCAGACGATCGCACTCGACTACCGGCTCGTGCTCGACCGCGCCACGCGTTCGCTGCACGGCGTGTCGGTCGCGATTCTCGATGGCGACCGGTCGGTCCGCGTGAGCGCGAGGAGCGTCACAGTCGTGGTGCACGGCGACCTCGACGAGCCGATGCTGCGGATCGGTCCCGGAGGCGTGTGGGTGAACCGCGCGTCGGTGACAGCGGTCGCGAACCGCCTCACGGGGCTTTCGCACGGCTGGAAGCGGCTCGCGTCGGGACACAGCTACTCCTGGCACGAGCACCGGCTTGCACCGCCGCCGTACGGGAGCAAGGTCGGTCCCGTCGCGCGCTTTGCAATGCCGGCGACGGTTGACGGACATGCGGTGACGATCGGCGGGACGTTCGTCCGCTACCGCCGCCCCGCCGTCTGGCCGTGGCTCCTCGGCGCGGTGGTCTTCGCGGGCGCGATCTGGGCGGCGACGCGACACGGGTGGCGGGTTACGGTCGTGCTCGGCGCCCTCGCCGGGGTTGCGACGCTCGCCTCGCGGGTGTCGTTCTCGGCGGCTGCCGCACTCAACGGCCGGGTGGCGTGGCCCCAGATCGGCCTCTGGCTCGCGCTCGCGGGCGTCGGGTGCTTCGGGTTGATTCGCACGCGTGGCCAAGACAGAGTGCTGGTCGCAGGGTTGCTCGGCTGCATCACCGCCGTGCTCAGCCTCGGCTCGCTCGGCGTGTTCTGGCACGGCGTCGTGCTGTCGGAGTTCTCGGCGACCTTCACCCGCGGGTTGATCGCGGTCGCTCTCATCGCGGGACTCGCAGCCGCGGCGACGCTTCCAGGCGGGTTCCGAAAGTGATCGTCTCCCCGCCCCCGGTGCACCCGTGGCCGATCGGTGTCGGCCCGCGCTACCAGCCGAACGCTGCGAACCAGGCCGTGCTCGACGGCAGGTCCGTCGGCAGGATGCGCTGCGAAAACGGGCGGCGCTTCGCGGTGCACATCGAGCTGTTCGCGCGCCGGCAGGCGGCGATCGTGCCGCCGAGGATCGGTGTCGCTCGCAGCGGCTGCACCTACCCGCTGCGGACGAAGGCTCCGACCGGCGTCGTCGAGGTGCTCGCGACCGGACGGTTCACGCTCGGTGACTTCTTCCGGGTCTGGGACAGGCAGCTCGATGCAACACACCTGCTCTCGTTTCGCGGACGTGTCTCCCTGTTCGTCGACGGGTGGCGCCGTGTCGGGAATCCACGCGAGCTCGTGCTGACGAAGCACGCCCAGATCGTGATTGAGGTCGGCGGCTACGTCGCGCCGCATCCCAGCTATCTGTTCCCGAGAGGAGGCCCATGAGGCGCTCGTTGCTCGCGCTTGCCGTCGTGACAGTGCTCGCCGGTTGCGGCGGCTCGTCGAAGCCGAACTTCCCGACCGTCGGCGCAGCGCGCACGTACTCGCTCGTCGACTTCAAGCCGGCGGCGCCTGCGATCGCCGGCAAGCCGACGACGGTGTCGTTCGTCATCCGGCAGCCGAACGGCAAGCCGCTGACAAGCTTCCGCCGGGGACCGGGCCCGCACACGGGCGTGCACGTGATCTTCGCCAGGCAAGACCTGGCGACCATCGTGCACCGTCATCCGCCGGTCGCGGCGGACGGGACGATCAGCGAGAAGATCACGTTCACCGATCCAGGGCCGTACCGGCTCGTCGTCGACGTCTACCCGAACACGACCGGACCGCAGCGGAACTTCCAGCTGTTCGGCTCGTTGCACGTCGCCGGCGCGTATCACCCGGCAGCGTTGCCACCGTTCGCGCGTTCGGTCGTGACCGACGGCTACCGCTTCACGATCGCCGGCCGGCCGTCGCTGCACGCGATCCAGGCCGGCTTCCTGACCGTTCACGTCACCGACCCGCAGGAGAAACCTGCGCGCTTCACGCCGTGGTTCGGCGCGCTCGCGCACGCGATCTTCTTCCGTCACGGGTCGCTCGACTACTTCCACACCCACGTCTGCGCGCCCGGCGCAGGGGGCTGCACGAGCACGCTCGGTGCGACCAAGGTCACCGGCAGCTCGTCCACGCCCGGCAAGCTCGACGTCGGCGTGCTCGTTCCCGTGCCCGGCGAGTGGCGGCTGTTCATCCAGTGCCGCGTCGCGGGCCACGTCCTCACAGCGCCGTTCACCCTCGAGGTGCGGCCATGAACAAGGAGAAGAGCTTCACCATGAAGAGAACACTTGCTGTGCTCACGCTGGCAGGGGTCGCGGCTCTCGTCGCCGCGGGCATCGCGTCCGCACACGCACAGATGAGTCCCCCGGTCACGCTCGCGAAGCGGCTGCAGCTCTTCACGCTCGCGGCGCCCACCGAGAAGTCGGGCGAGACAACGCAGATCGAGCTCACGGTGCCGGCAGGTTTCGGCATCGACTCGTTCGTGCCGTCACCGGGTTGGAAGCGCAAACTGCAGCAGACCGGCAGCAGCGAGTCGGCCGTGATTCAGAAAGTGACGTGGAGCGGCGGCAAGGTGCCCACCGGCGAGGACTCGTCGTTCTCGTTCCTCGCCTCGCCGGACTCGAGCAAGACGTACACGTTCGGCGTGCGGCAGACCTACGCCGACGGCTCGGTCGTCGACTGGTCGGGGCCAGAGTCGTCCGACACCCCGGCGCCGACGATCGAGGCGAAGTCGTCGCTCGGCGGCGGCGGCAGCTCGACCCTTGCACTGATCGCACTGATCGTCGGCACGATCGGCGTGGCGATCGGGATCCTCGCACTGCTCGCAGGCGGGAAGCGCTCGCTGGCGTGAGGCGCGTGGGGCTCATAGCGGCGCTTGCCGCAGCAGCGCTTGCGATGCCTGCGTCGGCGCTCGCGCACGCGGCACTGCTGCGCACCGTGCCGCAGGCAAGCGGCGCCGTGAACACGGCTCCGCGCAAGGTGGCGCTGACCTACAGCGAAGCCGTCGAGCCCCGCTTCGCGATCGTGTCGGTGACGGACGCGGCCGGCCGTCAGCAGACGGCCGGCCCGCCGCGCCGCTCACCGGCAAACGCCGACACGCTGCTCGTCCCGCTCAAGCCCATCGGAGAAGGCTGGTACCTCGTCTACTGGCGGGCGATCTCGGTCGACGGCCATCCAGTGCGCGGAGCGTTCACGTTCGCGGTCGGGCCCAACGAGGGCCCGATCCCGCAGTTCGTGGTTCCGTCGACGTCGGAGACCGCCGCAACGCCGAAGCTGATCGTCGCGCGCTGGCTCGTCTTTCTCTCGGTCATGGGCGCGATCGGACTGCTCGCGCTGCGGCTTGCGATCGCGCGCCCCGCGATCCGGCGCGTGAGCGGCACGAGCCTGCGCAACGTCTCGATCGCGTTTTTCGTTTCGGCGGTCCTTGGCCTCGTCGCGATCCCGGTCTACCTGCTGCTTGCGACTGCAGACTTCGCGCTCCGTTCGGTGTTCGCGATCGGCGCGCTAGTGCCCCTTGTGCACGCCTCGGCCTTCGGCCGTGGCTATCTCGACCTCGAGCTGTGCTTCGCGCTGTTCGTCGCGGCGGGCGCGGTCGCGATCTGGGTCGACCGGCCCGAACGGGAGCAGCGCTCGCTCGCGGAGCTGCTCGCGTTCGCGGGCGCGACCGCGGCCGCCACCGCGACGCTGCTCGTCCCGGGCGCCTCGGGGCATCCGTCGCAGACCAGTCCGCGGGGCCTCGCGCTGTCGCTCGACTGGCTGCATCTCGTATCCGGCTCGCTCTGGGTCGGCGGCCTCGCCGGGGTGCTCGTGCTCTGGCGCAGCCTGCCCGCGGCAAAGCGCGTGGCGGGCCTCGTCGTCGTCGTGCCGCGCTTCTCGAACGTCGCGCTCGCGTCGCATCCGGCACGGTGGCGTCCTACCTTCACCTGCCCACCCTCGCCTCGCTGTGGCAGACCTCGTACGGCCAGGCGATCCTCGTCAAGGTCGCGCTCCTGCTCGTGGCTGTCGCGCTCGCCTCGGTCAACCTGCTGCGCACGAAGCCGGGACTGCGCGCGGAGCGAACCGGCGCAGCGGGGCTGCTGCGACGGCTCGTCGCGGGCGAGGTCGCGATCGTCGCCGCCGCGATTTTCGCCGCGGCGATCCTCTCCTCGCTCGCTCCGCCTTCGAAAGCCCTCGCGACCGACGGCCACGCGAGCGCTCACGTCGGGCCGGGGCCGGTCACCTCCGGCGCGCAGAAGAGCGGCTATCGGCTCGAGCTTCGCGTGACGCCAAACAAGGCGGCCGTCCCCAACGACTTCTCCGTGCGGCTCAGCCGCAACGGCAAGCGCGTAACCGGCGCCGACATCGTGATCCGCGTTTCGATGCTCGACATGGAGATGGGCGATCAGGAGTACCGGTTGAGCGAGACTGCACCCGGTGTCTACACGCATGCCGCGCCCGCGCTCGTGATGGTCGGCCACTGGGGCCTCTCCTTCAATGTCACGCCACGCGGCTCCACGCAACCTTTCGACGTCCTGATCGTCGACCACGCAACCGGATGAACGCGAACCTCCGCCTCCTCGCTTCGTTGCTCGCTCTCGCCGCAGGCGCCGCTTCGGTCGTCGTCGTGATCCTGCTGCTCAGGACTGTCCTTGGCTAGGTGGACGATCCTCGCGGCGATCGTCTGCCTGCTCGCGGTGCCGGTCGCGCGGGCCGACGGCGATCCCGCGAGTGACTACCTCCTCGGCACCGTCGCGTTCGTGCCGACGGACGCGAACATCCCGAACGCCGACGCGAAGCAGTTGCGCGCGGTGCTCGCCGACGCGAAGGCGCGCGGCTACGAGATTCGCGTCGCGCTGATCGCAACCACGTACGACATGGGCTCGGTTGGAGCGCTCTTCCGCGAGCCGCAGCTGTACGCTCGGTTCCTCGGCCAGGAGCTCTACTTCGTCTACAAGGGAAGTCTGCTCGTCGTGATGCCGAACGGCTACGCGGTCTCGCGCGGCGGCAAGCTCTTGCCGCCCGCGCAGCGAATCGTCGGTGATCTTCCGGCCCCCGGAACCGACGGACAGGCGCTCGCCACCGGCGCGACCGCCGCCGTGCGCAAGCTCGCCGCGGCGAGTGGGATCGCGGTCGCGTTGCCGCAGGTCGCCCCTGCCGCTGCAAGCGAGACCGGCCACTGGGGCCTGATCGGGATGGTCGCGCTCGTCGTGGTGGCCGGCGGCGGTGCGGCGATCCTCTTACGGAGGCGGCGCGCATGAAGGCGAGGCTCGCGTTGCTGTGCTCGTTCGCCATGATCTGCAGCGCCTGCGGATCGCACGCGAGCAGCACGCCCACGGGACCGGTCAGCTCGAAGGCCCCGGGATTCGTGCTCAAGCCGCCCGTCGTCGCCCCGGCCTTCGCGCTGCGCGACCAGGGCGGACAGCTGACCGGGCCAAGCCGCATGCGCGGTCACTGGTACGTCGTCGCGTTCCTCTACACGCACTGCCCCGACGTCTGCCCCGTGATCGCGAGCAACCTCGGCGTCGCGCTCAGGCGTTTGCCCGACCTGCGCGTGCTCGCGGTGAGTGTCGACCCGAAGGGCGACACACCCGCCTCGGTGAAGGCGTTCCTCCGCGCGCACAACCTGCCCGCCCGTTTCCGTTACGTCACCGGTACGCGCGCACAGCTCGCACCCGTCTGGGCTCGCTACCACGTCGCCGCGGTCGCGGGCCCGAAGCCGATCGTCAGCCACACCGCCTTCGAGCTGCTCGTCGACCCGCAAGGACGCGAGCGTGTCCTGTGGGACGCGCAGGTCCAGGCGTCGGACATCACCCGCGACCTCAGCGTGCTCGGCTGATCGGCGCTGGCAATCCACCGGGCCGATCACGCAGTATGAGGTGCATGCGCATTGCCCTCCTCGCCGCGTTGATCGCCGCCTGCCTGGTCGCCGTCGCCCCCACGAGCGCCGACAACGGCCAGCTCGTTGGCACCGTCGGACCGGGGTTCGGGATCTTCCTCAAGGACTCGAGCGGCGCAGCCGTTCAGCACCTCGACGCCGGGACCTACACCCTCGTCGTCCACGATCTCTCCGAGACGTCGCGTTCACGGGCGACCAGACGTTCACGATCACCGTCACGAACGGCACCTACAACTACGTCTGCGACGTCCACTCGTCGACGATGCACGGCCGTTTCACCGGCGGCAGCACGCCGCCGCCGACCACGACAACGACGCCGACCCCCGCGGCGGCCCCGAAGCCCCTCACCTTGCGCGTCGGCCCGGGACGGACCCTCAACGCTCCCACACGGCTCGCGCAAGGCCGCTACGCAATCACGGTGCGCGACCTGAGCGCCGCGGACGACCTCCACCTCAAAGGCACCGGCGTCGACCGCAAGACCGGCGTCGCCTTCAAGGGCCAGGCGCACTGGCCGGTCACCCTGAAGCCCGGCAGCTACCGCGTCTTCAGCGACGCGCACCGCACACTCACGCGCACGATCCGCGTCGTCTAGCTGCGGCTTTCCCGCAATGCGGTTCCGCGCCAGGCCTGATGGCAGGGGGCGCAGCTCCGCGCATGGTGGTCACAAAGGCCGGCACAAGCACTCGGCCACGACCAAGGGAGCAACATGCGCAAGCTATTCGAGATCGGGGGCTTCGCCGCAACGGCCGTGCTGGTCGTGTTCGGCGTCGTCGCGATCACCATGGGCGTCAACGGCCGGAGCACGGTCCACAACAGCCTCGCCCTGGAGCAGATCTCCGGCACGCCGGACATGAACGCCACCGCCATCGCGGCAGAGGCGAAGCAGGCAGGCCTCTCGGCGAGCATCGTGCTCCCGACGGCCGACATCGCCGGCAAGCCGATCAACACCGGCCAGCGGGCCCGTGACTTCGCGAGCTACATGCGGATCCACGCTCTCGAGGCAAGTGGCGGCCTGACCTACTCCCAGCTGCCGCGGTACGCAAGCACCGACGGCAAGGGCACGAGTGACCTGACGAAGGCACTCAGGAGCCCGAGCGGCCAGCCGCTCGACAACCCGGTCCGGAACACCTGGATCACGGAGACCGCGCTGACGACTGCGCTCAACGCGAGCTTCCTGGCAGAGAACGTCGCGCTCTTCGGCATCGTCGTCGGCATCGCGCTTCTCCTCACAGGGCTCGGGTTCGGCGTCCTCGTGATCGGCGGATCGCTCCGCGGTCGCGAAGAGGCCGCGAAGGCCGTCAAGCGCAGCCCGGAGACCGCGAAGGCGGTCCCGGCGATCTAGGGCCAGCAACTCGGAGCGGGCCGCCGAGTGCGGTCCGCTCCTTTTCCAAACCAAAGGAGTACCGCTCATGAAACTCGCACTCTCCATGCTCGTCGCGCTCGCCGTTGCCGGCTCTGCAGTTGCAGCGACGAACAATGCGACGCTGACGATCCGCCACCAGACGCACGGTTGCCACAACTGGACACTCGACGGCGGTAAGTCATGGCACGCCATTCAGTCGGTCAAGTTCGTCCGCGGCGCTGTCCTCACGGTCGTCGACAACGACGTCATGTCGCACACGCTGATCCAGGTCAGCGGCCCGAAGGCCACACTCGTCCACGCAGCAATGAAGCACATGGGCGCTACCGCTCACGTCGCCTTCCCGACGAAGGGGACCTACGTCTTCAAGACCCGCGCAGGCGAGGACTACATGAAGGGCATCAAGACGATCGGCGAGGACAACGTCCTCAAGCTGGTCGTCACGGTTACCTGATGCTCGGGATCCGCGATACCCGGCGCGTCACCTGGCGGCGGCAGCACGCATCCCAGCACTACGTGGGTTACGTGACCGTCACCGATGCCAGCGTCCGGCTTGCCGGTCGCGAGCACGCAACGGGGATCGACGTCTCGCTCTCGATCCCGCACGACGCGATCCGCAAGGTGCGCGTCGGGCGGGACCGCGGCGAGGAGGTCGTCGGCGAGCAGTCAGTTGTGCTCGAGCTGCTCGACGACGAACCGATCTACGTCAGGCCGGTCGGCTCGGCGCCGCTCAACCTTGACGGCTTCGCACGGAGGCTCCGCCAAAACTAATCGAGTTGCCCGTGCTCGATCGCGTAGCGAACGAGCTCGGCGCGGGTCGAGAGCTGGAGCTTCCGCATGATGTGCGCACGGTGGGTCTCCGCCGTGCGCACCGAGATGTAGAGCTGCTGCGCGATCTCCTGGTTCGTGTGGCCGAGAGCGAGCATCTTCAGCACCTCGCGCTCACGGTCCGACAGCGGGTCGGCCGCAGAGGCCGCCTGCGCCGCAGCGTCGGCGGCGACCATCCGGGCGCCGAGCGTTGGATGGACGTACTGGTTGCCGGCAGCGACCTCGCGAATGGCCGCAACGACCTCGGCGTCCACCGCCTCCTTCAGGACGTAGCCGCTCGCGCCGGCGGCGAACGCCTCGCGCACGTAGTTCGGGTCGTCCTGCATCGAGAGCATCAGCACCTTCGCCTCGGGTGCTTCGTGCAGCACCTGCGGCAGCGCCTCGATTCCGCTCTCGCCCGGCATCACGACGTCGAGCAGCACGACGTCCGGCTTTGCGGCGCGCACCTCGAAGATCGCGTCGCGCGCGTTCCCGGCGTCACCGACCACTTCCATGTCGTCTTCGGCGTCGAGCAAGAGCCGAAGGCCGGAGCGAACGACGGCGTGGTCGTCGACGACCACGATCCGAATCATGTGAGCGGCACCTCTGCTACGAGGCTCGTCCCCGTCTCCGGCCCCGACTCGATCGTCAGCCGCCCGTCGAGCAACGCGAGGCGCTCGCGCATACCGGCGAGGCCGATCCCTCCGTGTGCTTCCTCATCGGGACCGAATCCGTGACCGTCGTCTTCGATCAGCGCATTGACGAGTCCCGGCCGCCGTACGAGCAGCACGCTCACCCGGCGGGCGCCGGCGTGCTTGGCAATGTTCGTCAGCGCCTCCTGAACAATCCGGTAGAGCGTCGTCTCGACCTCGGGCTGCAGACGCCCGGCGCCGAGCTGTGACTCGAACTCGACGGAGATCCCGGTCGCCTCGGTGAAGGTCTCGGCGAGCCGTTCGAGTGCGGGCACGAGACCGAAGTCGTCGAGCGCCTTCGGCCGCAGCTCGACCGCGAGGCGCCGAACGTCCTGCAACGTGGCGACGACGAGCTCGCGCAAGCTGGCGAGCGCAGCCGGCGCATCCTCGGCCGTCTCCACGGCCTTCAGCCCGAGCAAGACGGACGTGAGCGCCTGGCCCGTCTCGTCATGCAACTCGCGCGCGAGCCGGCGGCGCTCGAGCTCCTGCCCTTCGATCACGCGCCGCAGCGAGTCGCGCTGAACGCGACGAGACAGATCAACCGCGACCGATGCACGCTCGCCGAAATGCTCGGCGAGCCGCAAGTCAGCGTTTGTGAAGCGCGGGTCACGGCCCCGCCGGTCGTGCGCGAAGACGATCCCGATCGGGCCGTCGCGTGCGAGCAACGGCACGTAGAGCCCGGTCGTCGCACCGAACTGGCGGGCGATGTCCTGGACCACCTCGGGATCGTCCATCACCGCGTCGACACGCTCGCTTCGGCCGCGATCGAGGACCGCCCCTGCCTTCGACGCGCGCGTGAACACCTGGTGGAGCAGCTCGTTCGGCTCGTCGGACGCGATCGCCTCGACCCGCAGGCCGTCGGCGACGGGTAGCGCAATCGCGACGAGGCGTGCGTCGATCAGCTCGCGGAGCCGCTCGACGACGAGCTGCAGCAGCCGCGGTAGGTCGAGCTCACCGACGAGCGCGGAGCTGATCTCCTGCAACGACTCGAGCTGCTTCGACCAGGCGGTCGCCGACTCGTACAGGCGAGCGTTCTCGATCGCGACAGCCGCCTGTGCCGAGAGCATCGCCACGAGCTCTTCGTCCTCGTCGGTGAAGTCTGCGCCGCCTTCCTTCTCCGTCAGATAAAGGTTGCCGTACGCGACGCCGCGCAAGACGATCGGCGTGCCGAGGAACGTCTTCATCGGTGGATGCCCCGGCGGGAAGCCGACCGAGCGCGGATCGTCGGCGAGCTCCTGGAGGCGCAAGGTGCGTGCGTCGGTGATGAGCGCACCGAGCACGCCGCGGCCGGTCGGCAGGTCGCCGATCGTCGCTCGTGTCTCGTCGTCGATGCCGTGCGTGATGAAGCGCTCGAGGCTCGTCCCGGTCGGGCCGATCACGCCGAGCGCCGCGTACTGCGCGTCCGTGACCTGCGCCGCCGCTTCGACGATCCAAGGCCGGTCTCGATCAGCGTGCGGAGGCGGATCGAATGAGCCGTCGGCACACACCCATGGTCGCAGAACCCCGGTCGGGCCTCGCAAGGCGAAGCCCGACCTGAGTCCCCACTCAGCCGGAGGGACGGTTCGTGATGTGAACGGAGACGTTGCCGTTCGCGCAGGAGCTGCCGCCGCGCAGCGCGACGATGCCCTCGGTGCTGTTCGCGCCCGGAGTCTTGTACGCGACCTCGGAGTCGCCGCGATCCTTCTCGAGCTCCGAGAACTCGACTTTGTAGCCGGCCTCGTTGATCCGGTCCTTGTACTCGACGTACATGCCCTCGAGGCTCTCGGTGCTGTACCCGTCGACGACGACCGTCGGCCCGGTCGTCTTCGTCGTGACGTAGGTGACGGCATCCGGCTGCGGGAAACCGCTCGGCAGCGCGCTCGGCTTGGACGTCGCCGAGCCCTCACACGTGATGGTGCCCCGTCCGCTGCCGCTCGCCGCCGCAGCAGCCTCACTCTGCTTCTCGGCCGCGCTCTTGCCGCCGCAGCCGGCTACCGCGAGCAATGCGCTCGCGGCGAGCACTCGGATCACGATCTTCAGCATGTTCCCCCTCGCGTGAACAATGAATGCGCGGATCAGTAGCGGTCGCCGAGCGTCCTTGTCAAGCGAGGAACGACAACCGGACCGCACATGTGTTGTCCGCGGGTGCAACGGTCACAACTGCCGTCGCGAGCGCGTGATATCGCTGCCTGCGCCGAGCGGGAGACGGTATTCGCGGCGCGAGTGATATCGGCCCAACACGTGGCGCCGGGGCCTGTCTTGGAGCACCGGCACCACGCTTCGCCCGTGTCACATGGAGCCGAAAGAGATTTAAGGCTCGGGGATCGCGTCGGGCGCGCGGCCCGTTGCGAGCACGCACCCGACGAGGACGAGCACGAAGCCGAGCACCATGCCACGCGTGAGGTGCTCGCTCAGGAGCGTCACGCCGAGGACTGCGGCGACAGCGGGATTGATGTAGGTGATCACGGTCGCGCGCACCGGGCCGACCTCTGCGATCAGCGCAAAGAAGACGAGGAACGCGAGCGCGGTGCAAATGAACGCCAGTCCCAGGACCGACTCGACGACGTGAGCAGACGGCATCGTCGCCGGCCAGTTCGCCGCCGCGAGCGGCGCGTAGACGATCGCCGACAGCAGCAGTGAGGCCGCGACCACGCCGTAGGCGGGGAGATCGCTCATCGAGCGCGAGAGGATGATCGGGCCGACGGCGTAGCCCACCGCGACGAACCCGATCTCGATCAGGGCGACGACATCGATCTGGCCGAGGTTCAGCCCGACGATCGCGGCGACGCCGCCGATCCCGACGAGCAGCCCGAGCCACCGGCGTCCGCCGAGGCGCTCGCGGTCGCCCGTCAGCGTCACGATCAACGCGCCGACGAGCGGCACGGCTGCGATCAGCAGCCCGGTCAGCGAGCTCGTCAGCTTCGTCTCGGCACGTGCGAGCAGTACCCACGGGACCGCGACCTCGACCGCGGTGTACGCGAGCAGCGGTCGCCAATGACGGAGGAGCGGCCGCAGCTCGCCGCGGTACGCGGCCACCGGCGTGAGCAGCAGCGCCCCGATCGCTGTCCGGAAGAAGACGAGCGTGACGGGAGCGAGCTCGCGAACGGCGACCCGGATCAGGAGGTAGGGGATCCCCCAGATCACACACATCGCCGCGAACAGGACGGCGCCGCGCCGTGTCATGCGGAGTCGGGCTCGGTCAGCACGCGCGCCACGCAGAGCACCGCAACGACGCCGATCACGACGTCGTTCCCGACGCACCACTGGCAGATCGCATGGATCCGCGCGAGCTGTGCCCAAAGCAAGTAGCCGCTGAAGGCGGCGCCGGCGAGCGCGATCACCGCGCCGGCCAGGGCGGCGGGCACACCGCGCACCGCTGCCGTCAGCAGGATGCAGACGTAGGCGACGAGCCCGAGCACGGCGACCGGAACGCCACCTGCCTTGGCATAGCTCGAGTGCTGCACCTTCTCGCAACCCCCCGACGTGCAGATCGGTGAGGTGTGCGTGTAGTGGACCACGGTCAGATAGGCGGCGATCGCCCCGCCCACGAGCGCGGCGGCCCCGATCCAGGCGCGCAGCCTCACTACTGCAGCGCTGCGTCGAGCGCCGCGACGAACGTCGCCGGGTCGAGGCCCTGCACCGGGAGCTGCTGTGGAACGGCCGGCGGCCGCTCGATCATGAAGGTCGGTGTGCCCTGAAGGTGATCCGCTGTCGCCTGCTGCTGCCAGGTGGTCAGCGCGGCGCCAACCGATGGCGCCCCCATGCCGGCCGCGACCGCCGGGCCGTTTGCACCGGCGTCGCTCGCGGCGGCGAGGATCACGCTGTTCGTGATCCAGCCGCTGTTCTCCGCGCCCTGGCGTGCGTACAGCGCGTCGACGAGGTTCCAGAGCTTGCTCTGCTTGGCCGCGGCGTCGATCGCGCGCAGCCCGCGAACCGAATCGGGGCCGATGATCACGACGCCGCGGTAGACGAGCTTGAGCTTGCCGGTGCGAACGAACTGGTCGAGCACGGTCGGAAGCGTCTGGACGTTCCACTCGCGGCAGAAGGGGCACTGCGGATCCTCGTAGACGATCAGCGTCGCGGGCGCGCTCGCCTTGCCGAGCGTGTCGCCGTGCTGCGGGATCCCGGCGAAGAGGCTCGCCGCGGTCACGGGCGTCGTCCCCGTCGTCGTCGTCGAGGAGGACGACGTGCTCGAGCCCTTGCCGACGACGAGGATAAGTACGACGGCGAGGAGCGCCGCTGCGCCCACGGCAGCGGCGACGAGGATGAGCCGGTTCCGGTTCACGGCGCCAGCATGCCCAAAAGACGAAGGGCCCGGTTCCCCGGGCCCTTCCTCGCTTGCGATTCGAAGGTTGTGCTTAGCAGCCCGTCGCCGGAGCGCGGAAGCCCGGGAACGGATTCAGGTCGCCCATGAACGTGTAGCGACCACCGACGCCCGACTGGTTCGCTTCGGAGCCGGTGTTGTTGCTCGGCAGGCGCATGAACCACGGGAGGAGCGCTTCGTCCTCCGGGTGGTAGTACCCGTCGGCGCTCTGCGTGCCGTTCGGGTTCGGGCCCTGCGCGAACGTGTTGGTGCCCGTGGCGAAGCCGATCGCGACGACCGGGTCACCTGTCTCGAGCACGCCGGTGCACCCGTACTGAGGCGCCGTCGGCGTCACCCAGGGCTCGACGGTGTTGTTGACGAACGGGTCGTCGGCCCACTCAGAGATCTCGTGGCTGAGCGCGTGGATGTCCTGCAGCGCCCAGTCCGTGCCGCCGTCCGGCCGCGAATAGAAACCCGGCCGGACGTACGACGCCCACGCGAACGTCTGCACTGGCGCGTTGCCGTTGCTGCCCGCGTTGCCGCCGCCCGAGCCGGCTGCCCGCGTGCCGTGGTAACCGATGACACAGCAGTTGTTGATGTTCGGGCCGATGTGCAGGAACACGTTGTCGGTCAGGTAGATCGGCAGATGCGTTGGGTCGGCCGATTGTTCGAGGTTGTTGATCTGGGCCGACCACCAGCTGATGTTGATGTCAGCGCCGGGGACGTGGCGTCCGCTCGCGATCACAGTGCCCTGGTTGGAGGGCACGTCGATCGTCACGGCCGGGAGGACGTTCGCGTGCAGGTTGACGTGGTAGTTGCTGACACCCGTTTTGTTGAACTGCGCCCGCATCGTCGCATCCTCGAGCTGCAACGGCACGCCTGCGTCAGCCTGCGAGAGCAGCCCGCCAGGCCCGCGCGGCAGGTTCCCCGCCGCACTGTTCGGACCAGTCGCGAACGGCGTCGAGCCGTAGTCGTTGTTCGCGAACTGCGGCGACGCGAGGGTCGCGCCGAGGACAGAGGTTCCGTCGAACGTCCAGCCCGCGACATGGACGATGATCGGCGTGATGTCCACCTCGATCGTCGTCGAGCACGCGGAGCCCGTGCAGTTGTTCGGATCGGAACCGACCATGTTGTAGCCGTACGTGACGCCGTTGTGCGGATCGGTCGTCTGCCCGAACCAGTGCGCCACGGTCCGCGTCGTCGGCAGGACATTCGCCCCACCGACGGTCGTGCTGAGCGCCTTCAGTGTCGAGTCGTCAACCACCTGAGGCTCGATCGGAGTGGCACCTCCCCCGGAGGCCGTCGCCACCACCACTGCGACGAGCGCAGCGAGCAGGGCGGTGAACAGAGCAAGCTGGCGTTTCGCCATTTGGTTCTCCCCTTTCCCTGACGAGACTGGTGCACTCGCGGAAGCACCCGCGAGGCCGCTCGGGAATATAAGACCGTCTACCGCCCCTTTGCCAAAGCTCAATCGTGATGGGCATCAGAACGACGAGAGGCCCGGTCGCCCGGGCCTCTCGTCAGTCGCACACCGATTGCCTGCTCAGCAGGTGGGTGCGGGGTAATTACTGAACCCGAACGGGTTGTACGGACCCATCATCGTGTAGTTCCCGTTCTTCGCGACCGACGGACGGTCGCGCGCGAACCACGACTTGAACACCTCGTCCTCCGGGTGATACGTGACGCCGGACACCGGCTGCTCCCAGCCGATACCGACGACCGGGTCACCGGTCTCGAGGATGTTGGTGCAGCCGTATTGCTGCGCGGTCGGGACCGCCCAGGGCTGAACCCAGTTGTTCGTGAACGGGTCGTCGAGCCACTCGGCGACCTCGTGGCTGAGTGCGTGGATGTCCGAGAGGACGTTGTCTGCTCCCGGGAACGTCGACTCGTCGCCGCAGTGGGTGAACGTCGAGTTGCACAGGTAGCCACCGCCAAACGTGCCTGGGCTCATCCACGACGCGAACAGGAACGTCTGCACGGCCTGGTTGCCGTTGCCGCTGGTCGACCCCGCGCCGTTACCCTCCGGGTGCCCTGCACCGTGGTAACCCAGGATGCAGCACGCACCGGGTGCCTGCCAGTCTTTGCCGTCGTAGAGGAACGTGTTGTCGACCAGGAAGATCGGCAGCGACTTCGGGTCGATGTGCAGCTGGCCCATCAACTGCTGGAGCTGATTCGAGAACCACTGCACCTGCACGACGCCGAGGATCGAGCCGTCTCCAGTGCGGAACAGGGCCTGGCCCTGATTCGACGGAACGTTGATCGTCTGCGTCGGCAGCACAGTCGGCGTTCCGAGATCGACGCCGTAGCTTCCGAAGGTGTTGAACTGCGAGCGCATGAACGCGCTGCCGTACTGCTGCCCGTTGTCGTTCGAGACCACGTAGTTCGACGTCTTGAAGACGGGCGACGCGAGGACAGCGGGTACTCGTGACGTACCGTCGCTTGAGATCGTGAACGGATTCGAGTACACGATCTTGAGCGGGATGATCTCGTTCGTGACGACCGTCTTGGTAGCCGACGCGGCCGGATTCGTGCCGACCATCGTGAACGGATAGGTCACGCCGTTCGTCGGATCCGTGAAGCTCGACGACCAGTACGGGATCGTATTGCTCGTCCCGAAGGGCGACACGGCGCTGCCCTCGGCAAAGCGAGGCGTCCCTAACGTTCCTTTCTGCACGAGCGGCAGCGACGTGCTGCCGCCGCTAGCCGCGCCCGCAGCTGCGGAGACTCCAAGAGCCACCACGAGCGCGAACACGAGCAAAGTGAACTTGCGATGCATGCAGTTCTCCCTTTCACGCCTGACAGGTCAGCGCCAGGGGCCTTCTCCGACCCGCAGCGCTCCCAATATAGACCCGGATTTCAGCGTTGCCAAGCCCCACCGACTGCCCAAGTACGCTTCCGTCGTGGCCCTCCTGGAAAGCCGGGTCGAGCAGACCGACGATTTCGCGCGCCGGCAGGCTCAGCTGCAGGCGCTCGTCGACGAGCTGCGCGAGCGCAGCGCCCGCATCGCAGCCGGCGGCGGCGAACAGGCGGTCGAGCGGCACCACGGGCGCGGCAAGCTGCTGGCGCGGGAGCGGATCGACCGGCTCCTCGATCCAGGGACGGCCTTCCTCGAGCTGAACGCGCTCGCGGCCTGGGAGGTGTACGACGGCCAGGCGCCTGGCGCCGGCCTCGTCACCGGGATCGGCGTCGTCGAGGGACGCGAGTGCGTGATCGTCGCCAACGACGCGACGGTGAAGGGCGGGTCGTACTTCCCGCTCACCGTGAAGAAACACCTGCGCGCGCAGGAGGTCGCCGAGCAGAACGCGCTGCCCTGCATCTATCTCGTCGACTCGGGAGGCGCGTTCCTGCCGCTGCAGGCAGACGTCTTCCCGGACCGCGAGCACTTCGGGCGGATCTTCTACAACCAGGCGCGCATGTCGGCGAAAGGCATCCCGCAGATCGCCGTCGTGATGGGCTCGTGCACCGCAGGTGGCGCGTACGTCCCGGCAATGAGCGACGAGACGGTGATCGTGCGCGGCACGGGCACGATCTTCATCGGCGGGCCGCCGCTCGTGAAGGCTGCGACTGGCCAGGACGTGACCGCGGAGGAGCTCGGCGGCGCGGACGTGCACACGCGACAGTCCGGCGTGGCGGATCACTACGCGACGAGCGATGAGCACGCGCTCGCGATCACCCGGCGCATCGTCGCGAACGCGCATGCCCGCAAGCCCGAGGCGCCGTGGACGCGCGCGGCGCCGGAGCCGCCCGCGGTCGACCCCTCTGATCTCTACGGCCTGATCCCCGACGACCACCGCACGCAGATGGATGCCCGCGAGATCATCGCGCGCGTCGTCGACGGCTCGCGGTTCGACGAGTTCAAGGCCCTGTACGGCGAGACGCTCGTCTGCGGCTGGGCGCACATCGAGGGCTACCCAGTCGGGATCCTCGCGAACAACGGCGTGCTCTTCGCGGAGAGCTCGCAGAAGGGCGCGCACTTCATCGAGCTCGCCTGCAAGCGGCGCGTGCCGCTCGTCTTCCTGCAGAACATCACGGGCTTCATGGTCGGCAAAGAGTACGAGGCGCGCGGGATCGCGCGCGACGGCGCCAAGCTCGTGATGGCGGTCGCCTGCGCCGACGTACCCAAGTTCACGGTCGTGACCGGCGGCTCGTTCGGGGCCGGGAACTACGGGATGTGCGGGCGCGCCTACTCCCCACGCCAGCTCTGGATGTGGCCGAACGCGCGCATCTCCGTGATGGGCGGCGAGCAGGCGGCGACCGTGCTCTCCATGGTCGGTGACTCCGACCCCGACGAGATCCGCGCGAAGTACGAGGCGGAGGGCAACCCGTACTACTCGACCGCACGCCTCTGGGACGACGGGATCATCGATCCACTCGACACACGACGCGTCCTCGCCCTCGGCATCTCGGCGGCGCTGAACGCGCCGATCCCCGAGAGCACGTTCGGCATCTTCCGGATGTGAAGGTTTTCGATCATTCGTCGTCCTCCAGGACGACGGCAGATCGTCCTCGGCGCCGATGCGCGGGACCACCGTCGCGGCATACGTTGGAGTGGCGCAGAACGAAGCAAGTCCTCCTCTGACAGGCGAGGCCTGGCAACTCGACCTCGCGCGCTTCGGATCGAGCGGGACGGCGCGGTCCTGCGCATCGCGATGGCGCGGCCCGAGCGTCGGAATGCGTTCGACGCGTCGCTGATCGACGAGCTGGGCGCAGCGTTCGCCGATGTCGGCGACGCGCGGGCCGTCTTGTTGACGGGCGACGGTCCGTCGTTCTCCGCGGGCGCGGACGTCGAGTGGATGCGATCGTCGGTCGAGCTTTCGTTCGAGGAGAACGTGGCCGACGCTCTGCGGCTGCGCGTGATGCTCGATGCGATCGACAGCTGCCCCGCTCCGGTCGTCGCGCGCGTGCAAGGGCACGCGCTCGGCGGAGGGTGCGGGCTCGTCGCGTGCTGCGACATCGTCGTCGCGGAACCGTCCGCGCTGTTCGCGTTCAGCGAGGTGAAGCTCGGAATCGTGCCGGCGGTGATCTCGCCCTTCGCCCTCGCGAAGATCGGAACGAGCGCAGCGCGCCGCTGGTTCGTGACGGGCGAGCGCTTCAGCGCCGACGTCGCGTTGCGCATCGGGCTGATCCACGAGATCGCAGACGACCTCGATGCGGCGATCGAGAGCATCCTCGGCGAGCTGCTCTTCGCCGGGCCGGAGGCCGCGCGGGCCGCAAAGGAGCTAGCGCGCACGCCTCAGTCGGCGGAGGAAACAGCGCACCGCATCGCCACGCATCGCACGAGCGCCGAGGGCCAAGAAGGCCTGCGCGCGTTCCTGGAAAAGCGCAAGCCAAACTGGAGCTAGTGCACACGCCGCTAGGTGTGGGTGTCAGACACCAAGGCGGATCGGCAGAGTAGCGCCGTGCGGAGGCTTCTGTTCTTGACGGGCGCGGTCGTCTTCGTCGACACGCTGTTCTTCGCCGCGCTCACACCGCTGCTCCCCCACTACGCCGAGTCGCTGGGCCTCGGCAAGGGCGGCGCCGGCGTGCTCTCCGCTGCGTATCCCGCAGGCGCATTCCTCGGTGCCATCCCGAGTGGCCTCGTTGCCGGTCGGCTCGGCGTCAAACCGACGACGATCGTCGGACTGACGCTCGTCGCGGTCTGCACGGTCCTCTTCGGGCTCGCAGGCGAGGCCTGGCAACTCGACCTCGCGCGCTTCGCCCAGGGGCTCGCCTCGGCGTTCTCCTGGACCGGCGCGATCGGCTGGCTTGTCGCGGCCGCTCCCGCCGGCCGTCGCGGGCGGCTGATCGGGAACGCGTTCGCGGCCGCGGTCGTCGGTGCGCTCTTCGGCCCCGTGATCGGCGGCATCGCCTCGATCGCCGGAATCGGCTGGACGTTCGGTGCCGTCGGCGTCGCATCGTTCGGGCTCGTCGCGTGGGCCGCCCTCACCCCAGGCGACGCGGGTCACGAGCCGCAGAGCCCGGTGCATCTGCTCCGCGCGCTTGGCGACAAACGGATCCTCGTCGCGGGCTGGTTCGTCGTCCTGCCGGCGCTCCTGTTCGGCGTCGTCGGCGTGCTCGCGCCGCTCCGTCTGGCGGAGCTCGGGTTCGGGGCGGTCGCGATCGGCGCGGTGTTCCTCTGCTCCGCCGCCTTCGAAGCGGTCAACAACGTGGTGCTCGGGCGGGCGTCCGACCGAAGCGGCCCGTTGCCGCCGATCTTCGCAGGGCTTGTCGCCTCGATCGTCGTCGCCTCCCTGCTGCCGTGGCCGGACAATCGCTTCCTGCTCGCGGTCCTGGTCGTCGCGGCGGGGCTGTCGTTCGGCACGTTTTTCACGCCCGGGATGACGCTGGTCTCGAACCTCGCCGAATCGCGCGGCCTGCGCTTCGGCTATTCCTCGGCCCTCGTCAACCTCGCATGGGCCCCGGGGCAGACGCTGGGCGCAGCCGGTGGCGGCGCGCTCGCCCATGCGACACGCGACGCTGTGCCCTACCTCGTCCTCGCAGGCGTCTGCGCACTTACGCTGCTCGCCCTATGGCGGTGGCACACATCGATCGGCTTGACAGCGCAATCGGCACCGGAGTCGAGCAGCTCGTCGTCGCCCATCACCGGCGACGCCTGAAGCGGCGCGGTTGGCGGCATGCGTACGACCCGCCGAGCGACGGGCTCTGGTGCGCGGGCGACCCGCCGCCGCGCGACGGCAACAAGCTCGAGGTGCTCGTCGACGGCGAGGCTGCGCTCGGCCGGTTGCACGAGGACATCGCGGGCGCGCGCGAGTCGGTGCTGCTGGCCGGCTGGCACTTCGAGCCGTCGTTCCGTCTGACGCGTGGCGGCCCGACACTGCGCGAGCTGCTCGCCGGCGCCGCCGACCAAGCGGACGTGCGCGTACTCGCGTGGGCCGGTGCACCGCTGCCGCTGTTCAAGCCGTCACGCGCCGACGGGCGTGGGGTCCGCGACGCGATGGTGAAGGGCACGAAGATCCGGATGGAGCTCGACGCGAACGAGCGGCCGATGCACTGCCACCACGAGAAGCTCGCCGTGATCGACGGCCGCATCGCCTACGTCAACGGTATCGACCTCACCTCGCTCGCTGGTGACCGGCTTGACTCGAGCGAGCATCCGGCGCGCGGCTCGCTCGGCTGGCACGACGCCGGTACACGCATCGAAGGCCCCATCGTCCGCGACGTCGCCGATCACATCGCGCTGCGCTGGCGGGAGGTGGCAGGCGAGACGCTCGAGCTCGCTTGTGATGACTCACCACAAGGTGCCGTTCGCGCGCAGTTCGTCCGCACGGTTCCCAACAGCGTCTACGAGGCGCTCCCGCGCGGCGACTACCGCATCCTCGAGGCGTACGTCCGTGCGCTCCGCTCGGCGCAGCGGCTGATCTACCTCGAGTCGCAGTTCCTCTGGTCGCCGGAGCTCGTCGCGATCCTGAAGGCGAAGCTCGAGGATCCGCCGAGCGACGAGTTCCGTCTCGTCGTGCTCCTCCCCCGCAAGCCGAACAACGGCAAGGACGACACCCGCGGCCAGCTCGGCGTGCTCGCCCAGGCGGACCGCGACCAGCGGTTGCTCGCGTGCACGCTCTACCAGCCCGGCCACGTCGAGCAGGTCTACGTGCACGCGAAGATCGGGATCGTCGACGACCGCTGGCTCTGTATCGGCTCCGCGAACCTCAACGAGCATTCGCTCTACAACGACACCGAGGCGTGCGTGATCACGACCGACGAGGAGTTGGTGCGCGCGACCCGCCTGCGGCTGTGGCGCGAGCACCTGCGTAGCGACGACGTGGACGGCGAGCCGCACGAGGTGATCGATCGGCTCTGGGTGAGCACCGCCGAGCGGGGCGACCACCTGGCAGTCCTCCCCAACGTCTCCCGGCGCGCCGGCCGCTTGCGCGGGCCGATCAACGGCCTGCTGGTCGACGGTTAAGCATCTAAGGTCCGCGCGTGCAGAAGGTGCTGGTGGCAAACCGCGGGGAGATCGCGCTGCGCGTCTTTCGCGCCGCGCGGGAGCTCGGGATCGGCACCGTCGCCGTCGTCGCGCCCGACGACGGCGGCTCGCTGCACGCGCGATCCGCGGACGACACGATCGAGATCGCGTCGTACCTCTCCGCCGAGGAGCACATCCGCGCCGCGAAGCAAGCGGGCGCCGACGCGATTCATCCCGGTTACGGCTTCCTTGCCGAGAACGGCGACTTCGCCGAGGCGGTGCAGGCGGCGGGGCTGATCTGGGTCGGCCCGCCGCCGGATGCGCTCCGCGCAGGCGGTGACAAGCTCGCGGCGAAGCGCATCGCAGACGAAGCGGGAGTGCCGACGATTCCCGCGACCGACGTGCCGCCGCTGATCGTGAAGGCGGCGGCCGGAGGCGGCGGCCGCGGGATGCGCATCGTCCGCTCGCGCGGCGAGCTCGACGAGGCGGTGCAGGCGGCGCAGCGCGAAGCGAAGGCCGCGTTCGGCGACGACACCGTGTATCTCGAGCGCTATCTCGAGCGGCCGCGGCACGTCGAGATCCAGCTGCTCGCTGACGCGCACGGCACCGTGCTCTCACTCGGCGAGCGCGATTGCTCGGTGCAGCGACGCCATCAGAAAGTCCTCGAGGAGTCGCCGTCGCCGGGGCTCGATTCCGACCTGCGCGCGCGCATGAGCGACGCCGCGGTGCGCTTCGCGCAGGCGATCGGCTACGTCGGCGCTGGCACCGCCGAGTTCGTGCTCGACGGTCGCGACTTCTACTTCCTCGAGCTGAACGGGCGCATCCAGGTCGAGCATCCGGTGACCGAAGCGGTCACAGGTATCGACCTCGTCCAGTGGCAACTGCGCATCGCGCGCGGCGAGGCGCTCGACGTCAGGCCCGAGCCGCGCGGCGCCGCGGTCGAGGTACGGCTCTACGCAGAAGACCCGCGCACATTCCTGCCGCAGGCCGGCCGGATCGAGAAGCTGCGACTCCCCACCTCGGTGCGCGTCGACGCCGGCGTCGCCGAAGGCGACGAGGTCGGCACGTCGTACGACCCGATGATCGCGAAGCTGATCGCGAATGGCGCAACCCGCGACGAGGCGCTCGACCGGCTAGCCAGCGCGCTCGCCGAGACGGAGGTGCGCGGCGTGACGACGAACCTGCCGTTCTTGCGCTGGCTTGTCGCGCATCCCGCGCTGCGCGCCGGCGAGGTGACGACGGCGTTCCTGGTCGACCATCCCCCGCTCTCGCCCCCGCCGACCGCGCTCCCCGGCGACGTCTGGCGCGGCCCGTTCCGGATCAACCTCGCATTGCCCTCCCCGCAACCGCCGCCCGACATCGACGCCGCAGCCCACGCCCACGGTGCGGGCGTCGTCTCCAGCACGCTCACCGCCCCGATGCCCGGAACGGTGATCAAGGTCAACGTTCACACAGGCTCAACAGTCCAAGCGGGCGATCCGCTCGTCGTACTGGAGGCGATGAAGATGGAGACGCCTCTACTCGCGCCGTTCGATGCCACCGTCAAGGCCGTCCACGTCGAGGAAGGTGATCGTGTCGCGGGCGGCGCGGTGCTGGTCGAGCTGGACGATTAGCGCGCTAGTCCTTGCCCTCGTCGCTTGCGGCGGGGCGTGGCAGCCGACCTTCGAGCAACACGGGCTCAGTCAGAACCAGTACTGGACCGTCCAGTCGAAAGGGAAGGATTCGGGCGAGCAGCTCGAGCCGTGGCAGGCGCACCTTGCCTCGCGCGGCTACGACGTGATCTACCCGCGCTACGAGGACCCGCCGCCCGCGCCCGATGCGCGCAACATCATTGTCGGCGCAGTCGGCCGCGCGCTCGGCGACCTCGGCCGGCCGAACGTGCCGCTCGTCCTGCTCGGCCATTCGCGCGGCGGCAGGCTCGCGGTCGAGGCCGCCGCGTTCCTGAAGCCGAAGCTCGTGCTCGCGTTCTACCCCGGGCAGATCAACGCGGCGTTCGAACCGCCGACGAACTTCAAGCTGATCCCCCCGACGACGAACGTATGGCTCTTCGTCGGCGACCGGGACACGAGCGTCGGCAACCAGGGCGCGATCGAGCTCGCCGAGCGGATGCTGTCCTCCGGCTTCCCGGTGAGGAGCATCCACAGCGCCGTGATCCACTCGAACGGGTTCACGGCGGACCACATGTCGGTCTACGACCTGAGCGCGCCCGCAAAGCGCGCGATCTGGGACCGCACCGACCGCCTGATCGAGCAGGCGATCGCGGACTAAACGGGTGACAAAGCGAGCCGCTCGCCGACGATCTCGTTCGCGGCGGCGTTCGATGGTTCGTGCCCGGTCACCGCGCCGAGGAACGTGTCGCGGTCGAGCGCCAGTAGCTCGGCGTCGGTGACGGCGCGAACGGTTGCGGTGCGCGGGATCTCGCGCAAGAGCGCGATTTCCCCGACGCCGCGGCCCGGCCCTTCGGCCTTCGTCCCGTTTGCGAGCTCGATGGCGAGCTCGCCCGACTCGATCACGTAGAAGCGGTCGCCTTCGTCGCCGGCATGGAACAGCACGGCACCGGCGGCGAGGCGCACGGGCTCGAGGCAACAGGTCGAGGGGCGCCGGATCGCCCGCATCGAGCGAGACCAGCCGCCGCCAGAGCAGCCCGGCGAGGATCGGCAGGAACAGCCCGGTCGCGACGAGCGCGACGCGGATTCCTGCCAGCGCGATCAGCGCCGGCGCAAGGATCGCGCCGAGACCTATCGTCGCCGCGACCATGCTCTCGAAGACGCCGAAGACGCGCGAGCGAACCGCGGCCGGCGCGTTCCGTTGCAGCAGCGTCAGTCCGGAGACGTCGACGAGCGTGTTCCCGATCCCAAGCACGCCGAGCATCAGGAGCGCGACGACCGCGTTCGGCCACACGCCCATGACGAGGAATGGAACGCCCCAGAGCAGCAACCCGACGCCGAAGTCGCCGGCCAGCCGCTTGCGGCCGACGAGCACCATCGTCACCCCGGCGCCGATGATCCCGCCGACGCCGGTCGCTGCGTACAGCCAGCCCACGCCCGCCGTCCCGAGGTCGAGCAGGCGCAGCGCCGTAACAACGACCAGCACGCCCATCGCTCCGGCCACGACCGTCTGCGCGCCGAAGAGGCCCATGATCACGCGCAGGTTGCGATCGGCGAGAACGGCGCGAAAACCGGCCAGCGCCTCAACCATCGCCGACGACTGCGCCGGCTCCTCGCCTGGAGCAACCGCCGCGCGCTCGGGATGCACTCGCAGAATCATCAGCCCCGACCAGACATAGGTCACGACCGTCAGCAGCAGCGCAGGCCCGACCCCCCACGCCGCAAGAGAGAGGCCGCCGAGGGCCGGCCCGACGAACGAGCCCACGCTGTCGATCGTCGCGGTGGAGACGTTCGCTGCGGTCAGCTCCTCGGGCGTCCGCGCAAGCAGCGGCAGCAGCGCTGCCTCCGCCGGATGGAATGCCGTCCCGCAGATCGGGCCGAACGCCGCCAGGACGAAGACGAGCACGAGCGGCCCGCCCGCGAACACGACGAGCGCGATCGAACCGACCAGGAGGGCCCGGAGCACGTCGGCGGCGAGCATCACCCGCTCCTGCCGGAACCGATCGCCCAGCCCCGAGACGAACGGCGCGAGCACGGCCGACGGGATCGTCCGTACGAGGGCCATCACGCCGACCGAGGTCGCCCCACCGTGCTGGTAGGCATAGACCGCGATTGCGATGGCGAAGGCGTACTGGCCCGCGACCGCGCCGGCGAATGCGAGCTGCAGCCGCCTCAGATTCGGATTCCGATAGACGTTGCGGAACGCTGTCAGCGACTGGGCCAGGCGGCGGCGCACCGCTGGAGCTTCGTCCCCCGGCTTGTGTTTTTCAAGTGGGGGTGGAAGATTTCAGGGAGCACGCGCGTCATGTGGTCGACTTCCGCGAACACGCGGGCATTCAGAAGGAGGCAGGGAACATGTCGGACGAGGATCGCAAGAGGCTTCCGTCGGAGACCGAGGACATCGAGGAGACCGGCGAGGATGTCGAGGCCCACGTCAAGAGCCGCGACGCGAACGACGAAAGCGACGACGGCGACGACGTCGAGGCGCACGTCAAGAGCCGCGACTAATCGGCTCGCACCAGAGCGGTGTTCCGAGGGCCCGGGCAACCGGGCCTTCGTCGTTCCTACGAGAGAACGCGCTCGAGCTCGCGCAGGAGCGCGAGCCCCGCTTCGCGCTTGTCCTCCTCCAGCCGGTCGAGCGCGGCGGCGACCCGCGCGACGGCGGCCATGTCGCCCTTGCCGTCGAGCGCCGCGCGCGCGCGGCGGGCCGAGGCGAGCAGGTCGAGCGCGACCGCGGCCTGCGTCGCGAACATGCCGAGCAGCTCCATCTCCGCGAGCGAGAAGCGCGAGTTGCTCGGCCGGTCGAGCACCTGGAGCACGCCGAGCGCACGCTCGTCGTGCAGCAGCGGCACCGCCATCAGGCCCTGCGGCACGTAGCCGGTCTGCTCCGCCACGTCGACCGCGAAGCGCGGGTCGTTCTGCAGGTCGTCAATCACGAGCGGCGTTCGCGACGAGAGGACCCAGCCCGCGATCCCCTTCGACGAAGGTATCCGCATCCCGAGCAGCGACTGCTCGTCGGGATTCGCGACGGCCGCGAAGACAAGTTCGTCGGTGTCCTCGTCGTAAAGGAAGATCGACGACGCGCGCGCATGGACGATCGAGCGCGCAACCTCGACGATCGAGCGGAGCAGCTCCGCGAAGCGCTCCTCCGACGGCAGGACGCCGGCGGCGACGGCCGCCTTCAACTCGTCGGTCACTGTTTGCCTCCCACGTTGGATGCGATCAGGTAGAGCACGCTCTTCAGCTGGAAGGGCGTCAGGCGCTCGTGCTTGGAGAGCACGAGCGCGGCGATCGCCGAGATGGCCGGCGTCGCGAAGCTGTTCCCGGTCGCGGTAACCGTCGAGCCGCCGAGCCACGCGACCTCGACGTTCACGCCGCGTGCGAAGAACTCGACCGGAGGGTCTGGGTTGGCGTAGAAGGTGAGCGGGTCGTCCTCCTCGTGGCTGCCGACGGAGATCACCGACGAGAAGCGCCAAGGAAACGACTCGACGGGCATGTTGTGGGCCGACGCCACCAGCAGTGTGCGCTTGAAGTACGCGATGTCGGCGATGTCGCGCAGGAGCTCGCTGAACGCCTTCTTCGTCGTCGAGAGGCTCATGTTGATCACGTCGTAGTCCTGCTCGACGGCCCAGCGCAGCCCCGCGAGCAGCACCTTGCCCGAGCCGGTGAACCCCGCGCCGAGCACGCGCACCGAGTAGATCTCCGCGTCGGGCGCGATCGAGCGGATCACGCCGGCGCACGCCGTGCCGTGACCGCAGAGGTCGCCTTCGGTGTCCGGCTCGGCGACCGTGTTGCCATCCGCGTCGATCGAGATCGCGGTCGCGCCCGCGACCGCGCCGACCGCCGGGTGGCCGAGCTCGACGCCGCTGTCGAGCACGCACACCTTGATTCCCTTGCCGCTCGCGCCGCCGAGCGCCCACTCCCGGTCGACGCGGTCGGGTAGTGGGTTCTCCAAGGCGATGCCCGGGACGGCCTCCCGCGCGAGCGACCAGGCAGGGCGGTCGTCGTCTTGCTCCGAATGCGCGTGGACCTCGGCGGTCACGCGACCGATCTTCTCAGAAGATCTTCTGGAGCTTCATGGCTGCACCCATGTCGCCCTTGATCTTGAGCTTGCCGGTCATGTACGCCGTCGTGGGGTTCTGCTCACCCGCGCCGATCTTCTCGAACGTCTCGGCCGAGGTGATGATCGTCACGTCGGCCTCAGCCGGGCCTGGCGTCACGGTGAGTGCGCCGTCGCGGACATCGACGAGCCACTGGCCTTCGCCCTCGATGTCGAAGAGGTACGAGTTGCTCATCCCGGCGAGCTTCGAGGCATCTGTACGCGACTCGAGGGTGTCGAAGAATTCCTGGATTGCCGCCACCGCAGACGCTCCTTTGGTCGAGAGAGGTTGACTTGCGAGTCAACGCTACCGGAACGAGAACATCAGTCATGCCCTAAAGCGGCTAGGCCGGCTGTGAGGACGGGAGATGCCGGGCGATCAGGAGCTGGGACAGCTCGCTCTGCGCCTTGGCGAGGCGCCGCCGGTTCTCCTCCAGGACGTCGAAGCTGGCGCCCGCGGCGCGGAGCTCCTGGCGCTCGGCCACGATCCGTCCGATCTCCGCCGTCAGCGACTCGACCGTCTGGCTCATGCCCCGGAGTTCGACGCGGCGATTCCGCTTCCTGGCTAACATCGCGCCCGGCATGCGGTTGGAGACCAGGGAGCCGTCCGGCTCCGACGTGCGCGCGAGCATCGACTCCGACCTCACAGCCGGGGACGTCCGCCGCACCGATATTGGATTGCGCATCGGGGCGACCGCGCCGCTCGACGCGGATGCGCTCCGCACTGCCGCAGCCCTGGCGGCGCGTTCCCTCCGGAGCGAGGGCGGCGCGATCGCCTGGCGCGCCGAGGATGCGGAACAGGTGCGGGCGATCGTCGAGGGGACGGCCTTCGGCGCCTATGATCCCGGACTCTTCAAGCGCGGCTACCCGGACCGGCCCGAGCTGACGCTCGCGCTCGACGCGCCGGCCGAGCTCAGCGAGCTCGCCGCGCGCCAGGCGACGATCGTGCGCCACCTCGACGCCGCCCGCGATCTCGCCAACCGCCCGCCCAACGAGCTCAACCCCGTTGCGCTCGCCGCTCACGCGAAGAGCCATTCGCTGCCGCACCTCACCGTCGAGTCGCACGGCCGCGACTGGATCGAGGACCAGGGCATGGGCGCGTTCGCAGCCGTCGCAGCCGGAAGCGCCGAGGAGCCGCAGCTGATCGTGATGCGCTACGAGCCGCCGGGCGCGCCCGCGGACGTAACACTCGGCCTCGTCGGGAAGGCGATCACCTTCGACTCGGGTGGCATCTCGCTCAAGCCGCTGCTGCGCATGCAGGACATGAAGGGCGACATGTGCGGCGGCGCAGCGGTGATCGAGGCGACGGCGGCGATCGCCGAGCTCGGCCTGCCGGTGCGCCTGCTGACCGTCGTCGCGTCGACCGAGAACGTCCAGGACGGCAAGGCCTACAAGCCAGGTGACATCCTGCTCGCCGCGAACGGCAAGACGATCGAGATCATCAACACCGACGCCGAGGGGCGGCTGATCCTCGCCGACGCCCTGCACTACGCGCGCGACGGCGGCGCGACGCACCTGATCGACTTCGCGACGCTCACGGGTGCGATGTCGGTCGCGCTTGGCGACCTGTACGCCGGCTGGTTCGCGAACGACGACGAATTCGCCGCGCATGTCGACGCAGCCGCGCAGACGAGCGGCGAGCACGCCTGGCGTTTCCCACTCCACCCTCGCTACCGCCGCTACGTCGACTCGGACTTCGCCGACATGAAGAACGGCTCCGAGTTGCGCCAGGCGGGCGCCGTGCTCGCGGCCGAGTTCCTGCGCGAGTTCACCGGCGAGGGGCCGTGGGCGCACTTCGACATCGCCGGCCCGGCCTTTCTCTCGCGCAAGCGTCCCGACTATGCGCTCGACCAGGGCGGGACGGGCTACGGCGTGCGGTTGATCGTCGAGCTCGCGCAGAGGTTCGCCGCCGCATGAACTTCGATCTCGAGCCGGAGCACGAGCTGCTCCGCGACACGGTGCGGCAGTTCGCGCTGGAGAGGGTTGCGCCCGTTGCGGAGGAGCTCGACAAGGAGAAGCGCTTTCCCTATGAGCTCGTTGCCGAGCTCGCCGAGCTCGGCTTGATGGGAATGACGATCCCCGAGGAGTACGGCGGCGCGGGTGCCGACACACTTGCCTATGCAATTTGTGTCGAGGAGCTGACGCGCATCGACTCGTCGGTCGCGATCACGGTCGCCGCGCACCACTCGCTCGGGACGCTCCCGATCTACTACTTCGGGAACGACGAGCAGAAGCGCGAGTGGTTGCCCGAGCTCGCCTCCGGCAAGAAGCTCGCTGCGTTCGGCCTGACGGAGGCGAACGCCGGCTCGGATGCGGGCGCGACGCGCACGACGGCGCGACTCGAGGGCGGTCAGTGGGTGATCGACGGCTCGAAGATCTTCATCACGAACGCCGGCACCGACATCACGGCGTGCGTGACGATCACCGCGGTCACCGGGGACGGCGAGATCTCCAACATCGTCGTCCCCAACGGCACGCCTGGTTACGTGATCTCCGCGCCGATGGAGAAGCTCGGCTGGAAGGCATCCGACACGCGCGAGCTCAGCTTCCAGGGCGCGCGCGTTCCGGAGGGCAACCTGCTCGGCCCCCGCGGCCAGGGCTTCACGCAGTTCCTGACGATCCTCGACGGCGGACGCATCTCGGTCGCCGCGATGGGCGTCGGCCTCGCACAGGGCTGCTACGACCTCGCCCACGCCTACGCGAAAGAGCGCGAGCAGTTCGGCAAGCCGATCTCGAAGTTCCAGGCGGTGCAGCAGAAGCTGGTCGACATGGCGACGGAAATCGAAGCGGCCCGCTACCTCGTCTACAAAGCGGCGTGGGAGAAAGACCAGGGCCGCGACTTCGCTCGCACCGCTGCAATGGCCAAGCTCTACTCCGGTGAGCTGTCACACCGCGCAGCCAACTGGAGCCTCCAGATCCACGGCGGCTACGGTTTCATGGACGAGTACGCCATCTCGCGGCTCTACCGCGACCAGAAGATCCTGGAGATCGGTGAAGGGACGAATGAAGTTCAGCGCATGGTCATCGCTAAGCATCTCGGCCTTTAGCGCGCTCGCCCTCGCAGCGCCAGCCGCGGCGCACCTGTCCGTCAACCCGAGTCGCATTCACACCGGCGAACTGGCTGACATCACCTTCTCGATCCCGAACGCCGACGACGCGATCGGCATCGACCACGTGACGCTCGGCATCCCGGCAGATTTCCAGCTCGACGACGCGGAGGTGAAACCGGGCTGGACTCAGTCGCGCACCGGCCAGGCAATCACATGGTCGGGCGGACTGATCCCGAGGAGCCAGTACGCGACGTTCTCGATCCGCGGCACGGCCCCAAGCAAGGCCGAGACGGTGCTCTTCAACGTGCTCGTCGGGGATCGCACGGGCAAGTCGATCACCTATCGCGTCGGCCTCGACATCTCCGCCGCCTCGAATCAGGACCACGGTGCCCGCACGCTCGGCAAGGCGGCGCTCGGCGTGGCGATCGTGGCCGCGATCCTGGCCCTCGGCGCGTTATTCGTCGGTCTGTACCTCTGGCTTCGCCCGCCTCCGCCCGGGTGACGGGCCGCCCCTGGTGTTAGCCTCAGCGGCCGTGCTGCTCTTTCGGCAGTTCGTGAACGAGGATCTCGGGTGTGCGTCGTATCTCGTCGGCGACGCACAGGCAGGGGTAGCGGTTGTCGTCGATCCGGCGTTCGCGATCGAGCAATACCTGGCCGTCGCGGAGCAGGAGGGCGTTCGCATCGAGCGCGTCCTCGAGACGCACACCCACGCCGACCACGTCTCGGGGCACGGACGCTTCGCGCTGGAGCACGGCCTCTCGGTTGCGATCCATCCACTCGCCGAGCCGGACTATCCGTTCGAGCCACTCGAGGATGGACAGGTCGTCGAGGTCGGCGCCGTGCGCATCCGCGTCGTGCATACGCCGGGCCACCGTCCCGAGCACTGTTCGTTCGTCGTCGATGGCGCGCTCGCGCTGACAGGCGACTCGATGTTCGTGGGTGCGGCTGCGCGTCCCGATCTCGCGGTTGCGGCGCGCGAGGGCGCAGAGGACCTCTACGCCTCGCTCGGCCGTCTCGTCGACCTTGGCGACGACGTGGAGATCTACCCGGGCCACGTCGCAGGCTCGCTGTGCGGCGGAAAGATGAGCAGCGATACGTCGTCGACGATCGCGAAGGAGCGCGCGACGAACGAGGCGCTGCAGTTTCGCGACGTGCAGGCGTTCGTGCTCGTCTCCGCATCGGTCTCCACCCCGCGCCCGCCGACGACCGAGCGCGTCGTCGCTTTGAACCGCAGCCCGTGGGTCGCCTGGCCGAGCGCGCCGCAGCAGCTGCAGGACGCGGACGACGCAACGGTGCTCGACGTGCGGTCGTTCCACGACTACTCGGCGGGCCACATCCCGGGCGCGATCAACGTGCCGGTCGACGGCGGGTCGTTCGGGACGAAGTCCGGCTTTGTGCTCATGCCGGACGAACGGATCGTCCTGCACGCGCGCAACGAGGCGGAGGCGCACGAGGCTGCGCAGATGCTCTGGGCTGTGGGAATCCTCGAGATCGCCGGCTACCTGCTCGACCCTGCTGCGACGACCAAGCTTCCAACGCTCGACGTCGACGAACTGCGGGCGCTGCTCGAGTCGCCCGGCCTGCAGCTGGTCGATGTCCGCGAGACGACCGAGCGCGACAGCGGCTACATCCCCGGCTCGACGAACGTGCCGTACCGACTGCTGCGCAAGCTCGGCTGCGGCGCACTCGACCGCTCGCGCCCGGTGGTCACCGTCTGCGAGAGCGGGCCGCGCGCGGCGATCGCCGCGTCGCTGCTGCAGCGCGACGGCTTCGACGTGAGCGCGGTTGCAGACGGCGGCATCGCCGACTTCGCCGACACGGTCGCGTTCCGCCGCTGCGGCGCCTAACTCACGCGGTCGACGCTGTAGCCGCGCGACTCGAGCGCCGCGGTCAGCTGGCTGCAGTGGGCCTCGTCGCGGGTGATCACCGTCAGCGAGACCTCGGTCTCGACGACGTCGATCGCCATTCCTTCGCGGTGGTGCTCGACTGAGACGATGTTGCCGCGCTCGGCCGCGATCAGCTCGAGCAGGTCGAGTAGGGCCCCGGGGCGGTCGGGGATGCGCGTGTGGAAGACGAGGTAGCGGCCGGCGAGCGTCAGGCCGTGCCGCATCACCGAGATGAGCATCGTCGGGTCGATGTTGCCGCCGGAGAGGAGCACGCAGACCTCGCCCGAGCCGCCGACGGCGTTGCCGAGCAGCGCGGCGGTCGACGCGGCGCCCGCTCCCTCGACGACGAGCTTCGCGCGTTCGAGCAGCAGTGTGATCGCCTCGGCGATCTGCGCGTCCTCGACGTGGACGAGGTCGTCGAGCAGGTCGTCGAGGATCGCCATCGTCAGCTCACCTGGGTGCTTGACGTGGATGCCGTCGGCGATCGTGCCGCGGCCGGACTTCCCCGCCTGCACGCCGACGATCCGCACTCCCGGCCGCAGCGCACGGAGCGCGATCGCGATGCCGGACCCGAGGCCACCACCGCCGATCGGCACGACAAACGTCTCGACGTCGCTCAGCTCGTCGGCGAGCTCGAGCCCGATCGTCCCCTGGCCCGCGATGATCGCCTCATCCTCGAAGGCGTGCACGAACGTCGCGCCGGTCTCGCTCGCGCTCTCGAGCGCCGCAGCGAGTGCATCGTCGAAGCCGGCGCCGGCGAGCACTGTCTGCGCGCCGTAGTTGCGCGTCGCTTCGACCTTCGCCATCGGCGCGTCCTGCGGCATGAACACGGTCGCGTTGATCCCCAGCTCGCGCGCCGCCCACGCCACCGCCTGGCCGTGATTGCCGGCGCTCGCCGCGATTACGCCGGCCGCGCGCTCGGCGTCGCCAAGCAGCGACAGCTTGTTGACGGCGCCGCGCACCTTGAACGAGCCCGTGCGCTGCAGGTTCTCGGCCTTCAGCCAGACGCGCCGGCCGGCCCGCCGCGATAGCGTGTTCGAGCTGTAGACAGGCGTCGCGCGCGCGTGACCGAGGATCCGGCCGCGGGCGGCTTCGATGTCAGCGAGGGTGGGTGCGGTCTTCGTCGCCAATGTGGAACACCTTCTCAAGGATCTCACGCACGGCCGTGAGCGGGTCGAGCTTCCGTTCCTGGACGTCGTTCAACAGGCGTTGTAGCTCCTGGTCGCCCTGCACCGCCTGTTCGATGTGACGCCGCGCGCGGGCGGAGGCGACCTGGAAGACCTCGCGCGCGAGGTTGCGGCGGCGGCGCGCTTCGAGCTCGCCCTCCGCTTCGAGCCAGCGGTGGTGCTCGGAGATCTCCCCCCAGAGCGTGGCGAGACCCTCGCCGCGCAGCGCCTCCGTGAGGACGATCGGCGGGTTCCAACCCTCCGTCATCCCCAAAGCGAGCACCTGCCGGACCTCGTTCAGCATCGTCTTCGCCATCGGATGGTCCGACTTGTTGATCGCGATCACGTCCGGGATCTCCATGATCCCGGCCTTCAGGGCCTGGATCGAGTCGCCGGAGCCGGGCATCAGTGCGAGCACGACGGTGTCGGCGATCGAGAGCACGCCGACCTCGCTCTGCCCCGTCCCGACGGTCTCGAGAAAGACGATGTCCTTGCCCGCGGCGTCGAGGATCAAGAGCGACTGCAGCGTCGTCTCCGCCAAGCCGCCCATGTGGCCGCGCGTTCCCATCGAGCGGATGAAGACGTCGGGGTCGAGGAAGTGCTCGGTGAGACGGATGCGGTCGCCGAGCAGCGCGCCTTGCGTGAACGGGCTCGACGGATCAACAGAGATCACACCGACCGTCTTGTCCTCGGCGCGCGCGATGCGGATCAGCCCGGAGAGCAGGCTCGATTTGCCGACACCGGGCGGGCCGGTGATCCCGACCGCGGCTGCGTGGCCCGTCCCCGGGTACAGGTCGTGGACGACCTCGTAGGCGAGCGGGTCGCCGTTCTCCACGAGGGTGATCGCACGCGCAAGCGCGCGCCGGTCGCCGGCGCGCACCGCTGCCACGAGCTTTTCGCGCGTCCAGTCGCGCCGGGCTGCCACGACGAGGATGCTACGCAGCCGGGTCGCTACGCACGCGGAAGAGCAGGAATGCTGCGGCGCTCGCGCAGACGAGCAGGGCCGAAGCGAATCCGTACGTCCACCGCGGCCCGGCGTACTTGGTGAGCGCCCCGGCCGTGACCATCGCGACGCCGAGCACCGCATTGTGCGCGCTGATGATCACGGTAAAGATGCGCCCGCGCAGGTTGTCGCTCGAGTTGCGCTGCACGATCACGACCGTCAGCGGGAACGCCAGCCCGTTCCCGAGGCCCGCGACCACCATCGCGGCTGCGGCGACCCAGAGGTTCGGCGCAACGCCCGCGCCGAGCAGCCCCGTGGCCCACGGCAGGAACACGAGCGGGTACACGACCCGCATGTCGCGCTTCTCGAGCAGCGACCCGCTGATCAGGCTCCCGATCACGAGGCCGATGCCCGTCGTAGTCCAGAGGAGGCCAAAGCCGAAGGCGCCGCGGTGGAGCGCGTCGAAGGCGAGGAAGGGCTCGGCGACGTTGTTCAAGCCAGCCGCGAACATCGCAAAGGCGAAAGCAAAGAGCGCCGTCTTGAGCGCCGGCGAACGGCTGAAGGCGCTCATCCCGTCCGCGAGGTCCCGCCAGTGACCGCGCGTGATCGCCTGCTCGCTCTGCAGGAGCCGCGCCGGGATCTTCAGCAACAGCACAGCGGAGAAGAGGAACGTCGCGGCATTGATCCAGTAGACGACGTCCGCGCCCCACGAGCCGACGATCACACCGCCGAGTACTGGACCGATCGCAGCAGCGGCCCAGTCGGTCGCCTGCAGCAACGACGTGCCTTGCGCGATCTCGTCTTCTGCGACGAGGTTCGGCACGCCCGCGAGCACGGCAGGCCGGAAGAACGAGTTGGCGATGCCCGCGACCGTGGCGAGCGCGATGATCATCGCCGGCGAGTGCAGGAACGCGAGCGCGACGAAGACGACAAGTCGGACGAGATCGGCGTTGACGATCAGCCGTTTGCGCGAGAGGCGGTCGACGAGTGGTCCAAACACGAGGCCGACCACGATCGACGGCAGGAACGTGACAATGAAGAGCAGGCTCACGAGCCACGGCGATTGCGTGCGAGCGGTGAGGTCCGCCGTCAGCGCGATCGTGGCCATCCACGTGCCGACGCCGGACCCGAGCGTCGCTACGAAGAGCAGACGGAAGGATCCAGAGCGCCGCAAGAGCGCGAGCTGACGGCGAAGGGGCGACGGCACGCGCTGCCCAGAGTAAGCGATTTACGCGCGTTGCAGCACGCGGCCGAGCACGTCGGCGAGCACGTCGAGCTCTTCGGGCGTGCCGACGGAGATGCGAATCGCAGTCGGCGAACCGAATCCTGCGAGCGGCCGGACGATGATCCCCTCGTGCAGAAGCCGGTCGAACAGGTCACTGGAATCGTTCCCAGTGTCGACGTAGAGGAAGTTGCCGACGGAGGGCACGGGCTCGAGCCCGTGCTCGCGCAGAAGCGAGTCGAGGCGAGCGAGACCCTCGGTGTTCACGGCGCGCCGCCGCGCAATCTCCGCCTCGTCGTCGATGCTCGCGAGCGCGGCCACTTGGGCGGGCGTCGTCAAGTCGAACGGGCGGCGCACCTTCGCAAGCGACGCGCAGACGGCGCTCGGGCCCACGGCATAGCCGACGCGGAGCCCGGCGAGGCCGTAGATCTTTGAGAACGTGCGGAGCACGACAACCCGGCGGCCCTGCTTGAGGTAGCGCTCGACGGCATCCGGATAGTCGGTGCGCTCGATGTACTCGAAGTACGCCTGGTCGACGACGGTGAGCACGTGATCGGGCACGCGCTCGAAGTACGAGTCGAGCTCGTCCGTGGTGTTCATCGTCCCCGTCGGGTTGTTCGGGTGGCAGATGTAGACGAGCTTCGTGCGCGGTGTGACGGCGTCGAGCAGCGCGTCGAGGTCGTAGCGGTAGTCGACGAGCGGAACGAGCTTCGCCTCCGCGCCCTGCTTGCGCGCGTAGATCACGTAGCTCGGGAACGACGGCCAGCCGCAGACGATCTCGTCGCCGGGATCGAGGACCGCCTGGCTGATCATGTCGATGCAGCCGTCGGCACCCGCACCGACGTTGATCTCCGAGGTCGCGACGCCATGACGTTCGGCGAGCGCTGCGTGAAGCCGGTACACGCCGCCGTCGGGGTAGCGGTTGAGCTCGGCGGTGGCGCGCGCGATCGCCTCCTGCGCAGCCGTTGGAGGCGAGCTTGATCACGCGCGCAAGCCCGAGCTCGCGCTGCACGTCCTCGACCGGCTTGCCCGGCTGGTAGGGCGTCAGCCCGCTGACGCTGGGGCGAAAGAACGAATCGGCGAAGTCGGAGAAGCCACTGCTCACAGTGCTGGACCCTACCGTCAGCGGAAACGGACGTTGCTCCAGGTTGCACCACCGTCGGTCGTGCGCCAGAGCTGCTGTAGCTGGAGACGCGCAGCGATGACGAAGCGCGTCTGGACGATCGCGGCGCCCGTCTCGGCGTCGGTGAACCCGGCCCAACCCCAGGACGTCGCGCCGGTTGGACTCCGCGGCGGCGTCCAATGTGCGCCCGCGTCGGTCGTCAAGAGGGGTGTGGCGCCGCCGGCGTTGATGATCAGCAGCGCCGAATCGTCGGAGGCTGGGGCAAGGCTGGTTGAGTTCGGGATCTCCTTCTGGAGGTGCAGCGGCGCGAAGGTGACCCCACCGTCGGCCGAGCGCGCCGCCCCCGCCATCATCCCCGTCGGACAGACGGCCCACAGGACCTTGGCCGAGCTCGGCGCCAGCGTGCCGCCGAGTCCCGGGAAGCACGGCCCGGCGCCGACCGCGAACGACTGTCCTGCGTCGGTGGAGCGAGCGAGCACGTCGTAGCGTGACGAGACCTGGCCGGCGCGCGTCGCCAACAGCCACACGTTCGTTCCGTGTGCGCTGAGATCGAGCACCGGACCGTCCGGCGTGAACGGCATGTCACTGCTCGTCCAGGCCTCACGCGACACAGGCGAGCGCTCGAACCGGAGGGTGCCGCAGCTGTCGGGCGTGCAACGGGCGGTCACCGCGTAGACGTAGCCGCCACCGGTCGCGAACGCGATCAAGTTGCGCCGGTTGACCGCATGCCAGCTCGCTCCTCCGTCGTGTGTGACGTCGAACGCGCCGTCGGCGCCGATAACGAACGCCCAGCCGTCGTCGCGGTTCGCGAACCGCAGGGTCGGCTGGTTTCTTCCCGGCGCGCCCACGTTCTGCAGCTCGGGCGCGCGGATGCGGCTGAAACTCGCGCCGCCGTCCGTCGTGCGGACGATCGCGGTGCACCTGCCGCCCGCGCAGGGGACGCTTCCGAGCACCCAGTAGTCGCTGTCACTGATCGCTGTGAAAGAGAGTGGAGTGAAACCGACGGGCACGGCGCGCGCGTGTGCAGGTGCGGCGGTCGTGGTCGCCGGGACGCTGACGGCGCGCTGCTTCGAGCCGCCACAGCCCGTAACCAGCAGCAGCAAACCAGCAGCCGCGATCAGCCAACCCCGCATCGCCCCGACGATACGAGCGGACTGTTAGGGACCGGTATGCGAGTCCTGGCTCGGCGTTGAGTCCGTAGGCTGCCGTCGTGCCCGAGCTCGGCCTCTTTCCCCTCCCGATCGTGCTCGTGCCGACGGAACGGATCCCGCTGCACATCTTCGAGCCGCGCTACCGCGAACTGATCGACGAGTGCATCGAGCTCGGCGAGGAATTCGGCTTCGTGCTCGCGACCGGTGACGGCGCGGTGCACGAGATCGGCACCCGCGCGCGCGTCGTTCAGGTTGCCGAGGTGCTCGACGACGGGAGCATGAACATCGTCGTCGAAGGCGGCGAGCGTTTCCGCCTGCTCGACCTGACATCTGGCCGCGTGTTCACGACGGGCGACGTCGAGCCGGTGCTGGACGACGACGAGCCGGCGCTTGCCGCCGACGTCGAACGCGCCCTCGAGCTCTTCACGGAGCTCGCCGAGGTCTCCGAGAGCGATGTCGACGTGCCGGACCCGCTTTCGCCGCTCTTCGACTTCGAGCTGACGGCGCGCGTCGACTTCGCGGTGGAGGGGAAGCAGGAGCTGTTGTCTATGACCTCACCGCGCGCACGCATGGCGGCGCTGATCGGACTGCTCGAGAATGCGCTCGAGGCGGTCCGGCTCGAGCTGACATTGCGCGAGCGCGCGGGGCGCAACGGCAAGGTCGCACCGCTCGACCCCGAGAGTTGACGGAGCGATGTCGTCGCCGTTCATCTTCATCGCCACGAACCGGCTCAAGCCCGGAGCACTCGACCGCGAACGGCAGCGGGTGCCGGGGTTGGTCGAGTTCATCGAAGCAAACGAGCCACGCGTGATCGCGTTCAACGAGTACGTCAGCGAGGCAGGTGACGAGGTGACCGTCGTGCAGGTGCACCCCGACGCCGCGTCGATGGAAGCGCACATGGAAATTGTCCGCGACCGCGCGATGGAGGCGTACGCGGAGACGCTCGACGCGACGGTGCGGGTGCAGGTGTTCGGCGAACCGACGGAGGCAATCCTGGAGATCCTCCGTCAGCAGGCAGGCTCAGGAGTGGCAATCACTGTCAACGGCGAGCACCTCGGCGGATTCACCCGCTCGGCCGCACAGCTCTGATTCACGAGCCGACGACCACGCCTGCGCCACCGCGGCGTGCATCGCCGGCGGCCGCAAGCGCTCCGTTCGGCAGCACCTCGACGGCGTTCGTGCCGCCGAAGAAGAGGTTTCGCCGCCGCCAGCGGACGATGTCGTAGCCGGCTGCCTCGACGCGCGCGAGCTCCGCCTCGTCGAAGCCGCCCTCGCAGTGCACGTGCGGTTCGTCGACGTGCACGCGCGGGAAATCGATCGCGTCCGCTACGCCGAGCCCATGCTCGACCACGTTGGCGATCACCTGCATGATCGCGCCGCGCAGACGCACGGAGCCGGCGCTGCCGACGACGAGGCGCGGTCCCTCGTCACCGACGACGACCGTCGGCGCCATCATGCTCGTGAGCCGCCTGCCGGGCGTCGCGGGACCGCCCGCCACGAGGTCGTACTCGCCGAGCATGTTGTTCAGGTGGATCCCGGTCCCCGGAACGATCACGCCGGAGCCGGAGCCGGTGGATGACGAGAGCGATGCGGCGTTCCCCTCGGAGTCGACCGCAGAGACGTGGGTCGTGCCTGCGGGCGCCGGCTCGGGAAGCCCCGGCTGCGACGCTTCGATGCGCGCCAACCCCGCCGCAATGCCCTCCTCCGAGAGGAGGCGGCCGGCGAGCCCGCCGCGATACAGGGCGCGTGTGAAGCTGTCGTCGCGCACGCGCGTCTGCTCGCGCATCACCTCGGCGAGCGACGCGATCGCCTCCGCACTGCCCGGCCCGCCGCGCGAGACGCGCTCGAGGAGCGCAAGCCCGTAGGCGATCAGGATGCCTCCCGACGACGGCGGCGGGTTCGACACGACCTCGTAGCCACGGAAACGCGCACGCACCGGACGGCGCCACGCGACGCTGTAGGCGGCGAGATCTTCCGTCGTGATGCCGCCGCCACCGCCCTCGACGGTGTCGGCGATCGCAGCCGCGAGCTCGCCTTGGTAGATCGCCGCCGCCCCTTCGGCAGCAATCTGCTCGAGCGTTCCGCCGAGGTCCGTCAGGTGAAGGGTGTCGCCCGGAATCAGCCTCATCCCGTCGTCGCGGCTGTAGATGCGGCGGCCCTCGTCGGCGTGCCGCAGGATCAGGTCGAGGATCGCGTGCAGGTGCGCCTGCTCTCGCGAGACCTCGATTCCGGCCCGTGCAAGCTCGATCGCCGGTTGGAGGAGCTCGTTCCAGGGAAGACGTCCGTAGATGGCATGGACCGACTCCAGCCCGGCAGTCGCGCCGGGCACCGCGCAGGAGGCCACGCCGATGCGGAAGACCTGAGTGGTCTCGCTGTCGCCGCCGAACCCGACGTCGATCGCATGCATCTCCGCGTCCGGCGGCACCGGCCTGCCCAGCCCAGGCGTGGCCACGAAGAAGTCGGCCACGCGGGCGGCCCGCCCGTCGCCCGGGAGGATGAGGGCGAAGCCTCCGGCGCCCGGCCCGGTGAGCGGGCTCTCGGCCACCCAAGCCGCAAATGAGGCTGCGACACAGGCGTCGACCGCGTTGCCGCCCTCCTCGAGCACCCGCGCGCCGGCCGCGGCCGTGAGCTTGTGCCCCGCAGCAACGGCGCCCTTCACTTCTGGGCCGAATAAGCCGATGGAGACAGCAAGGCCATGTTCACCTCTGAATCTTCACCTTTTCACTACTAACTGGACGCCAGGTACCGCGTCTCGGAGAGTGAACGTTCCCGTATGACCATCTGTCGCAAGCAACTCACGATCTCTGCCTTCGCCCTGGTGGCGCTGGGCACCCTCGCCTTCACACCCGGGCTGCTCGGCGGACGCGTCGGCTCGGCTCTCGAAGTTCTCGGCGGCGCCGACCATAACTGGCTCCTCCTCGCGATCATCGGTTTCGTCGGCGCGTTCGCGTGCACGGTCGGCGCCTGGCGTGCCGGGTTCGCGGCGGCAGGCGGTTTGATCTGTCCGCGCCGCGCGGCGGCCGGGCTTGGGATCGGCTCGATGGTGAACTCGTTCGCACCGGCGAAGCTCGGCGACGCCGTCAAGGTGGCGCTCCTCTCGCGCGCGATCGACGGCCCGGGCAGGTTGTGGACGGGCGGCGGTGTCTACGCGGCCCTCGCAGCTGCACGCTCGCTGGCGCTCGCGCTGCTCGTCGTCGTCGCGTCGATCACGGGTGCCGTGCCGCTGTGGCCGGTGTTCGTTCTCTGCACGCTGGTCGCGGTGCTCGCAGCTGTCGGCTCGCTGTCAGGACGCGTGCGCCGCCACCCGCGGATCGCACAGGTGCTCGAAGGCTTCGCCGCGCTCGAGCGCTCGCCGCGCGCGCTGGCGACCGTGCTCGCGTGGACGCTCGGAATGGTCGCCTGCCGGCTCGCGGCGACGGTTGCTGTCGCAGCCGCGCTCGGACTGCCGCACCCGATGCTCGCAGCGCTCCTCATCCTCCCCGCTCTCGACGTCGCCTCGGCGTTCCCGATCACGCCCGGCAGCATCGGCATCGGCAGCGGCGCAGTCGCTGTCGCACTGGCCGGCCGCGGCATCGCGATACCCCAGGCGCTCGGCACCGGCTTCGCCATGCAGGCACTCGAGACGCTCGTCAGCATCAGCGCCGGCTCGCTCGGTGCGATCTATCTCGCAAGCGAGCACGCCGGTGTGCGCAGGTGGACGATTCGGATCGCCGCAGTCGGCGGCTCCGTTGGCATCGCGCTGCTCGGCTACTTCTTCTTCGACTTCAGCTAGCCGAACCGCCAGGCGTAAGCACCCTGGTCCAGCCGACGGGCTCGCCTAAGCTGCATCGGTTCACGCGGTGGTGATTCGATGACTGACGTATCCGGGACCGATGAGGTAGCACCGCTCGAAGCCAAGCTAAGGGTCTCCCCGGCCGCCGCAGACTTCATCCGCGAGCGAGGCGGGACGCTCTACGTCTGGAGTGACACGGCCGGAATGCTGCG